>OGRQ01002772.1_pt1 | contig 12021 bp, 9 predicted proteins | sample 1553521 | NCBI WGS metagenome assembly OGRQ01 (sample SAMEA2580088, study PRJEB22360) | human gut metagenome | biome: human gut; feature: human-associated habitat; material: faeces | place: Denmark | collected 2008/2010
GCAGGGCCCGGCCTTGCGCTCCGGTGGGGAACGGCTACCTTTGCTTCAAAGAAATAAGTGTGTCCTTTTCCGCTTCTTACCATCCGTAATTATCCCCTGGCGGTGAAAAGGGATGTCTGCCGGTGACACCTCTCGTCCGGTTTGCAGCCCGTCTTGATTTTTTTATTTTCTTCGCTTCCGGAACGCTTTTACGGACACCGGAAACCCTTTCCGGTATCATCTGTCCGCCGTTCCGGCTATAGTAAAAAACAAATGTCAAACTTAAAATTTAGGAATTATGGAAGTAGTGGTCATAGGGAAGGCAACTTTTGAGAGGATGCTTTCGGGGTTCGAGATTTTTGCGGAAAAGGTGGAACGCCTCTGCCGGGAACATGGGGACTTGGGAGAAAAGGAATGGCTTGACAGCGATGACGTTTGCAGGCTGCTTTGCGTCAGCCCGAGAACCTTGCAGACGATGCGGGAGAACGGAACATTGGCATACACCAAGATAAGCCACAAGGTGTACTACAGGCCGGAGGATGTGAAGGTCGTCTTTCCCGTGGCGGAAATGAAACGGTGTATAACAGCCGGCAAGGAAAGAAAATGCAATGTAACCAACAAACGAACAAACCAACAAACAGATATCTGACTTATGAATGACAATGGCAATATCCGGCTGCTGACACCGGAAAACGACATACGCGTGAGAGCCTTTCTCTCATCGCTGGAAGACCTTTCGGAAAAGGTGGAGAAAATACGTGATGCCAACAAACCGTCGCTGGACGGGGAACGCTATTACACTGACAAGGAACTGGCCGTTAAACTGAAGGTCAGCCGCAGGAGCCTTCAGGATTACCGTAACAACGGCATACTGCCCTATATCCAGATAGGCGGCAGGATTCTGTACAGGGCTTCCGACATTGAACGCACTTTGATGGATGGCTACAAGGAAGCGTACCGTCTGAATAGATGAACTTGAGTCTAACCCCATAAAGTTGCTTTTATTCCGTGAAACTACCTTCCGGGTATAGAACTTACGAGTGAAAGCAACTTGCTTTATGGTATGATGTCAAAAAAGAAAGTAGCTTGTTGCAAGATTTTTTTGTTTCTTTAATCTTGATTCTGTGATATTGGCCGTTTTAACTTGACCCATAAACACAACATAGGTATATCTTTGAATTTAGTCAAACACACATCAGCATCATTTAACATTAGGATTCTATTCCAATTATTAGCATTTAATTGAGGAACTTCCACTGCTTCATCGAATAAAGTAAAAGCAGCTCCCATACCATTAAATACTCTAACAATTCGATTAACTATAATCTCTATTTCTCTCATCAGAATAGGTCGTTTCAGGTCATTATTCTTATGAAGTATAATAACAGTTTCATCTTTTGATTTTCTTTCTATCATACAATTGAAATATCCGAAGTACTTATTGAAAGTATTCAAATAAGTTAGAAATTGTCCAGGTTTTGTTTCGACTCTAATCACTTGCCTTTTAGTATAATCGCAAAGGATTTCATCAAAATATTCACGCGCAGATTTTTTATTGTTATTTATTGCTTCATCAAATTTTTCTATAAACTCATTTATTGAATATATTTTAGTACCGAAATTGAAAAGTTTGTATAATGTTTTGCTCTTTAGGCGCATCCCTTCGTCATCACTAACTATACAATCGCAGTATGAGCCGAAGAAACTATGACAACAATCAGCTTGCATATTTTTAAACTTAACCTTCTTTCGAGTTTCTTTATTTACTCCCAATAGGTCAAGAATCATATAGGACACATAATATTCCGTTGCAAAATCAGTAGATGATAACCCAATTTGAGTTAAAGTGGCTTTAATTATATCTAGGAAGGATAATCCTAATGGGGACGAAGCTAACTGTTCGTTAAAAACATTTTCACTTTCCGCTGTAATTAATGTAGGATTATATCTAGCAATAGTATTGTTTCTTATAATTTTGTATGACTCCTTATTCTCATAAAAATTGTGGGATACAAATTTTATTAATGATGTGAAAAATTGAGGATCTATTTGGAGTTCATTAGCTGAAACCGGAACTCTTTTTGTTAGCCAATCAAAATCCAATTCTCCTTTTAAATCCTTAATGCTAATATCAACAATATTGTTGATAGCATTCCGCTGTTCCTCTGTTATTTGTGAGAAATTAAAATTTTCAAGCCAAGAGAAATCACCTACTTTGCCTATAGTCTCAAAAGCCTTGCGTGGGGATTGCTTCAGAACTTCCAGTTTATTGCTTTCATATATTAAACGATTTTCGCCAACTATCGATTGCATAAATTCCATTTCCGCATATTTAATATCTGTTTTATCATCTTGCAAATCAAATAAATGGGCATTTGAATAGAGAAAAATAAACTCATCCTTGTGAGATAATATCTTTTCACGCAAGAGGGAGTATTTCTCTTCCCTTACATTGAATAGATAACTGAATACTTGCTTATCCAAATATATTGTAACCATAAATAATAAAACATGTATAAAACAACAACGATTTATTTATCTGCATACAATACTAAAACTTTTTTGTTTTAATTCTAAAAGAACTTTCAAATCTCCTTTGCCTTAGGAGGTTTGAAAGAAGGCATAAAAAGAGAGTAACGAATTAATAACAATTCTTTTTCTCAAATGTATGCCACTATCTTTCAAATGTTTGCAAATCCATCTTAAGGGAATAGGCAATGGATTTGTAACGTGCTATCTTCTTTATCTTGCTTCAAATAAAAGTGTAATGACTAGCAGATGATAAAGATATGGAAAATAATGGATTCTCTCTCTATTATTTTCTGACTTTTATCAAAATCAGTAATTCCATTATTGCCATCAACTCCATCTAGCAACTTACTAGCAAGTTAGGTTTTGTATATAAATGCTTATAAATCAATAATATAGATATTTATACTGCTAAAATAGCAAGTTACCAGCAAGTTAAATAAACCCCATATTGGAATGTCTTTCATATAACGAGGGACAGTATTAGGATCTACAGGTTTTATTAATTTACTATTTAAAACGTCTTTTATCAATCGTGAGATACTACCTGATGAAGATTCCGCAACACCGAATCGTTTCCTTAAAGAGTTATTTTTCAATGCATTTCCATCTATATATCTAACACAAGCATGCAGGTATATTGCCCATGCTTTATCTTTTATTCGTATATTTGTAAAATCCAAATGAGAAAACAATGAAACTTTTCAGGACTATCGTGATGAATGGAGGATATCTTACATCAAGTTGGGAGGTAAGGTGCTTTACCGGCGTTCCGATGTGAAAAAGTTGCTGGAGGATGGGGCTTGAGGGACATTCTGACATATACGGAATGCGTATGGGAAATAACTTTTTGAAGCGTTTTTATATTCCATTTTCATTCATTTTATGTGTGTAATTCTGTTGTTTTTCGTTCATTTTATGTGTATATTTGCAGTGTATTTCATTCATTAAATGTGAATAAATAGTTTAACCATGGATAGATATGCTATAAATGAACTGGTTAAGTGGAAAGATGCCCGTAGACGCAAACCACTTATAATAGAAGGAGCAAGGCAGGTTGGAAAGACTTGGCTCGTCAAGGACTTTGCCTGTAAGCACTATGATAATATTGCGTATATAAATTTTGAGGAGCAAATATATTTACGCAACCTATTTGAAACGGACTTTGACGTGACAAGGATAATTTCTGCCATAGGAGCCGCCGCCCATCAGAACTGCATACCTGGCAAGACATTGATTTTTCTTGATGAAATTCAAGAGGCTCCGAATGGCGTTACTGCATTGAAGTATTTTTATGAAAATGCCTCTGATTATCATATCATTGCTGCCGGCTCTCTCTTGGGGTTGGAACTGCACAGGCAGGCCTCTTTCCCTGTGGGAAAGGTACAGTTCATGACACTTCACCCCATGAGTTTTCTTGAGTTTCTTGATGCAGTCGGGGAACAGGCATTGACTGGATTTATCGCAAAGCGTGATTGGGAGAACATCAAGCTTTTCGGACCTAAACTGAAAGACCTGCTCAAACATTATTATTATGTCGGGGGTATGCCGGAAGCTGTTCTGGCATTCAGCGAGACACGTGACTGGCTTGAAGTCAGGGATATTCAGAATGAAATACTTGAAAGCTATGACAGGGATTTTTCAAAGCATGCCCCAGAAGAAATTGTCCCGCGTATAAGACAGCTATGGAATTCTTTGCCAGCTCAACTCAGTAAGGAGAACCGTAAGTTTCTGTACGGAGTTGTCAGGGAAGGTGCCCGGGCACGGGAATACGAGATCGCCCTTCAGTGGCTTTTCGACGGTGGCCTGATTCATCGTGTCAATAATGTGTCCGCACCCCGCCTGCCATTAAAGAGCTACGAGGACAAATCTTCTTTTAAGATTTTTGCCGTAGATATAGGTTTGCTGGGAGCCATGTGCGATCTGGACTCGGATACTATAGTCAGAGGTAACAATATTTTCACAGAATTCAAAGGAGCGTTGACGGAGCAATATGTCTTGCAGCAGCTTAAATTGAAACATGAACCATTCTACTGGTCTAAACCGAATGCCCGTCAGGAAATAGACTTTTTAATACAGACTAATGGTGGTATAGTTCCGATTGAAGTAAAGGCGGAAGAAAATCTCAAGGCTAAAAGCCTCAAACAGTTTGTTTTGGACAATCATCCCGATACGGCATATCGGACTTCCATGTCCGATTACAGACAAGAAGAATGGATGACTAATATGCCATTATATTGTGTTCCTGTTATATAGTCGAATATCTTTTAGAAAAGAACATTTAATTACCTTTATGTAATATGGAGAGTCATAATATACTAGAATATGGCGAATTTATAAGTTCTGTACGACAGAACCGGGATTCTAAATTCGGTTTCTTACTTGGAGCTGGAACCTCATTGTCTTCAGGCGTACAATCTGCATCAGATTGCATCTGGGATTGGAAAAGAGAAATATACTGTCGATATAATGAAAGTCACCGTATAAATTTCCCGGATGCACGTTCCAAATTTGCGAAAACACAAATCCAAAAATGGTTGGATGCGCAAGGAGGCTATCCTACATTGGGAGCAGAAGATGAGTATGTCTTTTATGCAGAAAAAGCCCATCCAATCGCTTCAGACAGGGTGCGTTATTTTAATAGTTTAATTCACGACAAAGTACCCTATGTCGGTTATCGGTTATTATGTCTATTAAATAAGTATTCGATAGTAGAATCTGTCTGGACAACTAATTTCGATGGTATGACAGAGAGAGCGGCACATCAAATGAATATTACACCTAAAGTCATAACATTGGATAATCAACAAGATATCTATAGAACCATATCTAGTACAGAGTTAATGTGTATCTCGTTACACGGAGACTACAAATACTCAACATTAAAAAATACTTCTTCTGAACTTGATAACCAGTCTGAAGTTTTCTGTCAGGTTATGACTTATTATTTCACAACAAGGCATTTGGTTGTATTAGGTTATAGTGGTCGGGATAATTCATTGATGTCCGCTTTGAAAAATACATTTACCGCTTCCGGGGCTGGCAGATTATATTGGTGTGGAATAGAGGAGTTTCCTTCTCCTAAAGTTTTGTCTTTGATACAAGATATTAGAAATTCTGGTCGCGAAGCTTTTTATATTCAGGTAGAGAGCTTTGATAAAACGATGATATCATTATCGTTAGCGTTGTCTGATGGTAATAGAGAGATGTATGATGTCGTGATGTCTGAAATGGCGAAATACCGGGAGAGCGTTAAACTTGAACCATTTAAAGTGAAAGGACATTGTGCCCGTTATCTGCTCCGTGACAATCTATATCCAATAAAACTACCGGATTCCTTATTGAAAGTAGATCTTAAATCTGGAGCCAATATCGTTGATATCCGAAAAGTTGTCAAAAATAAGCCTATTTTCATCGCCGAGCAAAAAGAAACCCTCTATGCCATAGCTTCATATTCAGACTTGGAATCTGAATTGAAAGAATACTTTACAGGTGACATTGTAAGAACCCCTATTTCATTGAAGGACATAAGTGCCAATGGTGCTTTCAAATCAATATTTTTAAAGGCTATTTTATATGGATTGAGCAAATTGACATGTTTCAATTGTTCTTTCGGGAAAAGGTTAATATGGGGTGACAAAGTCTTTAAGAATGTGAATGGGATGCCGGTTTTGTATGCTTTGTCTATTGGATTAAATTTTATCGAAGGTAAAGAGTATGCAGCCCTGTCTCTGCGTCCTGAACTTTTCTTTACCGATAAGAATATGCCTAAAGAACAACGACAGGAGATTTCTCGCCAGTATTTTTCTAAACTATGGAATAAAAAATATGACGAAACACTTAAGGAGTGGGAAAGTATCATATTTAAGAACAATCATTTGAGGTTCTGCATTCCTAAAGGTAACGAAAGATTTCAATTCCAAATAAGCAATAACAGTTCACTGTCCCTTCTATTGGGAAAAGATCAAGATCTTGCAATCGTCATCCCACAGCAGCTTAGTAGCAGGATACTTTTTAGAGGTGGAGTTATACCGGAACCTCTGCTCTGTTTTCCATCTATTAATGCAGAAAAGGATAATTTTGATTGGAATCAAATGCGTGGATTGGTTAGGAACAAGCCTACAGATTATTGGAAAGATGAAAAGTTCTCTATCGGGGTATCATTAAGTGTGATAGCTCCTATAGAAAAGTCAAATAGGTTTGCCGGTTTTATTTCTAATCTATCGAGAAACTTGTCACCAGTAAAAAAAGACCACGATTATCTTGTAGACTATCCCGGATTTAATAGCGCATACCATACCCAATTATTTATTCCTTCTCCGGGAACGGATAAATGGCAGTTTTCAAAATTAGATTATACTTCTGCATATGAGATTGCTACCGACATAACACAAAAGATTAATAGACTGGCTATTAATGGACAGTCAGTCATACTTATTTTTATACCAAAGGAATGGGAGAAATTCAAGACATTGAATCATAAGGGCGAAAAGATAGATCTTCATAATTATATTAAAGCTTATTGTGCTTCACGTGGCATTACAACTCAATTAATTGAAGAAAAAACTCTTACTGATATAATGCTATGTGAGAAAATATGGTGGTTGTCTTTAGCTATATATGTTAAATCTTTACGGACTCCATGGACATTGGCATCTTTAGATGAGAACACCGCTTATGCAGGTATTGGATACAGCATATTATCTAAGGTGGATGATGAGCGACATGTAGTAATGGGATGTAGTCATATTTATAATCACTTTGGGGAAGGTCTAAAATACAAATTGCAAAAAGTTAATAATCCTATTTTTGACAGAAAGAATAACCCTTACATGTCTTATGAAGAAGCTTATAAATTCGGTACGATGATTCAAAATTTATTCCTTGAATCCATGGACAAACTTCCAGGTAGGGTTGTAATTCATAAAAGAACACACTTTAGAAATGACGAAATTAATGGAATAAAGGATTCATTGAAAGCCGCTGGTATAAAAACTGTGGAATTATTAACCATCGAATTTGAAAGCGAACGGAAAGAGTTACCGTATGATATAAACCGTTATGGAGTGAGCATTCATAATTACCCTATCAAACGTGGAGCATATATCGTAATATCTGATAATACTTTTTTGCTGTGGACCCATGGAGTTGTGTCATCTATAAGAAATGAGAGTTTGTCGTACTATCCCGGTGGAATTGGAATACCTGCTCCGCTAAAAATAACCCGATATTCAGGCAGTAGCACAGTGCAAACAATTGCTACTGAAATATTGGGATTCACTAAGATGAATTGGAATTCATTTAATTTATATACTAAATTGCCGGCAACTATCGATACATCCAATACATTGGCACAAGTGAGCCACTTGTTGCGCCATAAATCTGAACAGACATTTGATTATCGGCTGTTCATTTAAAATGATGAAATCAATGAAAAGAACATATTGAAAACGGATAGGAAGAAACGTGCGCCAGCCCTGACTGTTTCTTGGAGGTGAGGGAGTTTGCCGTCTGGAAAAAAAGAAATGCCGACGGGGGCTTTGGTATAAAGCCGCCCTTCCCCAGCATTTTTCCGTTATATCTTGATGTTATCTTTCTGACTGTTCCCGTCGGATCGGTCGTTTCCGCTGTACCCGTTATTTTGCCCGGGCTTCCGATGTGGCGCAAGGTTCACGTGGCAAATACACTCGGCAACGCCGAGGAAGATTTGTCACGTGACGGCAAGGCCGCTTGACCTTGCACACTCTCGGGGTTCGGGCTATATTGAATTACAGCGGAATACGGCCGGGACAGGCTGTCATTGTTCAACCGGGATGTTATCACCCATCGCGTTCCGCCGTTCCATCAGTCGGTCCATATCTTCCGAGATTTTATCATCGGTCACTTTGGCATAGCCTTGTGTGGTCCTGATATTCGTGTGTCCCATCATTTTGCTGATGCTTTCAATCGGCACACCTGCCGAAAGCGTCAAGGTCCCGAACGAATGCCTGCTCGCGTGGTAGCTGAGGTTCTCTTTCACACCTGCCAATATGCCTATCTCGTGGATACAGTACCAAAGCCTGTTCCGGTTGGGAAGAGGGAATATCGGTCGGCCGTCATCGGTTGTATTGTACAGGGATAGAATCTGTTCGGCTACGGGGTGTAACGGTATAAAAGACTCGACATCGGTCTTCTTTCTGTTGATACGAATGAAGCGTCTTCCGTCCGCGGTTGTTCCGATATGCGAGGGATAAAGCCGTTTTACATCGACATATGACAGGCCCGTGAAGGCTGAAAAGATGAACGCCCTCCGGGTAAGCTCCTGCAACCTCTCCGGCATGGGCTGTTCCATAATCCGTTGCAGTTCCGCCCTGCTGATATGCTTCAGCTTATAGTCGGGTTTCTTTTCGTATGGGACATCCGCAAGCGGGTTGAAGCGGATAACCTCCCTGTCCACGGCAATATAGACAAGCCTGTTCAGCCATGTAAGGCAGTGGTTGATATGTCCCGCCCCGCAATCTTTGGATTTCAGGTAGAGTTTATAGCCCCAGCCGAAGTCTTCGGTAATATCTTCAAAAGCGATGTCCCGCATACCCAGCGACAGCAGATACTCGTGCAGGTATGCCTGTGAGGATTTGGACTGGCGGTAAGAGGAAGTGGAATTTATCACTTCGGAACGGATTCTCAACTTTTCCCGTTCCTCTTCCCCGGCTTTCAGCAGCGTGACCGGAACGGTAGCCAGGCAGGTAATCTCGTTCTTCAACATTTCTGCCGTGACCATGCCCGCATCCTTCAACAGATTGTCATATGAGGTCTCTATTCTGGAGCGGAGTGCTTCAAGGAGGTTGTTCGTCCTTGCGTCCCTGACCTCTCCGGTCTTGGCTTTCCAGTCTTTGGGATTGCAGTAATAACCCGTGGCAAACACGCTGTTCTTGCTGTCAATGGTGATACGGCACATAATAGCGGTAGTTCCGTCCGCCTTGACCTTGCCACGGTTGATGTAGTATAGAATTTTGAATGTACTTCGCATGATTGAATCGTTTTTAAAGGTTAGAGAACAAGTTTCAGATCCTTTGTCGCCTCAATGTATTTGTCCATGTCCTCGAAAAGTTTCTTAGAGGTTACACGGGCATACACCTGGGTGGTCCTTATATCCGCGTGACCTAACATCTTGCTGACCGTCTCGATAGGTACGCCGTTTTCAAGGGTCATGAGGGTCGAGAACGAGTGCCGTCCCATGTGGTAGGACAAACGTCCCTTGATACCGACTTTCATTTTGATGCTCGTCAGGCACCATTTCAGGGCTTGGTATGGAATTACGGGAAACAATGTAGCCCGTGTATCGTCACGGTATTTCTCAATAAGGGTTATTGCTTCGGGCAGCAGTTTCACCCGGCTCAGCTGTCCGTTCTTGCCCCTACGGTATTTCAGCCACAATGCCCCATTATCGTCCCTTGACAGGTTGTCGGGAGTGATAGCCACCACATCCACATATGAGGTTCCGGCATAACAGGCGAAAAGGAACATGTCCCTGACAATGGAGTGTTCCGGGCGGCATCCGGTAAGCTCTATATCCCGTATCTTCTCGAAATCCTCCTTGCTTAACGCTCTTGGAGCTGTTTCCTTTTGCTTGGGTAATTTGTAGTGTTCAAAATAATATTTGTCTGAATATCCCTCCTTGAAGGCTATGCGGCAGATCTTCTTCAGGATAGCCAGGTAATGGCGCACTGTCTGGACGCCCAGACCTTTCTCTATCACGACAAACTCCTGAAATTCCCGGATGAACTGCTCGTTGAGCTGGCAGAAAGCAAGGTCGGATACCTTGAACCTGCTGCTGACGAAATCTGCGAGACGGTTGCGGGTATAAAGGTAGTTTGGCAAAGTACGGTGAGACACATCGATGCCCACACGTGTCCTGACTTCCTCAATATGCCTGTCGAAGAGTTTGAACAGTGTCATCTGCGTGTCCTTGCTGCCTTGAAAGGCTTCCTTGACTGCTGTCGCATCGAAATCGGTCTTTCGTTCCAGAAGGGAGTCGAATGCAGAGTTTACAGCCAACAGCAGCTTGTCGATTTTTGCGTTGACTTCCACCGCCTCCTTGCTCTTGCCGTTCAGACGGCTTTCCCGGGGATTCCACAGCTCGGGAGTGCAGGAGAGCTTGCAGCTGAACTGCGCCATCGTTCGGTTAACGGTGATGCGCCCCATTATCGGGGCTTTGCCCGACTTGTCCAGTCCACTCTTTTTGAGGTAGAGCAATACCTTGAATTTTTCTACTTTCATACGCTTATATTTTTAGTGGCAAATTTACCTGTTTTATAAGCGTTCTTTGACATGCAAAGCTATGACAATCAGTGTAATATATCGCTATTTTAAATTATTTGATCCACTCTTCGTTACCTTATCCCAACCGGTAACAGCCCTGCTAACGATTTGGTAACCGAACATCTTCAATAATCCCCACTTTCTTGCTTTTTTTTCAAGTGGAATAATATAGAAAAATGGCTAATTACCAATTAATTACGTTTCAATTTCTTTTCGTTTCCATTATTCATATTACTTCTTTCTTTCCACGTTGCCAGGCACACTTTCGGGACCACCGTCACGCTCGCCAACAATGTACCCTTGCAGGACGTGTCCGTCATGCTCGGACATGCCTCCACACGCATGACGCAGCATTATGCGCGGGTCATGAACAGCAGCCTGAAAGAGGCGATGAACAATGTGAAGGAACGTCTGGAATGGTAAATATGCAACCGGCCCGTCATTGAAGGTATCTGAAAAGGATACCTTCTTTTTGTTATACTGTCTGTTATCCATTTTCTCTGGAAAACATCTTTGGTCTTCATAATCATCCTGTACTGGCGAAATAATTCATCATGGACACTACATATCCAAGTAACGGTATCAGTACACCGATTACATATACCATAGCGTACCCCAAAAGGACGAGAGGTAATATTTTACGGTAAAGACCGGCGATGACAAGAAATATAAACAAAAAGCAAGAACCATAAACTCCTATTTGAAAACCGGGTATCAATTCATAAACGGGTACGGGCTCGGGGTTAAGCATGGCTCCGGCCACAATGGAATAAAGACTTGCCAACAATATAAACAATGTATACAGGCAGCTCTTAAAAATCCCGGGATCGTTTCTTTTACAATAGAGAATTGTTTGGATATCACTCCTAAGAAACTCAATACCCAGCAAGAAAGCTACCATGACACCCGTATCAAAAGCAGAGAATATATTCATTTCAATCAATCACCTTTGACGCGAAGATATGTATTTATTCCGGAATGCCATGCCTTCGCTTGTTTTACGATATGATATTGATATCCGATAGTTTGGAAAATATTTGAAAAACCTTCGTTGTATGCTTTTAAATTTGCTCATTACACTTATTACATGTTGTATCCGACAAATTGAAAATCCCAGCCATTCTTTCAATTTCTTACCTGCAAATATAGCCCTTTGCCGGGTTGATTGCGCAAGGCGGCCCCTTTCAGGGGCTGGTTGGCTAAAAGAAAATC
>OGRQ01002784.1_pt1 | contig 11988 bp, 9 predicted proteins | sample 1553521 | NCBI WGS metagenome assembly OGRQ01 (sample SAMEA2580088, study PRJEB22360) | human gut metagenome | biome: human gut; feature: human-associated habitat; material: faeces | place: Denmark | collected 2008/2010
TTTTTATACTTGCAAACAAAACCGCAATACATGATTCTTATAACTTTCAAAACGGATTTCTTTCAAAAACATTCTTAAAATTTGGAGGAAAAAATGATGAAGAGAAAAATGATGGCAGCAGTATTGACAATGGCAATGGCAGCAACAATGATCGGTGGATGTGGAAACAGCACAGACACATCCAATGCAGGAAACAGCACGAACACAACAGAGAACAGTGCAGACGCAACCGACACTGCACAGAATACTGCAGACAAAACCGTGTACAAAGTTGGGATCGTACAGTATGTAGATGATGCATCCTTAAACCAGATCGAGAAAGCAATTGAAGCAGAGCTGGATGCAAAAGGAGCAGAACTTGGTGTGACATTTGATTATGCAGATTACACCTATAATGGTCAGGCAGATTCCTCTACCTTAAATCAGATCGCAGCAGATCTTGTGGCAGAGGGCGTCGATGTGATCATTCCGATCGCAACGCCGGCAGCAATGATCATGCAGAACGCAACGGAAGATAATCAGATCCCGGTTGTATTTTCCGCAGTATCAGATCCGGTCGGAGCAGGACTTGTAGCAAGTGCAGATGCTCCGGGTGCCAATATTACAGGAACATCCGATGCAATTGATGTGGCACAGATCATGGATTTCATTTTGGCAGCGGATCCGGATGCAGCAAAAATCGGATTGCTGTATGATAAGAGCCAGGATTCTTCCGCAAGTGCTATTCAGGCGGCAAAAGATTACTGCGATGAACATGGGATTTCCTATGTAGAAAAAACAGGTACAACAACCGGTGAGATCCAGGCAGCAGCAGATTCCCTGGTAGCAGAAAAAGTAGACGCTATTTTTACACCACAGGACAACACTGTTATGACAGCAGAACTTGCGATTTTTGAAAAATTTGCAGACGCAGGTATCCCTCACTACACAAGTGCAGATTCCTTTGCTTTAAACGGAGCATTCTTAGGATACGGCGTCAACTATGAGACACTTGGAACAAAGACAGCAGACATGGTTGCAGACATTCTTGCAAACGGAGCAGATCCGGCCACAACACCGGTAGAAACATTAGACAGCGGTATCGTAACCGTAAATACAGAGATTGCAGAAAAAGTCGGAATCGATTATTCTATCTTTAAAGATATGTGTTCCGAATTGATCGAGACAGTAACAGCAGAGGAGTTTAATTAAGGTATGGGTTCCATTATTACATTATCAATTGTACAGAGTGCATTAGAACTTGGTTTTATCTATGCACTGGTCGCACTGGCATTATTTATATCCTTCAGTATTTTAAACATTGCGGATCTTTCGACCGATGGATGTTTTACATTGGGATGTGCCGTCTGTGCATCGGTGACACTTGCAGGTCATCCGATATTAGGATTATTTGCAGCGATGGCAGCTGGTGTCTGCTCCGGTTTTGTGACCGCTTTCTTACAAACAAAAATGGGGATTCAGTCCATTTTGGCGGGAATCATCGTAAATACCGGATTGTATACAATTAATATTGCAGTAATGGGATTCGCTTCCAACATGAACTTATTCAACTGTGAATCCGTTTTTACCTGGGCAAAAACAGCGATCGGTGGAACGTGGTATAAACTGATCGTGGCTGCACTGATCGTTATCATTGTAGGAGTGCTGATCTCTTTCTTTTTAAATACAAGGCTTGGACTTTCCATCCGCGCAACCGGAGATAATCCGGATATGGTAAGAGCTTCCAGCATTAATACAAGTGCCATGATCACGATCGGACTTTGTGTTGCCAATGCCCTGACCGGTCTCTCCGGCGGACTGCTTGCGCAGTATCAGAAATCCTGTGATATCAATCTTGGAACCGGAATGGTAACAATCGCACTCGCCAGCCTGATCATTGGGGAATCTATCATTGGAAAAGGCGGTATGTTACAGCGTGTGACCGGCGTTATTTTAGGAAGCTGCCTGTATCGTTTTATCGTGGCAGTTGCCCTGAGATTAAATGTACCGGCAGAGTGTTTAAAACTTGTTTCTGCAATCATTGTAGCCGTGGCGATCGCATTCCCATATCTGAAAAAGCAGATGAATTTTTACCGGCAGAAACGTGCCGCAAAGGCTCAGAACCAGATATACGTTCAGGAGATTATGAAAAATGACAGCGAAGGAGGAGAAAGATAATGGCAGAGAAGAACGCAATGCTTGTGATGCGCGATGTCAGCAAAACTTTTAATCCGGGAACTGTCAATGAAAAATGTGCATTAAAAAATCTGAATCTCACCTTGAAGCAGGGAGAGTTTGCAACGATCGTAGGAAGCAACGGAGCCGGAAAATCAACGCTGTTTAATGCGATAACAGGAGCCTTTTTTGCAGACAAAGGACTGATCATGCTGGATGGTGAGGACATTACCTATCAGAAAGAGCATGTCCGCAGTAAAGTGATTGGTCATTTGTTTCAGGATCCATTGAAGGGAACCGCACCACATATGACGATCGAGGAGAATATGGCGCTTGCCTACCTGCGCACGACTACTTCAAAGAATGCCTATTTCAGCCGGATCAAGGCAGCGGACAAGAAAAAATTCAGGGAGCAGCTCGCACTGCTTGACATGGGGTTAGAAGACCGTATGAAGCAGCCGGTCGGACTTTTGTCCGGTGGACAGCGTCAGGCACTCACACTTTTGATGGCAACGATGGTGACTCCTAAGATTTTGCTGCTGGATGAGCATACCGCAGCTTTAGACCCTGCCACCGCAGAGAAAGTACTGAACCTCACAAAAAAGATAGTGTCAGAGCAGAACATCACCTGCCTTATGGTCACGCACAACATGCATCAGGCGCTTGAACTTGGAAACCGTACCCTCATGATGGATTCGGGAAATATTGTGCTGGATGTTTCCGGGGAAGAACGGGAAAAGATGTCAGTGGATGATCTGTTAGAGCAGTTTGCAGTCCGTGCCGGAAAGGCATTGGATAATGACAGAATTCTGTTTTCCAAAGTGGAGGCATAATAGTGGTGTAGTAAGAATAGAAGCTATAAATAATTAGTATGTTTCAATTATATGAAAAAGCAATAAAACAAGGGAAAAGCCGTTGAAATCTAACGGCTTTTCCTTTATTATATAAAGTAATGCTAAAAAAATGTATATTTTCATAGGAGATTCGTGATTAAGGAAAACGATTACAGAGATGAAAAAGGCAGTGAGTATATACAAGGAGGAAAAACATGTATCCAATCGTTAGAAGAGAAAAACTGGCAGACAAGATCTATCTTATGGATGTCAAGGCTCCTCGTGTTGCGCAGTATTGCGAACCGGGACAGTTTGTGATTGTAAAAATTGATGAGGAAGGTGAACGTATTCCACTTACCATTTGTGATTACGACAGGGAAGAGGGAACGATCACGATCGTATTCCAGACCGTAGGAGCTTCCACAGAGCGTATGGTAAGCTTACAGGAAGGGGATGCTTTTGAAGATTTCGTTGGACCTCTGGGATGCCCATCGGATCTGATCCATGAAGATATCGAAGAATTAAAGAAAAAGAAAATTTTATTTGTTGCAGGTGGTGTTGGTACAGCTCCGGTTTATCCTCAGGTAAAATGGCTGCATGAGCACGGCGTTGACTGTGATGTTATCATGGGTTCCCGTAACAAAGATTTACTGATCTTAGAGGATGAGATGAAAAAAGTTGCCACAAACCTTTATGTGACAACGGATGATGGCTCGTACGGTTTCAAGGGAACCGGTACTGCACAGCTGCAGGAACTCTGGGATAATGGTAACCGTTATGACCACTGTGTGGCAATCGGACCAATGATCATGATGAAATTTGTCTGCAAACTGACAAAAGAATTAGGAATTCCAACGGTTGTTTCCATGAATCCGATCATGGTAGACGGAACCGGAATGTGTGGTGCATGTCGTCTGGTTGTCGGCGATGAAGTGAAATTTGCATGTGTAGACGGACCGGAGTTCGACGGACATCTGGTTGATTTTGATCAGGCGATGAGAAGACAGGCTCAGTACAAGACCGAAGAGGGAAGAGCAATGTTGAAATTACAGGAAGGTGCATCACATCACGGCGGATGTGGCAATTGTAACAGTTAAAAATCAGAAATTTGTCAGATCAGAGAGAATGCTGTCTGGTCAGTTACATAGAATCAGGAGGAAAAAATGGACGTATTAACTAGAGTTCCGGTTCGTGAGCAGGAGCCAGCCGTTCGTGCAGCGAACTTTGAAGAAGTATGTTTGGGATATAATGAAGAAGAAGCAATGGCAGAAGCTGCCCGTTGCTTAAACTGTAAAAATGCACAGTGTATGAAAGGATGTCCGGTATCTATCAATATTCCGGGATTTATCGCAGAAGTAAAAGAAGGTAATTTTGAGGCTGCTTATCATGTGATCAGTGAGTCTTCCGCACTTCCGGCAGTCTGTGGCCGTGTATGTCCACAGGAGACACAGTGTGAGGGAAAATGTATCCGTGGAATCAAAGGAGAGCCTGTAGCGATCGGTAAATTAGAGCGTTTTGTTGCGGACTGGGCAAGAGAACATGGCATTAAACCGAAAAAGGCAGAAAAGTTAAATGGACATAAAGTAGCAGTGATCGGCTCAGGCCCGGCAGGTCTTACCTGTGCAGGAGATCTTGCAAAGCTTGGTTATAATGTGACGATTTTCGAAGCATTACATCAGGCAGGTGGTGTGTTAGTTTATGGTATCCCTGAATTCCGTCTTCCAAAGCAGAAGGTTGTTGCCGCTGAAGTGGAAAACGTGAAAGCATTAGGGGTTAAGATTGAGACCAACGTTGTCATCGGTAAATCCGTTACAATTGATGAGTTGATGGACAACGAGGGCTTTGAGGCAGTTTTCATTGGTTCCGGTGCAGGACTTCCAAGATTTATGGGTATTCCTGGTGAGCAGGCAATGGGTGTATTCTCAGCCAATGAGTTCTTAACAAGAAATAACCTTATGAAAGCGTTCTTAGACAATTACGATACACCGATCAAAGCTGGTAAGAAAGTTATTGTAGTCGGCGGTGGTAACGTGGCAATGGACGCTGCAAGAACAGCAAGAAGACTTGGCGCAGAGGTACATATCGTATATCGTCGTGGTGAGGAAGAACTTCCGGCACGTAAAGAGGAAGTACACCACGCAAAAGAGGAGGGTATCATCTTTGATCTTCTCCAGAATCCAACCGAATTATTAGTGGATGAAAACGGTTGTGTAAAGGGTGCAAAAGTGATCAAAATGGAACTTGGCGAACCGGATGCTTCCGGAAGAAGAAGTCCGGTTGAGATTCCGGGCTCTGAATATGAGATCGAGGCAGATACTGTGATCATGTCACTTGGTACTTCTCCAAACCCTCTGATCTCATCCACTACAAAAGGTCTTGATATCAACCGCAGAAAATGCATTATTGCGGAAGAAGAGACCGGTGCAACTTCCAAAGAAGGTGTTTATGCCGGTGGTGACGCTGTGACAGGTGCAGCAACTGTTATCCTTGCGATGGGTGCCGGTAAAGCAGCAGCTAAGGGTATTCACGAATATCTCAGCAACAAATAAAAACAGACAGGACAGGGCAGGTGCTGAATGGATCATATATTTGGCACCTGTTTTTTTCTGTAAGTATTCCAAAGAAAACCCAAAGTTTTATTAATATTTTATGAAGAGGGTAGCAAAATTGCAGGGTTTATGTATATAATAGAACACGCTACGCAAGAAAGAAATACGAGAGAGGTTACCGATAGATGAAGGAGCAGAATCAGCGCCAGATACAGAATCAGACAGAATTAGACGAAAGAAGACTGAGACAGAAAAAGCTTGTACGGAAAAGAAAAATCGTTTTGAGTGTAATGCTTTTGACATCTTTTTTACTGGGATGTGTCTGTGGAAGATATTTTCCTGAGATCAAACTTGGAAAAACAGAAGAAGTGCTGGCATCAGCGCAGGATAACTCCGGTGAAGAGAAAAAAGAAAATCAAATTACAAATAACGTAGATAATGGAACAACAGCAGATGGAACGGAAAAAGAGGAACAGTCTGCTACAGAAACTGTCGAAGAACCGGCAGACAGCGAAGAAACGAATGATCCGTTTGCGGAGATTCCACAGGTTGTGTTATCAAAACCGGTAGATTATTCCTTAAATCAGGCAATCAGACAGTTAGAACAGATGGAAGCGTCAGATGAACGCTACGCACAGATCGTGGAAAATGCAGAGAAATATCCGGAAAAATTACTGATCAATCTGGCAAACAATCCGGAAATGATCGCATTTGTAGCTGATTACAAAGGGAATACAAGGGATTATGATAAAGCAGAACTGACAGAGAAAGAGTTACAGGAAGAATATCCGCTCTTTTTACAGTGGGATAAACGCTGGGGCTGCCTTGCATATGGGGATGACAGCAATGTCGCGATCAGCGGATGCGGTCCGACAACACTGGCGATGGCAGTAGTTGCGCTGACTGGAAACGAGGAGGCAACTCCGGCTGCAATCGCAAAATTCGCCATGCAGGAAGGTTACTATATGTCCGGCACAGGAACGATGTGGTCGCTTATGACAGAAGGGGCGGCAGCTTATGGTGTCCGCTCCGAGCAGATCAATATCAGCCAGATTGAGATCAAACAGCACTTAGATCAGGGAGACATCGTGATCTGCTCCGTGCGGCAGGGAGATTTCACTACAGGGGGACATTTTATCCTGCTCTATGATTATGATGATGAAGGATTTTCCATTAACGATCCGTTTTCTTTATACCGCAGTGGTCAGAAATGGGACTATGGAAAAATCAGAAGTCAGATCAAAGCTGTCTGGGCATTAAAAGCAAAATAAAGAACAATTAGCGATTGTTCAAATAGTTTAATAAAAAACAGGGCATACTAAAGCATCATAAAGTGAGATGGAGAGATGCAGAATGTGCCAGAATATGAGTGGACTGTCCACTGCTGAAGTGGAATTTCGGAAAAAGGCAGGGTTGTCGAATGAAAGCGTAGATTCTTCCACAAAGACAGTGGCACAGATCATCCGCTCAAATGTTGTAACTTATTATAATCTTATTTTTTTGATCATTACGATTCTTCTGATCGTGGTGGGGTCCTTTCGGGATCTTACTTTTTTACCTATAATTATTGCAAATATGTTGATCGGAATCATCCAGGAGCTGCGTTCCAAAAAAATCCTGGATGATCTTACGATATTAAACACACCGAAAATCACAGTCCGGCGCAACGGAAGTGATCAGGAGGTTTTGGCGGATGAACTGGTGCAGGATGATGTGATAACGCTTTCAGCGGGTGGACAGATCCCGGCGGACGCGCTGGTGTTATCCGGCAATATCACGGTCAATGAGGCTTTGATCACAGGGGAGGCCGATGAGATTATAAAAAAAGAGGGAGATCCGCTTTTCTCGGGGAGTTTTGTGATATCGGGAGAGTGCCTGGCAAAACTCGAAAAAGTGGGAAAAGATTCTTATATTTCAGGACTGATGTTACAGGCAACGCAGACAAAAGAGGGCGAGCAGTCGGAGATGATCCGGGCGTTGAACCGCCTTGTGCAGACCGTGGGCGTGATCATTTTGCCGATCGGGGCGATCCTGTTTTTACAGCAATACTTTTTTTCCGGGGCAACGATGAAAGATAGTGTGACGGGCATGGTGGCGGCTATTCTCGGAATGATCCCGGAAGGCCTGTACCTTCTTGCAAGTGTGGCGATGGTGGTGTCGGTGATGAGGCTTGGAAAACAAAAGGTACTGATCCATGACATGAAATGTATCGAGACACTGGCGCGGGTAAATGTACTGTGCGTGGATAAGACCGGAACCATTACCGTGCCGGAAATGGAAGTGGCACAGTTTATCCTTGCAAAAGACCAAAGCCTGGCAGCGAAAGAACAGGAAGCAGACCAGCAATCGGAAGACAAAAATAAAATTGCAAAGCTGCTCTCTGACTGTGTGCGTGCCCTGCCGTGCGACAATGCAACGATGGAGGCATTGCAGCAGTATTTTACGGAGCCGATGGAAAACAGTGCAGAAAAAATCGTCCCGTTTTCGTCTGCCACAAAATACAGCGGAGTGGTTCTGGCAGGAAAAGCTTACGTGGTCGGTGCACCGGAATTTGTGCTGCGGCAGGATTATGCGGCTGTTCAGGGAACAATCGAAGTATTTCTGGAAAAGGGATATCGTGTGCTTGTATTTGCAGAGTATGAGGGGAATCTGGATGGAAAAGAACTGACAGAAAATGCAACTCCCATTGCATTTATCCTGCTCAACAATGCAATTCGTGAGGGGGCAATGGATACATTCCGTTACTTTTCCAAGCGGGGAGTGGAAGTGAAAGTGATCTCCGGGGACAATCCGGTCACGGTATCGGAGATCGCAAAGAAAGCGGGAATCCGCCATGCGGAAAAACAGGTGGACGCAGCAACGTTGAAAACAGCGGATGCAATGCGGAAGGCAGCAAAAAAATACACGGTGTTCGGCAGGGTGACACCGGAGCAGAAACGTCTTCTGGTACAGGCATTAAAAGAGCAGGGAAAGACCGTGGCAATGACCGGAGACGGCGTGAACGATATTCTTGCGTTAAAAGATGCAGACTGCAGCATTGCGATGGCGTCAGGCAGTGAGGCGGCTTCGCATGTGGCACAGCTTGTGCTGCTCGATAACGATTTCAATAAAATGCCGGCGGTTGTCATGGAAGGGCGGCGGGTGGTGAACAACATCGGGCGCACTGCCAGCCTTTATCTGGTCAAGAACATTTTCTCCATGCTCTTAGCCGTATTTTCCATGCTGTTTCTGATCGATTATCCGCTGGAGCCATCGCAGGTGTCGCTCATCAGTGTTTTTACGATCGGGATTCCGTCATTTTTTCTGGCGCTGGAGCAGAACCGGAATCAGATCCATGGGCATTTTCTTACCAATGTCCTGATCCAGGCGCTTCCGGCTGGGATTACAGATTTTATCGTGGTGAGCGGTCTGGTGATTTTCTGCAGGGAGTTCGGAGTGGAAAAAGAGTGCGTTTCCACGTCGTGCACGATCCTGATCGCAGTTGTCGGCTTCATGATCCTTTATCATATAGCAAAACCGATGACAACACCGCATGCGATCCTGATCGCAGCGATGGTCATCGGCTGGTTATTTTGTATGCTGTTTTTCAGTGAACTGTTTGCGATCACGGCGGTCACAGGAAAATGTGCAATGCTCATGATTGTGTTCGCAGTCATCACGGAGCCAGTGTTCCGGTATCTGATACAGCTTGTGGAGACTGTTCAGAAGTGGGGTGGAAAACTAAAATTTTAGTCCGATGAACCGGAATGTTTTTTCCGGCTCTGTTTTTCCCAGATAAAATACGTTACGATCAGAAGGATTCCGGTGAACAGCCATGTAATCGGGCTTGCCAGACGGACTGCCCAGTAACCGAACGGATTTAAGGTGACGGCGATTACGATAATACGGCACACCATTTCCACAACACCGCTTAACATTGGAACAAGTCCGCGGTTTAAGCCCTGCAGGGCGTTCCGGTAAAGGAAAATCCATGCGAGCGGCAGCATGAAGAAACTGATGGTGTTCAGATACTGCATGGCATAGTCGAAAATTTCTTCAGAAGGATTGCTCACAAACCAGCTCACAATAAAACGTCCGCCGAATACGCAGATGGCAGAGGCAGCAAGCGAGATAAAAATGCAGATGAAAAATCCTTTGCGCATTCCCTCGTAGATACGTTTGTATTTTCCTGCGCCGAGGTTCTGACCGCAGTAGGTGGCAATCGCAGTGCCGAGTGTCGGCATGGTCTGGGTGGAGAGGTTTTCCACTTTGGAGGCGGCAGTGAAGGCAGCCACAACACTGGAACCGAAAATATTGACTGCACCCTGCAGGATCATGGTTCCGATAGCGGTGATGGAATAGTTGAGCGCCATCGGAATACCGATGGAAAGCATATTGAACACACCGTATCCGTCGAGATAGTAATCTTCCCGGCTGGTTTTTAAAATGTCGAATTTGCGGAACATATAAATAAAGCAAAGCAGTGCGGAGACACCCTGCGCAATGATCGTTGCATAGGCAGCGCCTGCGGTTCCAAGTTTTACGACGACGATCAAAAACAGGTCGAGCACAATATTTAAAAAGGAAGAGAGAATCAGGAAATACAGCGGTGTTTTGCTGTCGCCGATCCCTCTTAAAATACCGGCGGCAACGTTGTAGGACATCGTGAGCAGGATACCTGCGAAAATGACTTTAATATAAGAGTCTGCGAGTCCTAAGATATTGTCCGGTGTTTTCATTAAAATAAGAAACTGTCTGGAAGCTGCCACTGTAGGGATAGTCAGAAGTAACGATACAATGGCAGTCAGTATCAGGGAGAGTGCGACATAATGCTTTAACAGCTTGAAATCTTTTGCACCGAAGGCGTGGGAGACCATAACGCCAAATCCCTGCGCAATACCATTTGCAAATCCTAATACAAGGAACATCAGACATCCGGTAGAGCCTACCGCAGCCAGAGCATCCTCACCAAGATACTGCCCGACAATGATCGTATCCACCATGTTATAAAACTGCTGAAAAATATTTCCCAGTAAAACCGGAACGGAAAAAAGTAAGATCATTCTGAGCGGGCTTCCCATTGTCATGTCTTTTGTCATAATCTGTACTCCTTGATTTATAAAATAGTTAAAAATCTGTCCGTGTTTTTTAGCCTCAACACGCATATTCTTTACGTTTCAGCAACTTAGTATAAGGCATGGACCGCAAAAAGACAATGTTTATTTTTGCGAAAAAATATAAATTTTTTGTTTTCGCAAAAGAAAAGATTTTTTCGTGGGAAACTGTTATAATAAGAAAGCAATTATTTGCAAGTCACAGTAAAATCACGGAGTAAAATAATGCAGACAAACCTCGAATACTACAAAATTTTTTATTATGTATCCAAATACAACAGTATCTCCCTCGCAGCAGAGGCACTTTCCATCTCACAGCCGGCAGTCAGCCAGGCAGTCAAGCATTTAGAAAGTGATCTTTCCTGTGCTCTCTTTGTGCGGACATCCAAAGGCGTGCGCTTGACAAAAGAAGGCGGACTGCTTGCAGAATATGTGAGAAAAGGATATGAGACAATCCTTACCGGGGAGAAAAAACTCTCAGAGATGTTAAACTTAGATGCCGGAGAAATCTGTGTGGGGGCTAGTGACATGACATTGCAGTTTTATCTGCTTCCTTATTTAGAAGCGTTCCATGATGCATTTCCACAGATCAAGGTGACCGTGACGAATGCCCCGACACCGGAGACGTTGAAACATTTGCAGGACGGAAAAATTGATTTTGGGATCATCAGTACCCCGGTGAACAACAAATACGATTTTAAAATGACGCCTGTGCGCAAAATCCAGGATGTCTTTGTGGCAGGAAAAAAGTTTGAGTACTTAAAGGGTGGAAAATTAAGCTATAAAGAACTTGAAAATCTTCCGGTCATGTGCTTAGAGGGCAGCACTTCCACAAGAAAATATGTGGAGGATTATCTGGCAGAGCGCGGCACATTTGTCCGGCCGGAATTTGAACTTGCGACAAGTGATATGCTCATCCAGTTTGCAGTGCGCAACCTCGGTGTTGCCAGTATCGTGTCGGATTTCGCAGAAAAATACATTGAAAATGGAGAATTATTCGTATTGAAATTTGACAGGGCGATACCGGAACGCGAGTTTTGCATTGTCTCAAACGAGCGTGCGCCGATGTCGGCAGCAGCGGAAAAACTATACGATTTTCTGCTTGTTCCGTAGTGAAAATGTCAGAAAAAGTTCATCAAATCTTCATCAATCTTAATGGAATATCAATGGGGATAGTGTCAAATGACCTATGAAAAAACGAGCCAAAGAAAAAAGGCTCAAATGAACCTTGAAAACTGTAGATATTTTATGTTGTGGTAGCTTACCGCCACCCTTGACGGTACGAAAAAGAACTGCTGTAGGTGAATCACCGACGGCGAAGAACTCAAGAACAGTTAGAGTTTTTCCGTCGATTACAGC
>OGRQ01002801.1_pt1 | contig 11916 bp, 10 predicted proteins | sample 1553521 | NCBI WGS metagenome assembly OGRQ01 (sample SAMEA2580088, study PRJEB22360) | human gut metagenome | biome: human gut; feature: human-associated habitat; material: faeces | place: Denmark | collected 2008/2010
TTACCGCACCTATACAGACAAGTGCCACGCTCACCGAATTTTATTAAATCGTATTCGTTCGGTTCAACCATCAGTGCATCCTGAAAATCTTTAGGATTGATATTACCGGGGAAGAATAAGAAGTGATGAGTCGGGATTGAGAACAAGGGTTTTGTGTATTCCTTAACGCTCGGAATCAAAAAATCGTCTATGTTCTGACTGGCTAAAATCACGGCTGAATCCTTTTTGCGGACACGCTTCATTGCGTTGCGTATATACTCAATTGCTGTGAGATTTGAAAGGAACAAATATAGCTCGTCTATTGATGCAACGGTGTTGCCCTCACCTAATAACTTGTTGGACATATAGGAAAGAATGTTGAACAGCATTGCATCTGCGTAATATCATTATTGTCAGAAAATATTTCTTTTACAACCGAGGGGAAATTTCGCCCCTCGGCATCTTGATTTATGCGGTTTTAATCTCTTTATGCCATACATTAAGCTGTTCCTTGCGCTCAACGGTGAAGTAAATCACAATATCATTTCCGCATTCTGTTGAATGCCATTTTGCCTTTTCGTGCACCTCAATTCTGCTGATGAATGCTCTGAGAATTTCAGTCGTCAGTTCCTGAATGTCAATGTACTTCTTTGCATTTTCAATAAAGTCCTGAATCAACTGCTCTCGCTTTTCGTTCTCATCAAGAAAGGCGTTCATCTCATTAAGCTTAGTTTTCAGTTCTGACTGCTCGGTTTCATATCCTGATGACAATGATTCGTAGCGTTCAACAGAAATTCGTCCGAGCACTCGGTCTTCGTACAGACAACGGATGATACTTTCAAGCTCTGCTATTCTTTGTTCTGCCGCTTCTTTTTCCCTCAGATAAGTTTTCATTTCACACTCGGCTTCGGCTCTTGCATTACGGCTTGCTATTTCATAAAATTCTTCGGGATTCTCACGTACATATGCCGTTACCTCTCTCAGTTTTTGAAGTATCACAGCGTGTAAATCCTGTTCGCTGATTCTGTGTGCCGTACAGTGATTATTACCGTATCGCTGATAGGTTTTGCAAAGGTAGTTGTTTTCTTTAGGATACTTAAGCACTCGGCGAAGATACATTCTGCTTTTGCAATCGGCACAATAAACTAACCCGGCAAACACATCTGTCTTACCTGATTTATTCGGTTTTCTTCTTCCTGCAAACCACTTCTGCACCATTTCAAAGGTGGATTTATCAATGATAGCCTCGTGGGTATTTTCAAATATTAGCCAATCCTTGCGGTCGTTGTGAATTTGCTTTTTCAGCTTATTTGATTTGGTGGTGGTTTTGTAGTTCGCCGTTGTGCCGATATATACCTCGTTTACAAGCATTCCTCTAAGTGTAACATCACTCCACAGATAGGGATTATTCAGCTTCAAGCCATTTTCTTTTCTGCCGTATTTGTAGTAGGCATATGCGCTTGGCGACATAATTTTATCTCTTTCAAGAGTCATTGCAATCGTACGGGTTCCCACTCCGTTGACATACATATCAAAGATTCGTTTTACCACGGGAGCAGTGTCGGGATCGGGTACTAACCTGTTATCTTCGGATTTCATATATCCGTAAGGAAGCTTAGAGCCTATCCTTTCACCACGCTCTGCCTTTGCTCTTTGGACTGCCCTGATTTTTTTGGATGTGTCAGCAGCAAAGAAATCATTGAAGTAATTACGGATTCCGATAAATTCATTACAGCCTTTTTCGGAATCAACACCGTCATTTACGGCAATATATCTCACATCGTTCTGAGGGAATATAATTTCAATATATGTACCGGTTTTAAGGTAATCTCTGCCGAGTCGGGAAAGGTCTTTTGTGATAACAGTTCCAATTTCTCTTTTTTCCATATCGGCAATCATACGCTTGAAGTCAGGGCGTTCAAAGGATACTCCGCTGTAACCGTCATCAATATAGAACCGACAGTTGCCAAAGCCGTTATCGGCGGCATATTTTTCGAGCATACTTTTTTGATTTTTAATGCTGTTTGATTCACCCTCTAACTCGTCCTCCTGAGAAAGACGGCAGTAGAGTGCGGTAATCTTTTGTTGGTTTGATTTCATAATTTTTTCATCCTTTCCGAGCCGTTCAGGCTCTGTTGAATCAAACCGAATAGGATTGCAAGTCAACAATACTCCTACTCGGTTTGAATGTCCAGTAAAATATTTATCCCGTTTTTCGTTCAAGTAAATTTTTAATTTTTTCATCGGCACTTGGGTTGTCACCGTTCTCGGTTCCGATAGGAAATACCGATGTGACTAAAAATGTCTTTTTGCCGATTTTAACCTTATCGCTTTCGTACAGATGACGGCGGTTAAACGCAATATCGTTTCTTGTGATTGGTGTTATTCTATTTTCAGTTTCGTTCATGGCAATCCTTTCTTTACATCTTCATACCAAATCCGCCTTGTGGATTTTCTTGTATGTTCTTTCTCTCTTTACGAGGTTTTTTCATTGTAGTGCAGTCCTCTACAGGGTGGTTGCTGTCTAAAATATTTGTGAGATTTGCGACCAGATATGCAATATCATTTCCGTTATTGCTGTAATAGCTGTCGGTATCAAAGCCAGGAAAAACAGTATCCTCACATGATGATTCAGTTTCTCCTCCGCCTGACTGATACTGTATGAATATTTCTCGCTCGTGCTCCCAACCTGTTGTGAAGCATTCTTCGCCGCATTGTTTATCTGACTGACGTAATTGTTCGTCATATCCTGAAGCTCCTTCTTGAAGGTCTGCGCCATTGCATTGGAATTGTCGATAGACTTCTGCAAGGAATTCATCTGGCGGTTGAGGTATATCCGTATTTCCTCTTTCGTAGTCAGTTCTGAAATTTCGTCCAGTATTGATTTCAGCATATCTATCTGTGCTGTCTGAGTTGAAATTAATGCTTTCCAGTTCTGCTCCGTAACCGCTACGCAGGGTTCTGCTTTTGAGGCGATTTGCATTTGCTTTTTGGCTTGTTCATTTAATTCCTGTGGTGATTTCTTCCCGTATTCTGAATTCATTTTCCTTATTCTCCTTAAGATATTTTTCTTCGTGTAATTTATTATCCCTGCACTTCATTCCATTTGGTGTAGTGTAGGTAATGCTTTTTCTTTCTGCCGTCCATTTAACTTCATAGCCTTCGTTCTCCATCAGGCTTATGAAATGTTCCTTTGAGGTTGCATATTTCATAGCTTCATCAACAGCTATTGCAAGCTGTAACTTCCAGCTTTGACCTTTGTCTGCTGAACGATATTCTCTTGCCGACATCTGTTTTACTTTTGGTTGCTTAGGAATTACAACTGATAAACCGTATTTTCTGCATAGGTTGTCAGAATAATCTCTCAACCGTTGTATCTCATTTTTATCTGGATGATATTTCAATCCTGTTTCAGCACTGACAGAATTTAAAATGAAGTGTGAATGTATATGCTCTCTGTCAATATGAGTAGCAACTAAAACTTCATAACCTTTGAATTGCTCTTGTGCAAACTTCAAAGCAATTTCGTGAGCAGTTTCGGGTGTTATAGGTTCATCGGGGTGGAACTACTGAAACAAATGATAGTACATTCTGCCATCAGTTTTTCTATATTGAATTTTAGTATTCATCATTTCATTGAACGCTGACTCTGCTACACAATTCACTCCGCTCACCAGCTTTCTGCCATCGTACAAAGTTTTCTTATCCTGTTTGCAGTAGGCAAGGATTGAAGCTAACCCTTGCCGTGACTGCATTTGTTTGCTTGCGATAAATTTTACTGTTGCTATTATGACCACCTCTTTCTGTCAAGCAAATCGGTAAGTAGTTTATTCATCTCTGCATACTGATTTGTAAGTTCAGCAAGATTAAAGCAAATGACTTTACCCATATTGCAAAGTGTTGCAATTTGATTTAAGTTTCTGCCGATAGCCTTTTGCTGACGGATAATTTCATCAAGTCCGTCAACAACAAAGATTTGTTTTCCGAGGCAAGCCTTCGTTATATATTCGGTTAAAGTTAAATTTGCCTTGTCTGCTTTATTGTGAATCTTCTGTAAATCGGATTCCGATATTCTTATGCTCATTTTTCTGTCTTTCATTTAGGTTTCCTCCTTTGCCAATAAAGTGGGTTCGGGCTTCTGCCCGTATATTGCATTCGGCAGGTCAGCGACCAGCCGAATGCGTTGCTTGCCACAGCTTAAAAGCTGTGAAAATGTGAACCCCAACTTTACGCTGAATTCATAATCCGTTATATAGAATTACTTTCGCTCACAAACCGCCCAAATTTTGATTTTTGCTTGAAGTCGGGTACTTTATCCGTTTTCTCTTGAAAGTCGGACAAACCGCCAAATTCTGCTCAACATCTGCATTAAGGACGATAAGGACGATAAAAACGATAAATCAAACGGCTATATTTTCATCGTACTTATCGTACCTAACGTACTCGCTATCTGAATTATCAATCTCAAAATCATATTTGATTTCAACCTTTCTGATGTTATTTTCCTTATACGATTTGAAATAAACGTGATTATCATTCAAGTCATACTTCCACTTGTTCATCATCCTTTTCAGAATACGAGCAGAAAGATTTTTGCCTGAATAAGCATTATATCGTTCAAGAAATTCCGCATTGCTTCCGTTGAAATATTTTTCTGCTTTCATCATCTCAATGAGCAAGTTCATTTCATCAGGCAAAAGCATATTCGGATTCTCTGCGCTGTCTGCAGTCATTTTCCAAGTGCAATCCTCTTTTGAAAATGCAAGCTCAATTTCTCTGTCCTCAATATCTCTTCCCGTGCAAAATAAAGTTGCGTTGCCCTGCGTGCGATTGCTTTTTTTCAAAACAAATAGAGCATCGGCACAGCCAGCTATACCATTTGTACCTGAAATCTCATTGATTGGGTCAGAGTCGCCTTGCTTTCTTAAATGATGAACCAGAAGAATAGCAATTTTCAACTCATCAGCAAGTTTTTTGAGTTTCTGTACCTCAAGATAATCATTTGAATAGCTCGAGTCATTTTTTGCAGAACGGATAAGTTGAAACGTGTCAATGATTATCAAGACAGTATCCATATGCTCATCAACAAAAGTTTGAATCTGTTCTTCCAACCTTTCATCAAGTTTTGAACAATCCGTAACAAAATGAACATCACTCGGCACTTCATCGGTTATCGCTGTCAGCCTGTCCTGCAATCTGCTTTCATCATCTTCAAGTGACAGATACAGAGTTGTACCGCTGTCGGTATGCAGATTCCATACATCTTTGCCTTTTGCAATCCGAACGCACCAGTCAAGAACAAGCCACGACTTACCTACCTTTGGTGAGCCGGCTATAATCGAAAGACCGCTTGCAAGAAGTGAATTGATTATAAACTTCTTTCTCGGCAAATCTTTTTCAACAAGACTTGCACCGTCGATTGAATCAAATCTTGCCTTACTGCTCAACTCCAAATTTAAATTCTTAATCATTTTTCTCCTTTCCCTGTTACTCATACCTCATATGATTTCAAAATATTTTAGCTTTGGTATGGTTATTCAGTTGTAATCCAAAAGCTGTTGGAATTTTTTCACCAGTGTGATACAATAATCTCATACTTTTCAAGAAAAATATATGACAAAATGAATTGAAGTGATTTTTATAATTTTCACTTCAGGACAGAGGTGTATATGGCAAAGCACGAAGGTTTATTATTAAAAATTGATTCCAAAGGAAATATTTCCGGCCATATGCAGGAAAATAACAATAAGATTCCAATTGAAAATACTACTATCAAAAATGAGTTGATTAGTTTCTCAGAAGAAGATTTTGAAGAGTATTCTGAACTGCAAAATGAAATAAGAAAAGTTTACAGAACATATCCTGATGAAAGTGAAGAAAGATTTGCACTGATTAAAAAGTTAACTGCAAAAGCAGAAAAGGCATTGGCGGAATATAGAACTTTTTACGGTCTTTTGAACAGACTTATGATTGAGGATTTTTTAGGAGAGAACGACGGAACTGAACATTATCTGCGTGAATATGCAAGCTATCTTGACCAGATAAAAACCGTGCAGTTTTTTGTTTTGCACTTTTTCAGCGATTTATCAAATCAAATAGAAATTGATGTTAACGAAGATTTCAATTACAACAGCGTACAGATTTCCACCGTATTTTATTTTGAGGATAACAAATCCAGACAGATGTACCATATCCGTAACCTGACAGAGTATTATTTTCTGCTGTTACATTTATTTGTTGAGAACGGATACCGCCTCTGCCGCTGTCAGCTTTGTGGCAGATACTTTGTGCCAAAGACAAAAAAGAAAACCCTGTACTGCGACAGAGTTCTGAATAATGGTAAAACTTGCAAGGAATTTGCGCCGAAATTAAAGCACCGAATCTTGGCAAACAGAAATGAGGTGCTGAAAACTTTTGACACACAGCGAGGCAAAATGTATAAGCGTTATGAAAGAACACTTAACACACCTGGTACTGTGGAAAAGCCTTTAAGTTTTGAGGAATATTACGATTGGCTTGAAAAAGCGAGAACTGCGAGAGATAATTATCTTGAGGATAAAATTTCCAAGGAAGAAGCATTGAATATAATTTGTATTGAGTAAAATTTGCAAAAAGTAATCGGATAGGCAGTCAAATTTCATTGATTGCTTATCCGATTTCTTAATTATTTACTACATCAATGATAATTCTTGCACCCATCCGAAATCCGTTCAGGAATATTTCTCGCTCACTGATTTCAGAAATCTCACGATTGCAGTCCTTGTATTTTTCGAAGGTTTCTTTCTGTACCTCAGTCAGGGTTGCCACAAACTTTTCTTCATTCCTGTTGAGCAGTTTCAATAGTTCTTTGACCTCATCGTCAAGCCTTGAACATTTTTCGTGAGGGAATAAGTTTCCATAATATAAATCTTCAAGTATATCCATATCTTATGCCACCTTTCGTAGAACAAACATATCCCACATAACTTTGCATAAGTCCTGATATACTTACCTTTATTACTTTAATTAAGTTTGAAATTTATTTTTATTATTACTTTACAAAAAGCAATACAAGAAGTATAATAGATATCACAATTTAGTAAAAATGCATAAAATCAAAAAATCTCAAATAATTTCCAGTTAAAATATATAATAGGAATAGGAGCATACAAATGAAAAACAAAATCTTATCAGCAATAATATCCATCGTGCTTATGATTTCACTCGTAGGATGTCAGCAGAATAATAAAATTATTAGGCCTGATGTAGAAACAAAAACGGTAACGGAAAACAGCCAAGAAGATTATGTAACTTTTTCACTTGACGTGCCATCAGATTGGAAAGTATTAACTCAAGATTATGTTTCTATTGCCTGTTTTAGTTCGAAAGCAAACGAAACAAATGCCAACGATAAAATTTCTCCCTACAAGTTAAGTATAGATAACTATATCATTCCTTCGCTAATGCCAATTGATGACAAATACAAACAAGCTTATAATGATTTATTTAATGGTAAATATGATGGTATTAAAGATTTAATTTGCGATAATATTGAATATATAAATATAGGCAAAGTAATGGACAATTTCCCGGATGTTACATTTGAAACTCCTGAAAGCATTAGGGATTACTTTAATATACTTGTTGACGGAATAAGTACACCGGATGTTACAATGCCTGATTCTTGGGAGGACAAAGAATGGGCAACCGATTTTACTTTCAGTAAATATAGTGGTAAGAACGGAAATATTATTGCAGTCGAATATTCCTACATAATTATAGATAAAACATATAAAGCTATTAATTGCTATCGCGATGATGACTATTCCGTATGCGGAGTTTTTGATGATGATGCAGAGCTTTCTTCGGGCGATTTAGCACTGTGGGTTGCTGATAATATGGAAATTACCAAACACTATAAAATTGAAGATAATATGCTAAAACAAGAGGGAGTAGATTATTAAATTTTATGTTTTTTAAATCTACGTATTGTAATTACAGCCGAAGTATTTTCCTACTTCGGCTGTTGTTGATGTTGTTAATATATTTATGCTTTCATAAATTCAAAAAGTGCTGCTTTATCTTGAGGTAATTCACTTAAAGGATTCATTTGAGGCAAAATATTTATACGATCAATTTCTGTACCCAAAAAATCTTTAACAACAATTTCAATTTTTTCACTATTATATATATGCGCATATTCATACATTTTTCCATCTTTGCCACAGAAAATTTGAGATACATATTTATCCTCTTTTCGTCTTTCATCAAATGTAAATATAATATCATAGTTATATGAGTTATTTGGTATTATTCCCTTAAATTTTGCATACTGTCCTTTTGCAAAATCATTAACAGTACTTTCCCATACTTGAGCAGAATACATATTAGCTCCTGACCAGCGTCCATAAAGAGCTCTCATAGATTGATTTTTAAGTGATAATAAATTATTAAAGAAATTGCAATACTTTGATTCACCGCATTCAATATTAGCCCATCTTCTACCTGAACTTTTTGCCTTGTAGTATTTAACATCAATATATAATGACTCCCAGCTTTCAGAAAACGATGTAATACCGCCAATAACAATACCATAAATACTGCCAATAAGTGGAGCTTTATCCATTTTATCTACCAAACTATCATCAAAAGCAAGTCCTGAAATAAATTTTGCTACATCAAATGAATTTTTTACTAATCTGGTTGTTTTTTCTTCATTTATATGCTCTTCTTTATAATAAGACTTACCATTTTCATAGTATTCAATCGGATATATTTTTCCATTTATGGGATTTTTAACTGCACCATATTTATATACAGGAGCAGGCGTTGGTGCAGGAGTGCTAGTATCCTTTTTTTCAAGAACAATAGCCTGATAGTTTAAACCTTTATACGCCACTTCAACGGAAGATTTGCTATAGTAGGTTTGTGGTTGATAAGTCAAAGGGTCATTAAAAATATAATGGCTACTATCGTATCCCACTAACAGCAAACAATGTTCGGGGGCTATCCAGTTAATTGTTTTTCCGTTGTAGGTCCACGTAGAACTTATGTATGGAGTATTCATATACATAGTAGCCCAAAGAATTACCGGTATTCCTTTGTCTATGTAGTTAGAACATAAATTTTTCAGAGAAACACCATATAATTGTTTTGCAGTATATTTTTGTCCGGATAAAGCTTTATCCAATGCCTTTTTTATTACCGGTGCATAACATCCATACCCACTCGTATATCTGGGATTTCCTCCAAATGAAATATTGGGATCAAAAGGAACTCCTGTTTTAGTTAAGTACGAATCAATAAATTTATCTACAGATATATCTATGCCAATATGATTTAGTGCCATAACTGTTGTAACACTTTCGCATCCTGTTGGATATTTGCCTAATTGGGAAATAAACGGGGCTTGAATTATTTTACTATTACCTATAGGTGTTTGCGGCTTAGTATAAATTTCATTCTCCTCATATATATAAATTTCTACTCCGTTTATATTTTGGCCATCTATACCCGCATAGGAAGCCCCTGTGTCCAAAGTGCCACCTAAATTATACTTTGTCTGCACACTACGCATCCATTTTGGATCAGCATTACTTACCCAAGGCAGCCAACTTCCTCCTACATGCACTCTGTACATAACAACTACACCTGATGTTAGTTTTACATCATCCTTACTATATACTTGAATATTCAATAACTGCACAATGCCACCCGGATATCCTGCATAGTCATTTTCAGTGCTTTTAACAAAAGGATAATAGTATGATTTTCCTTCATTCCAAGTCCTGTATAAAAGGTAATATGGCTTATCCTTGTCGGTTTTAATTTTTATACCATTAATATGAACAGAGCTTGCAGTTGAAGTAAAGCTATGCCAATTAGAATCTTCGTCAATATAGCTAAGTGTTGAAGCTACTTTGCCTCCGGATAAATTACCGATTGATGATGAGATGGATTTGCCATTAAACACATAGATTTCAACACCGCTTATATTTTTACCGATAATTCCGGCATATGATGAACTGACATCCAATGTTCCACCTAAATTATAGTTTTCTTGAACATTCTGCATCCACTCCGGATCAGCATTACTAACCCATGGCAACCATCTTCCATCAACATAAGCACGATACATTACAACAACACCGGCAGTTAGCTTTGTTCCATCCTTACTATATGCACTTATACTCAGTCCCTGAATTGGTTTATTTGGATAACCTGCGTAATCATTTTCTAAACTTGTTACTTCAGGATAATAGTATGATTGTCCTTCGTTCCATGTTTTGTAACGCAAATAAAAATCCGAATTTGAATTGGTCTGAATTTTAATACCGTCAATAGGAGAAGCCATTACTTTATGATTGAAACTTTTCCAATTAGATGTACTATTTGCCATATACTGGGTTGTTATTAATTCTTCAGAACCAACGAAACTACCTGAACCCGCATTTAACGAATCTTCTTCAAAAATACGAATTTCAACGCCACCAATATTTTTACCGTCTATGCCGGCATAAGATGAACCTGTATCTAAAGTACCATTCAAACTATATTTAGTTTTTACATTTCTCATCCATTCAGGATCAGCGTTACTTACCCATGGCAACCACCTTGAATCAGTATATACTCTATACATAACAATAATTCCGGAAGTAAGTTTTGTGCCATTATTTCTATATACATTGATACTTAACCTCTGAATAGCTTTTCCAGGGGAGCCTGCATAATCATTTTCTGTACTATTTACGGCAGGATAATAAGATGACTGTCCTTCATTCCATGTTCGATAAGTTAAATAATAATCCTTGTTACTGCCTGTCTGTATTTTTATTCCATCTATTCTGGATGACAAAGTGCTTTTTGAAAAAGACTTCCAATTAGATTCATTTCCAACCATATAGCTTAGCGAAGGATTTGATTCACCACCAGAGTAGTTTCCTAACGATGATTCTTTATAAACACGAATTTCTATTCCGCTAATATTCTTTCCGGAGATACCGGCATACGAGCTGCTGGTATCTAAAGTGCCACCCAGATTATATTTACTCTGTACACTATCCATCCATTCAGGGTCAGCATTACTTACCCATGGTAGCCATTTATTTTCTACAAAGGCTCTATACATAACAACAATACCTGATACTAACTTCGTACCATCATTCCTGTATGCTTGAATCTGAAGTTGTTGAATTGGCTTACCTGAAGAACCTGCATAATCGTTTTCAGTACTTTTTACATATGGATAATATCCATTCATTCCCTTATTCCAAGTTCTATATTGTAAATAAAAAGATTCATTTGAACTTGTTTTAATCTTTAAGCAGTCCATAGTAGATTTTGTCTGATCACTAAAACCTATCCACTTTCCACCGTATAAATATGAAAGAGAAATTGCTTGCTTACTCAATAATTTTTTCCTCCTAATAAATAATTAATATTTTTGATCGATCGCATAGAACATATGTTCTATATATATTTAGCGTATAAATTCAAAGTTGTCAAGAGAATCAATAATACTTTTTTTGCAAACTAGTTAATTAAAATAGTTTTTGAAATATAAACATATTTTTCACTAAATAAAAACGAGATAAACAATAAAGGTCATCTCGTTTAATTACATCCTATTCGGTTTCGAACAATAATTATATTTAACATCTTTGAGCCTTTTGTTAGTGTCGAGCAAACCTTTTACCCCGAAGCACAGAAATTTATCATCTGTAATGTTTGTATGACCGTTGAAGTATTTACTTTCAGAACCGACACACATACTGTGAATACCCAGACAAACCTCCTGCAAAATTTCTTCGGTGTAGAGATACTTTCGCTTGTGGTCGTAGGTCATATATTCTTCTTCGCACAAGTCATAAAAGTCAGACATAACAGGAAAGTCTGACGGTTTCTTTGTACTGTAATCGGTTGTGTCGGTTATGCCGAATCGTGCGTACAGCTTCATAA
>OGRQ01002802.1_pt1 | contig 11906 bp, 10 predicted proteins | sample 1553521 | NCBI WGS metagenome assembly OGRQ01 (sample SAMEA2580088, study PRJEB22360) | human gut metagenome | biome: human gut; feature: human-associated habitat; material: faeces | place: Denmark | collected 2008/2010
CCAAAGGCAGCCCGTTTTCCACAAGCCACCCACCCCCCCCTGCCCCACCTCCGGGGGCTTGCACAAGGTGGTTGCGGCGTTATCAAGGTAGATCACGGCTTGACCACGTTCCCGGCGTTCAGCATCTTTTCGGCGATGACATACATATTGGTCACGCCGCCCACGGCCAGCTTCTCCGTCATGCCGTAGAAGTTCAGGCAGGTGCCGCAGGTCAGGATCTCCACACCCTCAGCCTCCAGTGCCTTCAGGTCTTCCAGCATGGGCGAACCCTCACAGGTCAGGGATGCGCCGCCGTTATAGAAGAGGATCGTCTTGGGCAGCTTGTCCTGCTGGGTCAGGGAGAACACGAAAGCCTTGAGCAGGGTCTTGCCCAGCTCCTCGGCCCCCTCCCCCATCTTGTCGGACGCGATGACCACCACTGTATCGGTGCGGGCATCCGGGATGCAGGTTTCCGCTTCTGCCTGCTGTTTCACCTTGCCCGGCACAGCGGTCTCCGCAGCAGGCGTGTCCTTGATGGTAAAGCGGACACGGTATTCCTGCTCGGCCAGTTTTTCAGAGCTGGACAGGTAGCCCTTCTGCTGGGCCATCTTGGTCAGGTTCTGGACAGCGATCTCATTGTCCACCAGCACTTCCACCTCGCCGGGGCCGTGCAGCTCTGCAATGGCCTTTTTGGCCTTGACCACGGGCAGCGGGCAGGCATCTCCACGGGCATCGATCTTGATCATCGGTTGTTCCTCCCTCATTCGTATGTTACTGTGATCTCCGGTGTCTGCTTTTCCCCAATGGTGCCCACGATCTTTGCGGGCAGACCCGCCGCCTGCAGCTCTGCTTCCAGGGCAGCGGCATCCTGCGGGGCCACGGCAAACAGCAGGCCGCCGGAGGTCTGGGGATCAAACAGGATCTCTTCCATCGGGAAGGGCACTTTCTCAAACCGGACAAAGGGCCCGGTGTGGTTGCGGTTGCGCTGACCGGCGGCGGTGTACAGGCAGGCATCTGCGGTCTCCCACGCACCGGGCAGCACCGGCACCGCATGGGCATCGATGACGCAGGAGAGCTTCTCCCCCATCATCTCGTGCAGATGGCCCAGGAAGCTGAACCCGGTCACATCCGTGGCCGCGTGAACATCATAGCTTCGACTTATCTCGGCGGCAGACTTGTTCAGGGTCGTCATGGAGGCCACGGCAGCGTCCATGGCGCCGGGGGCAGCTTCGCCCACGCGGTTGGCCGTGCAGATGAGGCCAACCCCCAGCGCCTTGGTGAGAATGAGCTTGTCGCCGGGCTTTCCCGTATCATTGGCAGTGAGGCGGCGGGGGTCCACGAGACCGGTGACCGACAGGCCGTACTTCACGCCAGTGTCGGCGATGGAGTGGCCTCCCGCGAGGATGCCCCCCGCCTCGGCCACTTTTTCTGCGCCGCCGCGCAAGATCTCACCGAGGATGTTCAGATCCATGCTCTCAGGGAAGCAGACGAGATTCAGTGCAGTCTTTACCTCGCCGCCCATGGCGTAGACGTCACTGAGGGCGTTTGCCGCCGCGATCTGGCCGAAGGTGTAGGGGTCATCCACCATCGGCGGGAAGAAGTCCACCGTCTGCACCAGCGCGATGTCGTCGGTGATGCGGTAGACGGCCGCATCGTCCCGGCTGTCGTAGCCAACGAGAAGGTCGGGGTCTTTCTCACCCCGGGGCAGCTTTTCCAGAATATGGCTCAGCACTCCCGCGCCGAGCTTGGCGGTACAGCCGCCGCCCGTACAGAAGACGATTTTGTCCTCTTTTGCCATCAGGCTCTCTCCCCTTCCTCGAAGTGTGTCAAATATCCTGTTACATCGTATTTTTCTTTCAAGATGGCAAGTGTCTGTTCCCCTGCTGCACGGCGGGCTGCGTCGTCGGCCTGGTTGAGGACGGCGTAGAATTTCCGCGTGCCGACGCACTTTCTTCCACCTGCTTCACTTACCAGTAGTTTTGCCAGCAGAGCGGGCGTCAGGGGCGTCTCGGGCGGCACGGCCAGCAAGGTGCATGCCGCTTCGAGGCGGAAGCAGACGTCTTGCAGTGGTTTTCCCACCGCCGACAGCCCGGCTGCCGCCAGCACGATGTCGCTTGACCGCAGGAGCACCGGCTCATGAGCGGCCGGGGCCTTGCAGGGATGGTGCTTCGCGCCGTCAGCCTCAAGCAAAACAGTGTCGGCCTCGGCCATCCAGTCGGCCAGATAGGGCGGCATGGTCAGCTTCCCGCCTTCGGCAGGCACCCCCGCCACGGCGTAAGTACCAGCCTGCCAGAGGGCGTCCCGCGCCGCCTCATCAGTGGCGTAGTTTGCGTCCGGACGCCGGATGTGGGTCGTGGTGGAGACGAGCACCCGCTGTCCCTGCGCCGAATAATGGCGGGCCAGCGCATAGAGCAATGTTGTCTTTCCGCCGCTGCCCACGAGGGAGATAACATGTCCAGTTTCTTCGAGGAATGGCAGAGCCTCGAGGCCTGTCATCCGACCGCGCCCTCTTTTTCGGCCACTGCCATTGCGATTTTTTCGGGCGTGATGGGCAGCTCGTAGAAACGGGTGCCGATGGCGTTGTAGATGGCGTCCGAGATGGCGGGAAGCGGCGTGTTGATGACCACTTCGCCGATGGATTTCGCACCAAACGGGCCGTTGGGCTCATAGCTGTTCTCGAACTCGACCCGGACCTTGCCCACGTCCACGCGGGTGGGGATCTTATACTGCATGAGCGAATTCTCCATGGGCCAGCCGCGCTGGTCATAGGTGACGTTCTCGGTGAGGGTCATGCCGATGCCCTGCAAAATGCCGCCCTCGGCCTGCACCCGGGTGAGGTTCGGGTTGATGGGGGTGCCGCAGTCCACGCAGGCGTCAAATTCCAGCAGCTTTACTTCGCCGGTCTCGGTGTCCACCTCCACCTCGGCAGCGCCCACCATGTAGGGCGGAGGCGACAGAGGCGACATGTGGGTCTCGGTGACTTCCAGAGGGATGTCGTGGCCGAACATGGAAGCCGTGGCAATATCACCCAGCGAGACAGATTTAGACGGGTCAGCCGAGGCAAATACCGTTTTACTGTCAAATTCCACGTCGTTTTCGCTGCAATCGAGCATCTGAGCACCCAGCTTGCAGATCTGGCTCCGCAGCTTCAGCGCGCACTTCTCGACGGCTTTGCCGGTGATGTAGGTGGTGCTGGACGCGTAGGAGCCGGAATCGTAGGGCGAGGTGTCAGTGTCCGCACCGAAGACCGTGATATTGTCGAGGTCACATTCCATCACCTCGGCAGCAATTTGGGCCAGCGTGGTGTCGCAGCCGGTACCCATATCAGCGGCACCGATGAGCAGGGTGTAGAAGCCCTCGTCGTTGACTTTCAGGGTCGCGCTGCCCACGTCCATGCCCGAGATGCCGGAGCCCTGCATCGCCATGCCCATGCCGACGGCACGGATCTTCCCGTTGCCCATGTCGCGGCGGGGATACTTTTCGTCCCAGTTTATCATCTCGTGGACCTTTGCAAGGCACCGGTCGAGGGTGCAGCTGGTGTTCACCGCGCCGTAGTAGGCGGGCATGACGTCGCCCTCGTGGACGATGTTCATTTCCCTGATTTTGAAGGGGTCCATATGGAGCTTCGCGGCCAGCTCGTTGACGGCGGATTCCACCGCGAACAGGCCCTGGGTCGCGCCGTAGCCGCGGTATGCGCCCGCCGACATATGGTTGGTATAGACCACATCATAGGTAAAGCGGAAAGCCTCAGCGTTGCTATAGAGCGGGATGGATTTATGTCCCGAAAGGCCCACCGTCGTGGGGCCGTGCTCGCCATAAGCGCCGGTGTTGGAGAGGGTGTAGAGGTCGAGGCCCCGGATGCGGCCATCCTTGTTGGCGCCGAGGCGAAGATGGATCTCCATCTCATGGCGGGGCGTGGAGGCGATCTGGCTCTCCTCCCGGGTGAAGATGAGCTTCGAGGGCTTCCTGGTCTTCCAGGTCACGAAGGCCGGGTAGACCTCGCAGACAGCCGTCTGCTTCGCGCCGAAGCCGCCGCCGATGCGGGGCTTCGTCACACGCACCATGGACTTCGGGATGTGGAGCGCGTTTGCAATGATGCGGCGGGCGTGGAAGACGATTTGTGTCGAGCTCAGGACGTTCAGCCGGCCATAGAGGTCGATGCTGCAATAGGTGCGGAAGGTCTCCATCATGGCCTGCTGGCAGGCTTTGGTATGGTAGACATGGTCGATGACCACATCGCAGTCGGCCAGCACGGCGTCGATGTCGCCGCTGCCGCACTCGTCGTGGGCGCAGAGGTTGCGCTTGTTATCGCCCCCCACAGGGCAGAGGCTCTCCCAGTTGTCTTCCGGATGGACGAGGATGGGGTTATCCTTGGCGGTGTGGTAGTCCAGCACAGGTTCCAGCACCTCATACTCGACCTTTATCATTTTCAGCGCCTTATCGACGCATTTATCGTCTTTGCCTGCCACGATGGCCACCACGTCGCCCACAAAGCGGACGTGGCGGTCGATGAGAAGGCGGTCATAGGGGCTGGCCTCGGGGTAAGTCTGGCCGGCCTGGGTGTAGCGGCGGGCATCCTGCGGCACGTCCTCCCAGGTGAAGATGGCCTCAATGCCCGGCACCTTCTTCGCCACAGCGGTATCGATGCTCTTCACGATGGCGTTGGCGTGGGGAGAGCGCAGGAGCTTCACGATGAGGCAGTCGGCGGGGACGAGGTCGTCCATATAGACGGGCTGACCCGTCACCAGCTGCATGGCATCCTTCTTGCGGAAGGGTTTGTTGACTGTGTTCATTCTGCCGCCTCCTTTTTCGCCTTTTTCCACGCGAGGAAGTTCTGGATGCCCCGCAGCTGACCCTCATAACCGGAGCAGCGGCAGAGGTTGCCGGAAAGATACTCTTTTATTTCCTCGTCGGCAGGGTACTCCTTTTCCCGGAAGAGGGCGAGGGCGTTCATGATGAAGCCCGGGTTGCAGAAGCCGCACTGCTCTGCGCCCTGATCCGCGATGAAAGCCCCGAACTCGGCGGCTTCGTCCTGCAGACCCTCCAGCGTGGTCACTTTATGGCCATCCGCGCGGGCCGCGAGAACGGAGCAGGACAGCACCGGCTTGTCGTCGAGAAAGACCGTGCAGAGGCCGCAGTTGGACGTCTCACAGCCCCGCTTGACGCTCAGGCAGCCGTGGCTGCGCACGAAGTCGATGAGCAGAGTGTCGGGGGCCACGTCGGCGGTAAGCTTTTTATCGTTCAATGTAAGTGTTATCTGCATGGTGTCCTCCTCAGCCTTCCAGACGACAGACGGCGCGTTTCGTCAGCACGCCGGCCAGATGGCGGCGGTATTCGGCGCCGCCGCGAAGATTGCTTTCGGTCTTGATGCCGGCCTTTACCTCGGCGGCAAAGCGGGCAGCAAATTCCTCGGCGGTCTCCCCCGCCTCAGGCACGGCGGTGTAGAGCACGGCCTTGCCCGGACGCGCACCGATGGCGGCGCGGATGCTGCCGTCCGCCAATTTTGCGGCAGCGCAGGTCAGCACCGGGAAGTCCGTCTGGCTGTTGCGCACCGACTGGTAGACAAAGCGGGCGTGCTCCTTCGGCACAAGGACACCCACGAGGATGTCCCGGTCGTAGGGGCGCCGGGCGTACTCGGCAAGCGGCACGACGCCCCCCTTATAAAGCTCTACGGAAGCGTTCAGCGCGAGGAATATGGTGAGCACGTCGGAGAAACCGAAGCGGCTGTAAATGCTGCCGCCCACGGTGGCGAGGTTGCGCAGCTGGACGCCCACGATGTGGCGCACCGACTCCCGCACGGCACCGTCCGTATAGGCGGCGAGGCCGGGGTGCAGCTCGAGCTGGCGCAGCGTCACCATCGCTCCGATGGAAAAGCCATCGTCCGTCTCCTCGATGGTGTCGAGGCCGAGGCCCGACAGGTCGATGGCCGTGCCGACATTGATATTCTCCATCTTGAGCCATATCATGCCGCCGAGGACACGGTTGGGGCGCTTCTGGTTGAGCCGCCAAGCCTCCTCGAGGCTTTCAGCCCGCTTGTATTCCCGAATGGTCATCATATGCAGTATCCTCTCTTTTTCCTGTGACCTTTTTCTTTTATTTTATCACAAAATCCGCTATAATACTATCGTCAGAAAGCATCAATTCGGCAACGAACGACAACGGAAATTTCGGGAGGTCTGCGGGATGGAGCACACAGAAAACACGACGGTGGGCTGCGTCATCATGGCGTCGGGGCGGGCGGAGCGGTTCGGCTCCAATAAGCTGCTGGCCGACTTCGGCGGCGCGCCCCTCATCGCCCGGGCGCTGGACGCAGCAGAGACGCCCGCCCTCGCGGCCCGGGTGGTGGTGACCCGCTCGCCGGAAGTGGCTGAACTCGCTTGTAAGGCGGGCGTGAAAGCCATCCTTCACAGCCTGCCGGGCCGGAACGACACGGTGCGGCTCCCCCCCCCAACCGCCCCTTTGCGGGCCGCCGGATGCCGGCTTGGCCTCGAAGCGCTGCTTTCGGAGCTGCCCGGCCTTGCGGGGTGCATCTTCCTGCCCGGGGATCAGCCGCTCTTGCGGAAAGAAAGCCTCGAGGCGATGGCGCGCGATCTCTCAGCGCTGGACGAAAAAGAACGGGCCATCCTCCGGCTGGGCTTTCGTGCCGAGGACGGCACGGAGCGGCTGGGAAGTCCCGTTCTGTTCGGAAGCAGTTATTTCGGCGTCCTGTGCTCCCTGCCCGAGGGCAAGGGCGGCGGCGTGGTCATCCGCCGGCATCCGGAGTCTGTGCGGGCGGTATATGCGGCACGGCAGGAAGAGCTGGAAGATGCAGATACCGTAGAAGAGCTGGAGCGGCTGCGAAGACTTTTGTAAATACTTTACCACAAAAAAGCCGCCCCGGCAGCAGCTGCAAGCTGCACGCCGGGGCGGCGTATTACAATGACTGGAGTACCCTTGCTCAGACTTCCGTGTTGAAGTAGCGCTTCAGCAGGCCCTCGAAGCCGCGGCCATGACGGGCCTCATCCTTTGCCATCTCGTGGACGGTGTCGTGGATAGCGTCGAGGTTCAGAGCCTTAGCCTTCTTGGCCAGGTCCATCTTGCCGGAGCAGGCGCCGCACTCGGCCTCTGCACGCATCATCAGGTTCTTCTTGGTGCTGTCGGTGACGACCTCGCCCAGCAGCTCGGCGAAACGGGAAGCATGGTCTGCCTCCTCGTAGGCATAGCGCTTGTAAGCCTCGGCGATCTCGGGGTAGCCCTCACGCTCGGCCACACGGGCCATCGCCAGATACATGCCGACCTCGCTGCACTCGCCCTCGAAGTTGGCGCGCAGACCATCGACGATCTCCTGAGGAACGCCCTCAGCCTTGCCGATGCCCACAACGTGCTCGGTGACGTAGGTGTTGCCGGTCTTCTCGACGAATGCGGAAGCGGGAGCCTTGCAGACGGGGCACTGCTCGGGGATGGTGCCTTCAGCGATGTAGCCACAGACGGTGCAAACGTACTTCTTCATAAGATTTATCCTCCATTTGGTTTGTTGTTTTTTAGGGGTCTGCTCTGGTACAGCAGATCTTGTTCCTGACTCTATTATAGCCAATGATTCCTGGTTAGTCAAGGCTGATTTTAAGAATTATTCTCATTTATTTTGAAGTCTCGCACCTTGCTTAAAGAACATTTCAAAAAGCTGTCACTTCTGCCGAAGAAGGGGCTTCCCTGTCGAGGTCAGACCTGCAGATTGCCGCTGGAAGGAGCACCGGCACCATCGGCAGAGTCGAACTCGTAATCGTTGCCGGGGAGGACGGCGTTGAGCAGGATGCCCACGATAGCAGCGATGGCCAGACCGGACAGGTTGATGGACACACCGGCGACCGCGAAGGTCAGGCCGCCCACCGAGTTGAAGCCCAGAGCAGACACCAGAATGACAGCGGCGATGATGAGGTTGCGGCTGTTGGTGAAGTCCACCCGGTTCTCGACCACGTTGCGGACACCGATGGCGGAGATCATGCCGTAGAGCACGAAGCTGATACCGCCGATGATGCCGGTGGGGATGGTGTTGATGACGGCCTCAAACTTGGGGCTGAAGCTCAGGATGAGGGCCAGCACAGCGGCGATGCGGATGACGAGGGGGTCGTAAATTTTGCTCAGAGCGAGGACGCCGGTGTTCTCACCGTAGGTGGTGTTGGCCGGGCCGCCCAGCAGACCGGCCAGAGTGGTGGCGAGGCCGTCGCCCATCAGGGTGCGGTTCAGGCCGGGGTCGTTGATGTAGTTGTGGCCGACGGTGGCGCTGATGGCGGCGATGTCACCGACGTGCTCCATCATGGTAGCCAGCGCGATGGGGATGATGGTGAACAGGGCGCTGATGAACTCGGGGCTGCTGTCGATGGCAAAGAGGCCCATGGCTTCCTTGTGGAGAGGGATGCCGAACCATGCGGCGGAGGCAATGCGCTCAAAGTCCACGGCACCGGTCACAAGGGCCACTGCGTAGGAGACGAGAACGCCGATCAGGATGGGCAGGATCTTGACCATGCCCTTGCCCCAGATGTTGCAGACGATGACCGTACCCAGAGCCACAAAGGCCAGCAGCCAGTTTGCCTGACAGTTGCTGATGGCCGAGGGGGCGAGGATGAGGCCGATGGCGATGATGATGGGGCCTGTGACCACCGGCGGGAAGAAGCGCATGATGCGCCGGATGCCGAAGGTGGAGATGAGCAGGCTGACGGCCAGATAGACCAGACCCGAGAAGGCCACGCCTGCGCAGGCGTAGGGCAGCATCCGGGTGTTGGCGATGGTCAGATTGCCGTCGGCGTCGGCCAGCATGGGGGCCACGATGGAGAAGCCGCCCAGATAGGCAAAGGACGAGCCGAGGAAGGCCGGGACCTTGCCCTTGGTGATGAAGTGGAACAGCAGCGTACCCAGACCTGCGCAGAGCAGGGTGGTCGAAACGCTCAGACCGGTGAGCAGGGGGACCAGCACGGTGGCACCGAACATGGCGAACATGTGCTGGACGCCCAGGATCAGCATCCGCCCGGCACCCAGCTGGCGGGCGTCGTAAATGCCCTTGGAGTAATCAATATTCTGACTCATTATTTCCTCCTTCTATCTGCGGCCCAAAAAAAGAGGCACTACCGCGGGAAAGCGGCAATGCCTCAAAAATCGGGACCAAATCGGAAACGGAAAATACAGCCGATGCGTGCAAAAGACGATTTCTTTTTCAGCATCTCGCTCTCCCCTTTCCTTTCATTCTTCGGCATAGTATAGCATAAAAGAAGGACGCTGACAACCTTTTTCCTGTATTTTGCGGCGATTTTCTGTCGGCGGAGGCTGTACGGCCTTGAAATATGCCGCATTCCGCACTATAATATAACCTATTGCCGCAGTTGGTCACTGGGCCGGCGGCATCCGAAACGACAGCAGTTGTACCACTTATTATAGAAGGACACTTATGATATATCTGGATTATTCGGCCAATACCCCCGCAGACTCCCGGGTGCTGGAGCGTTTTTGTGAGGTAGAGCGCAGCTGCCCCGGCAACGCGAACTCCCGCCATCAGGCAGGCCGGGACGCAAAGCTGGTCATTGACCACGCCACCCAGAGCATCGCGGGGCTGCTGAGCGCACAGCCCGCCGAGGTCATCTATACCTCGGGAGCCAGCGAGGCCAACAACTTCGCCCTCAAGGGGCTGGCAAAGCTCTCCCGCCATCTGGGCAGGCACATCATCTCCACCCCGCTGGAACACTCCTCCGTCAGCGGCACCCTGACCGCTCTGCAGGAGCAGGGCTATGAAATCGACCTCGTGGACATCAGGCGGGACGGCACCATCGACCTCGAGCACCTGAAAGAGCTTCTCCGCCCCGACACCATCGCTGTGGCGGTGACGCTGGTGGACAGTGAGCTGGGCGTCGTGCAGCCGGTAAAAGAAATTTCGGAAATTTTGCAGGCATGGCCCAACTGCCATCTGCACGTAGACGCCACCCAGGCCGTGGGCAAGATCCCCGTCTCCTTCGAGGGCGTGGACACCATGAGCCTGACGGCCCACAAGTTCTACGGCCTGAACGGCATCGGCCTGCTGCTCAAGCGGCGGCGGCTGGCTCTCGAGCCTCTCATCCACGGCGGCGAAAGCACCACCATCTACCGCAGCGGCACCCCTACAGTAGCTCTGGCGGCCTCCCTCGAGACGGCTCTGAGCTCTGCGGTAAATGAGCTGCCGGAGCGTTCTGTCCGGGTGAAAGAGGCAAATCTGTATCTCCGCACCGCTCTGAGCAAGTACCCAAAGGTCCGCATCAACAGCCCGGAGAGCGCCATCCCCCACATCCTGAACCTGAGCGTTGAGAACGTCAAAGGCACCGTGTTCCAGCGGGAGCTGGACGCGGAGGGCGTCTGTGTCTCGGTCAAGTCGGCCTGCTCGTCGGACGGCCTGCCCTCCCGGGCGGTGTTCGCCGTCAGCCGCGACCGGAAGAACGCCCTCTCCTCGTGGCGCATCAGTCTGAGCCACCTGACCACGCAGGAGGAGCTGGACGGCTTTCTCCGCGCCTTTGACGCCTGCTGCACCCGGCTGACCCAGCTGTGAGAAAAAGAAAGGACAGAGCCATGAAACGCGAAATGGAACCTTACCAGCTCATTGAGCGGAGCATCATCAAAAAATACCGCAAGGAGCTGTGGACCCCCTTCATCGTAGCGGTGAAGCGCTACGAGCTCATCAAGGCCGGTGACAAGATCGCCGTCTGCATCTCGGGCGGCAAAGACTCGATGCTGATGGCAAAGCTGATGCAGGAGCTTCAGCGCCACAGCGATGTGCCGTTCGAGCTGGTCTTTCTGGTGATGGACCCCGGTTACAACGAGATAAACCGCCAGAAGATCGAGTCCAACGCCGAGCTGCTCCACATCCCTGTGACCATCTTCGAGAGCAACATCTTCTCTGTGGCCAACAACACCGACAAGAACCCCTGCTATCTCTGCGCCCGGATGCGCCGCGGCCACCTCTACAGCAAGGCCAAGGAGCTGGGCTGCAATAAAATCGCACTGGGCCACCACTTCAACGACGTCATCGAGACGACCGTTATGAGTATGTTCTACGGCTCCCAGCTGCAGGCCATGCCGCCCATGCTCCACAGCACCAGCTTCCCAGGCATGACCCTCATCCGCCCGATGTACTGCATCCGCGAGGAAGATATTCTGGCGTGGAAGCGCTACAATGAGCTGGAATTCATCCAGTGCGCCTGCCGCTTTACCGAGAACTGCACCATGTGCGACAACGGCGGCGGTGGCTCCAAGCGGCAGGAGACGAAAATTCTGCTCCGCCGCCTCAAGCGGGATAACCCCAACATTGAAAACAGCATCTTCCGCAGCATCCACGCAGTGGCGCTGGATACCATGCCCGGCTACAAGTCCGAGGGTGTGGAGCACAGCTTCCTCGAGCGGTTCCATGCGCAGGAAGAAGCATTCAACGAAGAGTAATATAATACCCCCTCGGATGGAGTGGATACCGGTTGACGGTATCGTTTTCTTCCCGTTTTATCGCAAGTCAAGAAAATAACGCAGCCTGATAACAGCATATCTGCGATATGCAATCCAACGCTGTTGCTGCTGCATTAAAAAGTTGAATTGTTATAATAATACGCAAAAAAGCCCCGGTAAATGCATTTCTGCACTTACCGGGGCTTTTCCATGCAGTAAAGCAATCCAAATCCGAACCATTTTCTTTTGATGCGGCTTGAGCCGCTTCCTCAAACGTGATGGTCTGTGTACCTTCTTTATAGTTAAAGGTTATCAAAACCTTATCATCGTACAGATAAATCGAATTGATGAACGTATCCACCAACGCCTGCCGCTGGTCTTTCAGGCTCATGTCCAGCTTACGGAACCTCATCAACCAGAAACGGATAAATTCCTCTTTGATCTTGGGCTTTGCCAGCTTTTCTTCTGCAATGCGGGCTTCAAGCTCACGCTTGGTT
>OGRQ01002813.1_pt1 | contig 11849 bp, 8 predicted proteins | sample 1553521 | NCBI WGS metagenome assembly OGRQ01 (sample SAMEA2580088, study PRJEB22360) | human gut metagenome | biome: human gut; feature: human-associated habitat; material: faeces | place: Denmark | collected 2008/2010
AGGCCCTGTCTTTGAAGTGGGGCTGTTCCCTGTTCTGCATCTCGATTATGATCCGTTCGCCCTTGTCGGTCTCGCAATGGATATCGAAGATGACCTTCCTTCCTTGCTCTGTCTCGGGCAATCGCTCATTGTTCATTGTTCATGATCCTCAGGTCCATGATAGTATGCTCCCCTTTGAGGAGGTCGTTCAGGAACTCGATTAAAATGTCCTTGTTCATTTCCCTGCCGAATATGTGCTTGAAGCCGAAATCGGTGAAGGGGTTGATAAATTTTCCCATAGTGTTTATAGGTTTTAGTGATTAATAGGATATAGATGGTTCTTTTCCATCTTTGGCGATAAAGATACGATTTTTATTATATGGGGCATTCATTTAGGCTTTAAAAAAACACGTACGTCTTTTTTCGGAAACACCTTGTGTAGTTTGAGTGAAGACGAGATATAGTGAACGCATAAAGGATACAGCCTTAAAGCTAAAGGTGGGTTAATGAGGCTTTCCGCGTCAAATGTAAGCCATAGCTTATTTGAAAATACGGGAAACATGTGCCTGTACAGGCCCTGATAACCAAGAAACGGGCCCTCTCATTGGCTGTTGAAGTGAATAACTGACGGCTTGGGAAGTGAATAACTAATCACTTGGAAAGCCTTTTTATACCGGAACCAACAAGGTCTTCTCAGTGGCTTTGGGATGCGGTTCAGTTATCCTGCGGGGCTTTTCTATGTCGATTATTCTGTTATAGCCCTTGCGGATGGATGGTAAGCGAAGCGGCGATAATCATGACAGTTTGCGCGAAACAAGGCTGTTTGTTTGACATACCTCTTCTTTGGAGAAGTCTAACCAGAGAGAAGAAATAGGTGAAAAGGGCCTTTTTGTCTCTTATTTATAGGTAAAAGGTCGCTTTTCCGGTGAGAAAGGTGGTGTTTGCCCATGCGAATATATGCGTTAGCCGACGTAACCGTATGCATTAGGTGATACATACGGTAGTAATCCCCATCGCATACGATAGAAATTGCCTTTACATACAGGTGAATTACAGGTTTTAGCCTTAAGAGTATGAATAAGGATGAATTATTTTCTCTAGAATAAAATGGTATATTTCGTTATCTTGTTATGAAATAACTACTTGCGAATATTTTTTCTCGTTTTATAGAACTAGGTGTATAATCTCCCGGAAAATTCGATTCTCAAGGACTTTAATATACAAAGTGTCACAATGACAATCCGTAAATTCCGGATGACTCGTTTAATATAATATTAATGTACGCCTGTACATTATTAATGCTATACTATAAAAGCTGATGAATAATAGATTGAAATGATATCTGGAGTATGGAAACGACTAGTTTAAACGAACGATTCTTTTAGTCATTTGCAAAGGTACGCGTTTCTTCGATACTTGCAACCCTTCCGGGCTATTTTTTTACAGCTTATTCTCTTTCTTATCAATAGGATAGGTTATCCTTTACGAAACAAGCGATTCCTTCAACAAACCTTTCTATTTACCCCTTATAAAACGCAAGATTAAAACCTTCGTTTAAACTAGTCGTTTTTGAATGACAAAGCAATCGATACGATAACGTAATGAGCTGATTATCTTAATAAACACTAGTATTAATATTAATTTTAGAATTATGAACAAAAAGTTTTCTACTCTTTTGGCTGGTGCTGCGCTTCTGGGTGCGGTGACGGCTAATGGTGCTGTTAAGCTGAATCAAGGAGCGAATAACGGTCTTTATCAGCTTAAGGCAGGTTCTGCTTTCTTGAGTATTACCGAAAATTCCACGACTCACGAAGATGAAATCAAAATGGTTTCTCACTCTTCCGCAAATTTAGGAGGTACAATGTGGTGTGTAACGGTTGATGCCGAGAATCAAGGACAGAATCCTAAGTATGATTTCACGAACAAGATCGGAAAGTTTTTAGGTCTTGAGATCAGCACGATCAAAGGTAAGGCGGCGGCTCCGTTAGCTGCTGTACCTGCTGTTGTCGGTGGTGATCTTTCCGGTTGGAAATTCTCTCCTGTATTTAAGAATGATGTGGAGAAATCCGTTCTCTATTCTTATTTCACGAATGACTCTGTAATCGGTTTGAAGGTGAATACTAGTGGCGATGTAGAAATGGTTAAAACTATAGCTACTACAGCTGGTATTACTGCCGCTGGTTTCACTGAATTTGAGTTGGTAGAGGCCGCTTCGATCGTTGTCTCAGGTGCTGATGAATTGAATACGATCTTTGGTACCCAAGATAAGAAAGCTGGTATCACATTGAAGTTTACTCCGGATGTATTAGGAGATGGAGCGGTAAACTACTTTACCGAGAAGAAGTTCACGGTTGAAGCTTCTGGAACTGCTAATTATTTCCATGTATTGAGAGCCGACTCTTCTTACTTGTACGTAGATACTGCTTATACGAATGCTGTGGGTGGAGCTAAGTTCTTGGCTTATAACTGGAGCAACTTAAAGGATACTTATAAGACTGGTACTAAGAATCATGCTACTCCGAAAGATTCTATCAATGCTACAGATTTATCAGACCAATATAAATTTATGTTTACATATTGGCCTTCAAATGACAGCTTGGAGATTCAGGTTAAACAATCTTTGTTAAAAACAAGTGAGACGTATTGGAAAGATGTTACTGCTACTACAGCTATGCAAAATCAGCATATCTCTTTGCAAGAGTTGCTGAAAGACAAGGTTCGTATCTTGACGGTAGATGCGGCTCAAAATACTAAGATTGAGTTAGGTTTCGCAGGTTGCAAAGTTTTGCCTACTACAAAGACAACTGTTGATGATGGTGTTTATGTAATCAGAAATGCTAAGACTGGTAAGTACTATGCTGCTCCGCTTTATAATGAATCTGCATCTAGTAAATACGAGTGGGTGACTTTGGATATTCAAGATGCTACTCATATGCCTGCTTATCAATGGGTTGTGTTGAAGAAGAACGTAACAGATAAGAATAAGGTTTCTGCTGTAGATTTGTATAACCGTGAGTATAATGACGGTACGGCTGCTGATGCGACTCTCCAATTGAATAAAAATGCGGGGGCTACTTATATGTATGCTGCTAGTTTTGGTGACTCTTTGGAATTTATCCCAGTCGCTAAAGAAATCTATACTGATAAGTATGTGGGTTATAAGCATCTGACTAATGATGAGTTGATCACGAACAAATATACTTTCAACTACTGGCATCCGTACGCATCTGATAAATTTATCGGTGTTAAGGATTCTACGATGAATGTGTTAGAGGGTAAGAAAGCGTTCACTCTTAAGTCTTCTTACAAAGAACATGCTTATGGCTATAATCCTTCTGAGGAGGTTTCCGGTAATGCGGACAAGAAGATCACGGGTCGTATCCCTGGCTTGGTGAGACCGGTAAGAACGATGTATATCATTACTAATGGTGAGACTACTTTCCGTAATCATAACGTAGCGGTAGAGTCTAAGTATAAATTGAGTAAGTATTATCCTAATACTACGAATGACTCTGTTTACTTCAAGGAGAACAACCATATTGAGGGTAACCATTACTATGCTATCCTTGAGGCTACTTCCGCAGGTGCTATCAGCACTCATAAAGCAGGTGTTTCCGATTATGATGCTTCCGCTACTTTGAAAGCTCAGGTAATGGGTGAGACTCGTACTTCCGCATTCGCTATCGCTCCGGACGAGACTCCGTTGTATCGTCAATTCAATAATGAACTTCTTGGTGAGAACGTTGATAATTCAGCTGATAGCTTGATGTTCAAGGAAACTATCCGTGGTGAATATTTGATGGATGAGCATAATGGTGCCTTGTTGAACAAGGATGTTGATTACGCTGGTATCTGGAGTGAGGGTAAGGCTGATGGTAAGTTGGCTTTCCGTATTGACACAGCATGGTTAACTCGTGGCGCAGGTAAGGTTAAACCTCAATACTTGGTATCCGCTTATCGTGAGTTGATCGAGGGTGAGAAGATCATTCCTTGTACTGAGACAGGCAAGCATATCACTGCTGATGGTCAAGTTACAGAAGATCCATATCAATGTGTACATGCTGTTCATGTGAAGACTCCGGCATTCATCTATGGTAAGTATTTGGTTAACTACTCAGACTCTGCTGCCGCTGTTGCTGCTCGCAAGGAAGCTCTTAACCCGTACTTGTTCAATACGAAAGCAGTTTCAAACAGTAGCTATACTCGTGTAGGTTTCGTTCCTGCCGTTCAATATGGTGATACCTTGATCGTTTTGACAGGTAAGTACAAAGCTATGACTGCTGATCAATTGAAGAATGAGGGAATCGAGTCTATTATGGCTGTTTATAAGAAAGATTATCCAAAATTCATCAACGTATTGTCTGGAGACAAGCATAAGAACGTAACTTGGTCATTCCGTTATGTAAATCCGGATAAGGCTGCTTTAGCTTATGTAGATGGTAAAGAGGGTGAGAACAACTCATTCTTGATCGAGTCTAACGTATATGCAACAGGAACAGATGGTGATAATCAATATCAGACTATCAAGGGTGATTTGGCAAAAGCTATCGCTCCTAATGAAGCTGCCGCATGGTTGAAGATGCACAATGGCTGCTTGGTATTGACAGATGCTAGCTCTACATTCGGTGCCGCTAAGACTGGTGGTGATGGAGCATTGGTATTCAACGCATATTCTAAGACTGAAGATGATGATATGGTAACATCTAACGATAACATCAACAATGTTGAAGGTGTATCTGTAGTAGCTGGTAACGGTACTGTAACTGTTCAAGGCGCTGCTGGTAAGTCAGTAGTTATCACTAACATCTTAGGTAAGGTTGTCGCTGAGACAGTTCTTACTTCAGACAACGCAACTATCGCTGTGCCTGCTGGTATCGTAGCTGTAGCTGTTGATGGTGAAGAGGCTGTTAAGGTAGTCGTAAAATAAGACTAACCGATGGACTAAACGAATAGAGGCGGGGAGACCCGCCTTTATGTAATATATAATTAAATAACTATGCCACAAAATAAAGTATCCCGTGACGGGTGAACACGTGGCATATTAATACTAAAGTAATTAAAAGTTCTTCCGCAGGTATCCTCGTGAGAAGAGAAAGCGGATCAAAAAACAAGCCCCGTGGGATTTATCCTATGGGGCTTTTATTTATCGTATCGCCACCTTGCGTACCGTATCGCCAATGCGGATGATATAATATCCCTTTGCGATATCTACGACATATTCGGCGGTGGACTGCTTGACTTCGATTTCTTTCACCTTGATGCCTACGACACTGTAGATTTCCAAGATACTCCCGACAGGAGCGTTCTCTACCTTGATGCGATTCTCGTAGGCCGTGATTTCGATAGGAGAGGGATCTTCTTGCCTAGAAGCAAATGTCTTGACTCCCGATTTATTAGCTTGTGCGTAAACCGGATAACTTGCGGAGAATGCAAGTGCCAAAGCGATGATATGTATAAGCTTCATTTACTTGTCCCTAAATTCGTACAAATGTAGAAAGTTTTCCGCATATTAGAAAGTAATTAGCTTTATTTCGTAAAACGGATGTATGATTATACGCTAAGCCTCATACCTTCCTCTCCTAAGATCGTGCCGGGAAATATCTTGTCTGCTTCTTTCTTTAACGGTGCCATATCCTCGTAACGAGCCGAGTAATGACCGATAACCAATCGCTTCACTTGGGCTTTATAAGCAATCTCGGCCGCTTGGCGGGCGGTAGAGTGGAAGGTCTCTTTCGCACGTGCGGCGTCACATTCAGCGAAAGTCGCCTCGTGGTATAATAAATCCACCCCTTCAATGATGGGGATTATAGATGGGTGAAAAGCTGTATCCGAGCAATAAGCATACCGTTTGGGAGCGACGGCAGGGCGGGTTAAGCGGGCATTCGGGATTACCTCTCCTTCCGGGGTGACGAAATCAGCGCCCCTTTTGATCTCTTGCATCATACGGACGGGAACTTGATAGAAATCTGTCATCTCCCGGATGATATGCGCTTCTTTGGCTTTCTCGGCGAATAAATAGCCACAACAGGGTATACGGTGCTTTAACGGAATGGAATAAACGCTTAAGGAGCGATCTTCCATAACCAACGAATGAGTTGTCGGGTCGATTAAGTTAAAACGGATCTCATAAGGCAACCCTTTACAAAAGATATCAAGTATCGGACGCATATAGCTCTCGATCTCTTTCGGCCCATGAATAACAAGTTCTCCATTACGTCCCAACATACCTAATGTAGAGATCAATCCCGGTAGCCCGAAGCAATGATCTCCGTGTAGGTGGGAGATGAAGATATGATTTAAACGACTGAATTTTATACGCATACGACGCATTTGCACTTGCGTGCCTTCTCCGCAGTCGATCATGTATAGTTTATCTCGTAAATCTACTATTTGAGAGGTCGCCAGATGGCGTGTCGTGGGCAATGCGGAACCGCATCCCAATATGTTTATATCAAAATCAGCCATTTGTTGTCTATGGGAATAATTGAGTGCAAAGATAATACAAAAGCATTTCTGTTCTGTGAAAAATAACAAAAAAACAAAGTGTAATGTATGCAGGATGAGGTGGATTCCATATATTTGTTTGCTGTCCTTCGGGAAAGCGAATATACAGTCGGTAAATAGACTTAAGATATTTTTTCCTAAGCCTTAACTAACTTTTTCTTTTTGTTTAAAACGGTTAAATGTAGAAACGGCCAAGCGTGAGCTTCGCCGTTTCCTTTTTTTATTGTTATTTTGAAATCTAAATACCTATATCTAATAAATTATGTCATTTAACAATCTACGATTATGAACAAGAATTTTATCTCTGTTTTCTTCCTGATGCTCGCTATGGGCGTATCTGTTATGGCCCAGAGTTATGAGGAAGATTTGGCTTTTTTTAAGGAACGAGTAAAGACTTTAGGCTCGGATGAGTTCGGAGGGCGTAAGCCTTTGACCGAGTATGAGACGAAAACAATCCATTACATCGCTGATGAATTTAAGAAACTAGGTCTTCAACCTGCTAATGGCGATAGTTATTTCCAGCCGGTGAAGGAAATATCTACTTTTACCCGTCCGGTAAAGGATAAGATCACGGTGAAATGCGCGAAAGGGTCTATGGATTTGAAGTTCTCGGATGATATTGTCGTTTGGACGAACCGGGGAACTGAGCAGGTAGTTATCCCTACTACGGACTATGTGTTCTGTGGGTTTGGCATTAATGCGCCGGAATATGGATGGAACGATTATGCGAATGTAGACGTGAAGGGGAAAATCGTTATCGCTATGGTGAATGATCCCGGTTTTTATGATACGTCTTTGTTCCGTGGAAAGAACATGACTTATTATGGCCGTTGGACTTATAAGTTCGAGGAGGCGCAACGCCAAGGTGCCGCAGGTTTATTGGTTCTTCATAACGAGGCGGCCGCTTCGTATGGTTGGAAGGTCTGTCAGGCTTCTCACGTGCAGACAAATATCGCTCTTTGCTCGGAGACAATGAATGCGGAAGCTTTGGGCATGAAGGGATGGCTCTCGGAGGAGGCTTGCAAGAAAATGTTCGCCCTTAGCGGATTGAATTTTGATGAGACGATTGCCGCGGCGAAGAAACCGGGTTTCAAGAGTTTTACGATGAAGGCGAAAAGTAAGGTTATATTAAATGTAAAGATGACTGTAGGCGAGTCTCATAACGTGGCGGCTGTTTTACCGGGCACGGACCTGAAAGACGAATACTTGGTTTTTACCGCTCACTGGGATCATTTTGGGATCGGCACGCCGATAGATGGGGACAGTATCTATAATGGCGCTAGCGATAATGCTTCGGGCGTGGCAACCTTAATGTTATTAGCTAAGAAATATCAATCATTGCCTGTTCATTCCCGTCGTTCCATCGTATTCGTGGCGGTGACTTCCGAGGAATGTGGCTTATTAGGTTCTCAGTACTATTGTGAGCATCCTTTGTTCCCTTTATCTAAAACGGCTATTAACTTGAACTTTGACGGCACGGCTCCGCGTGAGCGTACCCATGATATTTCTCTCCGGGCTGCGGGTAAGACGGATACGGATGCCTTGGTGATCGCTATGGCCTCGGCACAAGGACGGACCGTGAAGGTTATTACCGAAGATCCTGCGGGTGGTTATTTCCGTTCCGATCATTTTAATTTCGTGAAAAAAGGCGTACCTACGATTTTAGTTGGTGGCGGTAAGGATTACGTGGATAAAGCACGCCATGAGGCTAAACCGAAAGTTTACCGGTATCACCAACCGAATGATGAGTATGATGAATCTTGGTGGGATTTTGATGGGGCTATGGAAGATATGAACTTAATGTTTAGTATCGGTTTAGTTATCGCCAACAATGATGAGATGCCTAAGTGGACAAAAGAGGCGGACTTCCAAAGGCAATAGATTAATGTGCCAATGTAGCAATATGCCAATATGCTAATGTGTCAATTAAGATACTATCACTTGTATTCTCACTTGACATTGACATATTGGCACATTGGCATATTATTTAATTTGCACATTATTTAATAGGTATGACCTCCTTCTTGCATTTCCTTACTATTGATCTTATGTAGATCAAGCGCTCTCCAAGCATAGAAAATGTAGGCTAATACGAATGGAACGAGAATAGATACATAGCTCATTACTTTCAACGTGAATGGGCTTGAGCAACTATTCTGGATCGTCAATGAACTTTGTAGATCCGCCAAAGATGGGTAGTAAGCCGTATTATTCCATCCTGCGCAAAGTAATAAAGCTAATACGGTCAAGACAGTCCCTGCTCCCGCAAACCAGATGCCTTTTCTCCAAGTCTTCGAGAATATCGTTTTCCCTATGCCGAATAGCACGCCAACCACGCCAATCAATAATACGGCTAACACGATTGGCATCTCGATCAGGTTCATAAAATACTTATACGGTTGCATAAATACTTCTCCGGTATCCGGATTTACGGCAAAACCGTCCACCAACAATAAACGGATCAAGAATGTCAAGAAAAAGACGAGGAACAAGATTGTCTCCGGTATCAATTGTTTCCGGCTTTTAGCGACAATCTCCGGATCATCGATATTGTTGATAAAATAGAGTAGGGCCAGAGCTCGTGCCAAGAAGAAAACTGCCAGTCCTAGGCACAAATTCCAAAATACCAAAGCCGCCTCTAATCCATGCCAAGGATTGGCCCACGTGGAAATGACGGGCATGGCTACATCAGTCAACTGTTCTTTGTTAACAATAAATTCAGCGCCGTTAAAGAAGGTCGCTACAGCGGTTCCGAGTAAGATCGGACCTGCTATACCATTGATCATAAGAAATACTTGATACGTCTTTTTCCCGAGTAGGTTGCCTTTTTTCGCTTGATACTCGTAAGATACAGCTTGTATCACGAAGCAAAGCAAGATCAGCATCCATACCCAATAGGCTCCGCCGAAGCTTGTGGAATAAAATAAAGGGAAAGAGGCGAAGAAAGCACCTCCGAAAGTGACCAACGTAGTGAAAGTAAACTCCCACTTACGCCCGGTCGAGTTCAATAACATTTTTTGCTGTATCTCCGTCTTGCCGATAGTGAAGAGTAGAGATTGGCCTCCTTGTACAAAAAGAAGGAATACTAATAGCGCTCCGAGTAGAGATACCAGAAACCACCAGTAATGTTGTAACAATATATATGTACTATCCATAGGACTTTCTATTTAAGAATTGATATTTGAAAATTGAAAATTAGTGGGCGGCAGCTTCCGGCCCTTTCTTGATGGCCTTAACCATGATTCCAATCTCTGCGATCAGCAGGATCGTAAATAAGATAAGGAACAGGTAGAAAGTGGTCTGTACCGAGGATGGGTTTAACTTGGATATCGAAGCGCTGGTCGGCAAGATATCCTGTATAGCCCAAGGTTGACGTCCTACCTCCGCTACGATCCAACCGGCTTGTCCCGCTATATATCCTAAAGGTATAGACCATAGGCCCACGTATTGCAACCAACGTGTATTAGCGATTTTCCCTTTTTTATCCCATATCAACGTAATAATGAATAGTAAGATGAAGAAACAACCAAGGATCACCATCACACGGAAAGAATAGAATGTCAATCCTACATGCGGGATTAACTCTGCCGGATCCTTAATATAACCATATCCGAAATAGGGGAAATTCTCTTCCAAGGTTACCCTGTATTGTGCGGCTGCTGCGGTATCTTTATCTTTAACCGCTTTGCGATAATCAGCTAACGCTTTGATGGCGGTTTTACCTTTCTCTATTTTTTCTTTGGCGGAGAGCGCTACCGTTCCTTTATTGGTCGTATAACCTCCCTCTATTAAGTTTACGATTCCCGGAACGTATGCGTTCATGTCACGTTCTGCTAAGAAGGAGAGGAGTTTGGGGAACTTAATGTCAAAAATAAATGCGTTCTGGTTATCCAGATAACTCGTCTTTGCCGGATTTAAGATGCCGATACCTACGAGTCCTACTCCGTTGCCACCCTCATAAAGACCTTCCATGGCGGCTAGTTTCATCGGCTGCTTTTGAGCGACTTGGTAAGCGGAGCCATCACCCGTCCAGATAATAAGGATGGAGGCTACCAACCCGAATATAGCGCTGACCTTGATACTTGACAAAGCGAATTCGGTATTCCGTTTCTTTAATAAATACCAGCAGCTGATTCCTAGTACGAACAAGGCGCCTACGATCCAACCGGACAATACCGTATGGAAAAACTTATTAATGGCGACAGGCGATAAGGCTACGGCCCAGAAATCGAACATCTCGTTACGGACCGTATCCGGATTGAAATGCATACCGACCGGATATTGCATCCATGCGTTAGCGATCAAGATCCAGAGAGCGGAAAGAGTAGCGCCGATAATCGTCAGCCAAGTGGAGGCGAGATGAAAGCGTTTGCTAACCTTGTCCCAACCAAAAAACATAACAGCGATAAAGGTAGCTTCCATAAAGAAGGCGAGAATTCCCTCGATAGCCAAAGGTGCCCCGAAGATATCCCCGACAAACCAACTATAGTTAGACCAGTTGGTTCCGAACTCGAACTCGAGGATCAATCCCGTAGCGACACCGATAGCGAAATTGATACCGAATAATTTCATCCAAAATTGGGCGGTCTTTTTCCATGCCTCATTACCTGTCCGATAATAAATCGTCTCCATAATAGCTTGGATAACGCCAAGTCCTAGTGTTAGTGGCACGAAGAGCCAATGATACATGGCAGTAAGGGCAAATTGAGCCCTCGACCAATCGATCAATGAAGTGTCAATGTTTTCAATCATATTTATTAATGTTTTAAGGATTTATTGCCCGTTGTATGAGTTCGTTCGATACGTGGTTCTCCTTCTCACTATCGCTATCGAATTGCCCGAGATAATTAGGAAAGAAGAATAATCTCAGGATAAAAAACATGATAAACAATTTGACTAGAATGATTAGCCAAAGAGTCTTGCCCAGCTTCATCTCCCGGAATCCTTCCAGATAAAAGCGATATATTCGTATGAATGCAGATTCTTTTTTCATATAGTTGTTCTCATTTAAGATAACAGTTGTTAATATGAATATGTTTTCATGTTTTTACAAATATATCCAAACTGCGTTAATAAAATACCCCCAATCCTATAGATAATATTTATGAAATTATAAATAAGATCTATCCTGTCTGTTAAAAAAAACTATTTTAAATAAGAAAGCGGTCTTTTGATCTTGTCAATAATACAGCATTGGCTATATTTGCGACAATTTGTTGCCTGTAAAGGTGTAAAGACACATGAAATATCATTGTTAAGTGCTAATCTATAAAAAATTATTACTATGTCTAACATTTCTAGAAGATCTTTTCTTCAAAAAGGTACGGCTGGGGCCGCCGCCTTTTCTATTTTTTCCTTTACCCATC
>OGRQ01002816.1_pt1 | contig 11843 bp, 10 predicted proteins | sample 1553521 | NCBI WGS metagenome assembly OGRQ01 (sample SAMEA2580088, study PRJEB22360) | human gut metagenome | biome: human gut; feature: human-associated habitat; material: faeces | place: Denmark | collected 2008/2010
AAATTTGAAATTAACAAGAGTTTTACACATACAATTTATTCATAATCAGTATTCTAATATTTTTCACCCCCTGATTACGAAACAACATAGAAACAAAACAATCAATTAAAACAAATTCAAGCCTTTTCCATTTTCATTAGGTTTCATTCCTTTCACTTGTTTGCACAAGGAGTCCATGCTTTACTGTGAGCAGTTATTCTCTCTGCTCCAAGAGACATTTATTGATAAACATACTTGCAGCCAAAAAAGAAAAACACCCAATCTCTCTTCTGCCTGCGCTTCCTTTTTTGTCGGCAAACGGCTCTTACAATAATAGTCATAGGCATACTGACAAGCGAATATGCCTATCTAAATATAGTTTACTTTGGTTTAGCTTATATATAGAGCTAATAGACTAAAGTAAACTGAATTTATTCAGCTTGTTCAACAATGCAGCCAAAAGAAAATGGCTGTAACCAATAAGTTTTGGCGCAGCCATCTTTTTCTCTTTGTTTGACTTTACTTTAATGAATATATATAAGATGGGCATAAAGTAAAGTTTGTATTTTTTCTTTTCGCTGCTATCAGTATTTTAAGCCCCCTGCATTTTATAGCGTTATATGATTGGCTGAATATTTATTAAATATTGTAAACACATACTTAACCGCTGACTGGGTTGCATACTGGGATTAGAAGCGGCCAAAATAACCGATAAATAATTGGAATATATTGTCGGATTATTGGTTGCAATATTCAACATGGACTTTGAATATTCGACCCAGATTTGATATGTCGAATCTGTCACTTGATTGCTTTGTAACAATTTTAACCCTTGGTCGATAACTTGCTGTATTGGCTTATTATTCCACATGTCCTTTGCCCTCCTGTTCATTAATCATGTTTTCTAATTGTTCTGCGCCATTTGCACCTTGCATCCTAATTGCTTCATCCGCAGCCTTCTGCGATACCTCATTCTGCCATCGCAATTTAAAATTTGCGCCAAATATTTCGAACTTATCAAATAATGGCAAAATCCACAATAATAAACAAACAATAAATATTAGATTATCACCTTGAAAATCAGAGAAAAATTGAAAATTAAGACAGTCCGAAAAATTACAGCAGACATAAACGGTAGAAAGAATCAGAATCAAAGGATACCATAATCGAGGTATCCACATTAAAATTCTATTTAACATTGCAGCCCAATTATTTTTTCGATGGACATTGATATCACAAAATAACAACCATACAAAACTTGCTGTACAGACTCCTAAAAAGAAACATTCTATAAGTAATTCCCATTTAAATTTATCCATATCAATTGATTTTTTTACATAGATAATTTAAAAAAGCAGAGCACGAAACAAGCATAAATAACGCTTCCTCTGATGCTGGAGTGTACGCCCCTTCATTATCCATCAAAGCATGCCGGATACCGGTATCCGGTTGATTTGTATATGCATATAATTTATCAAAAGCGACCTTCAACAATTGGGGAAAAACAATTCCATTGGCTTCCATTCGATTCAATGCCTTGCCTAATGTATTTTCTCCTGTCTTTTCTCTACAAAATGCTTCTACTGCAGATATTGACTCCTTAATTGAATTACGATAGTCTCCATCCGGACGTTGTGCAAATAATTCCAAAGCTCTGCTAAGGTGCATCTTGATATTATGAGAACTATTTGCTAAGGCTTCCTCTATTGCTGTAATCTCACTTTGTGACGTCATCTCAACAATTTCCTGTCCAACAACACGATAGGCGAAATCCAAGCGTTCAAACTCGAAATTGAGTTGACGAATAAATGCCTGACTAACAGGCGCTCTCCAATTATTATGTATTGCGTCGACTTCTGCAAGATATTTAATCGTACATTCGACTATATCTAATTTTCGATACCAGGAATTATTTTTATTTTCTATAAAATCAGTTGCAACAATATGATAATGACGTCCATCAGAAAAACTTCCCTCCCTGTTATTCAAAAAATAAGTCCACAAATACTTTTCCATCTCCAGATATGCCTCGTCCACATGCATGTACGATCCCGAATTCATAAAGAATTTGTGTAATTTATCATAACATGAACAAATTGCATTTTGTATTTCCGGAGTAATCCGTTCTCTAATGATTACATCGGAGGGTTTGGTGTAACCATATCTTTCTGAAAAAAGTCCCATATCTTTATTATTATTCTGTTTTTGATGACATTATATCCCAAAACCGATTGAAAAACGCAGTCAGTTTCTCAATGACGGTCTCGCGTTTCTTTGTTCGGTCACCCGTAGGGGTGAAACGGGATACAGGTGGCAGAACCTTTGTTATCGCTGTCCCTGTCGTCTGTACAAACCCGTCGCGGAAGGCGTTATCCATAAACTTGTAAGCCTCTTCACTGTTTAGGTTCTCATCAACGATAATCCGATCCAACTCGGCACGACGCTGCTCTTCAACATAAGCCAGCCAGTCCTCATCCACCTCTGATTCCGGCGTCAGAGATTCGATAAACCGTTCTATCAGCTCCTTTTTGTTGCGCAGGTCAACACTTGAGTCGATCGCCCTACGAATCGTTACAATAATCTCCTTATCCTGCAAGTGCTCTTCGTGGTACTTGCGAATCAAAGACAGAATATAGTCGATGTTAACCTCTACCTGCTTGATTAGTTCCATCTCGAAAACCAAATCCTCGTTGATTTGCTCCGCTTCATGCTTCTGAGGTCGGAACTCATTGTACAGGTCAATGTATGCACTGTGATAATCCTGCACATCGCGTTCGGTCAATATTTCACGTCCAGCAAAAGCATCAAATGTAGAGAGAATATTCCGCAGTTTCAGAATTGCCCCATATAATCGCACAAAACTCTTTTTGTTCTGTTCTCCGACAATCTGCTCTCCGGCTGGATACTTCATCTGCAGTTCGCTGACTAAATCCGCATAACCGCGAACTTCCTTATCATTCTGCGTATAACCGTTATAATATTCATCGAAGGTTTTGAGCAACACGATGCCCGCGGCTTCCTTATCTCCAAATAGCGCAATACTCTCGTTGGTAGCCTTTTCGAGATTGCGGAAACATACAATATTGCCAAAGGTCTTGATCGAGTTCAGAATACGGTTTGTACGCGAATAGGCCTGCAACAGCCCGTGCATCCGCAGATTTTTGTCGACCCACAACGTATTGAGCGTCGTTGCATCAAAACCCGTCAGGAACATATTGACGACAATCAGCAAATCCAGTTCCCGATTCTTCATCCGCAGGGATACGTCCTTGTAATAATTCTGGAATTTATCGCTCGACGTATCGTATGAGGTGGCAAACATCGCATTGTAATCCTCAATGGCGCTTTCGAGAAAATCGCGGGAACTCTGATCCAAGCCACTCGTATCTTCCGGATTCTCATCCATGATAAAATCGTCCGAATACTCGTTGACGCCAAAACTGTATATCGTCGCCACTTTCAGCCGCCGGTCACTCGGCAGCTCCTCCATCTGACGTTTGAACTCGGCATAGTACATCTTGGCCGTATCAATGGAAGAGACAGCGAAAATCGAATTGAAACCCGTCAGACGTGTTCGTTGTTTTACCTCTTCGACCTTATTGCGACGACCGGCTGAAGCCACCTCGCCGATGTTTGTCACAGCATGGAATTCATAAGATTTTGCCGTGCGTTTCGTCTTTTGATTGAAATGTTGGAGAATGTAGGCAACGATATTGGCAATACGCCGTTTGTCGGCCAATGCCTCTTCACGGGCAATGTCCCAGACCATCGAATTCTCAATCTCCTCTTTCTCCTTGACGGTACGGACGTACTCGATGCGGAACGGCAATACGTTCTTGTCATTGATGGCATTGACAATCGTGTAGGTATGCAACTGGTCTCCGAAAGCCTGTGCCGTTGTCCGCAAGTTGGGCTTTCCTCCGCTTACGGCATTTTTGGCGAATATCGGCGTACCCGTGAACCCGAACAGGAAATAACGTTTGAATTTTCGGATGATGGCCGTATGCATGTCGCCGAACTGCGAACGGTGGCACTCATCGAAAATGATGACGATTTTTTGCTGGAAGACCGGATGTTCCGCATGACGGCCGATAAAGACCGAAAGTTTCTGAATGGTCGTGATGATGATCTTCGCCGCCGGGTCTTCCAACTGACGTTTCAGAATCGCCGTACTCGTATTGCTGTTGGCTGCCCCTCGCTCAAACTTGTCATACTCGCGCATCGTCTGGTAGTCGAGGTCCTTGCGGTCGACCACAAACAGCACCTTGTCGATGTAAGGCAGTTTGCTCGCCAACTGTGCCGTTTTGAACGACGTAAGAGTTTTGCCGCTGCCCGTCGTATGCCAAACATACCCGCCGCCTTCTACCGTACCATAGCGTTTGTAACTGTTGGCCACGTTGATTTTATTCAAGATGCGTTCCGTCGCTACAACCTGATAGGGACGCATGACGAGCAGCATCCGGTCGGAGGTAAATACGCAGTACCGGGTCAGCAGATTGAGCAACGTATGCTTGGCAAAGAATGTGCGACCGAAACCCATCAGGTCGGTAATCGGCCGGTTGTTGGCATCTGCCCACCACGAGGTGAACTCAAAGCTGTTGCTCGTTTGCCGACTTTTGGAGCGGTTTCCGTCGGAGGCGGCCTCCTTGATATGGCTTTGGCGCGTGGTATTGCTGTAATACTTGGTGTAGGTTCCGTTCGATATGACGAATATCTGGACATACTCGAACAATCCGCTGCCGGTCCAGAAACTCTCCCGCTGGTAACGGTCGATCTGGTTGAAAGCCTCCTTGATGTCGACGCCGCGGCGTTTCAGTTCGATGTGCACCAACGGCAAACCATTCACCAATACAGTAACATCGTAACGGTTGGAGCGCATTCCGCCATCAACTTCGTATTGGTTGATGACCTGGAGCGAATTGTTGTGGATATTGACCTTATCGAGCAGGTAGATATTCTTGACTGTTCCGTCGTCGCGCGTCAGCAATTGCACATGGTCTTCCTGAATGATGGCGGTCTTCTCTACAATTCCACTGTTCTTGTTGGCAAGACAACCCGTAAAGAAACGCGACCACTCGGCATCCGTAAACGTATAGTGATTGAGTTTCTCCAACTGATGGCGCAGGTTGGCAATCAACTCCGTTTCGGTATGAATCGGCAGATAATCGTATGCCTGTTCGGTCAGCAGTTTGATAAATGCCCGTTCGAGATCGGCCTCCGACTGGTACTCTTTTTCCGTGCGGCATTCTGCCCGGTAGTCACTGACGACCGTACTTTCGGGATTTTCAGCAACAAGGTTATAGTGGGGCATGGTGGTTAGTTTTTAGTGATTGGTTTTTAGTGGTTAGTGGTTAGTGGTTAGTGGTTAGTGGTTAGTTTGGAGTGAAGAGTATTGATAATCTTGACAACCTCCGTTATCAACTCTATGGTCGGCGAGATGGCCGCTTCCGATAAATAGCCGATTCTGACAGCAAGCAGCAGTTGTGTTTCCAGTTCCGCAGCAGAACCTTTGGCTATGGATAGGAACTTCATAAACTCTTTGCTCGAATTCCTTGATTGTCCCTCGGCGATATTGCTTGGGATAGAAATCGCCGACCTGCGTATCTGATCGCTCAAGGCATAGGTCTCCTCTTTGGGCAATAGCCTGACCAGCCGATATGCCTGCTCTGCCACCTCCATTGCCTTCTGCCATACAATCAATTCCTTATAATGTTTTACCGCCATATTTCTCTCTAATCACTATTCACTAACCACTAACCACTCTCCCAAACCCCAACAACTTGTCTCTATAATACTCATATTGCTGCCGACGGGCGGCAATCTCGGCGGGCAGTCCTTCCGAAATATCGTTTACCAATGTCTCGAATTTATCGAGAATGGCAACGATACGCTGCTGCTCTTTCATTGGAGGAATGGGGATAACAACCTCCCCAAACCGTTTTTTTGATACATTGAAACGAGTAACACCGCTGGCCGTCTTTATTATCTGTTTTCGTATCTCTTCACTGCGAAATAAGAATTTCATAAAATCGGGCAATAGCAATGCTCTATCGTTCATACGAAATCCGAAACAAAAACTATTGAGATATAAATCCCCATCCGGACGTGTAGTCATTACGGAAGACATCCCGCAATCATCAGGTGTTTCCGATGAACCAGTAAATACAACATCTCCATACTCGACTTTATTTTGTTTCTCTCCTTCTGCAATCTGAACCATATCATTCATGTTGACATCTATCGCAATATTGGAGTATACGTTCATATAAGTGATAAACTTGGCATTTCCTGCTATAAAATCGCGTTTGCTCTTTCCGGTGAGACCTCCATAGAATGTGCCTATATCGCTTAATTTACACCATTTTACATCTTCAGAATACCCCCCGAATTTACTGAAATTCAACAACTTATTGCGATAGTATTCATACTGCTTCCGCCGGGCCTCCAGTTCCGCCTCCAGTTCCGCCTCCAGTTCCGTAAACTTATCGAGGATATTTACGATTTCGTTCTGAATTGCAAGAGGCGGAACAGGAATCTCAATTTTTGCTATATCACCGACTTTAATATCGACAACCTTTGCACCTCTTGCATACTTCTTTTTTTGCTGAAAAAAATTATCAGTATTGAAAAAGTACGATATATATTTCGGGTTTTGCTCATGCGAAAACACACAAGCGTGTCCACCTGTTACAATTTCATCTTCACCTAACCATGCAATAGCTTTACAAACATCTTCTATGTTTTCACTTGTGCAAGCAATAATTATATCACCGGTTTTTACTTTTGTTAGTTTTCGAGCTAACATTGGATCTACATAAGATTTTGTTTGTGAAGCAAATAGGTTGTAATAAGTATAAATTTGTCCATAATGAATACAACCAACTCCTTCATCCGTAAAATCTTTCTTTTGCAGACCGTTGCCCCTTACAAAAGTCCCTATTTCTCCCAATGCTTTATATTCTACTCCATTGGGACACAACTTCCGGATCATCTCCTCGATACGGCTCATTGCTCACCTCCTTTCTCCTTGTCGGCTGCACGCTCCTCCAGTTGCACGAAACGGTCGAAATCGCTCGTATAGAGACGATCCTGAACAATGCGATATTTCTCCCATTCGCTCTCGGCATGGGCTTTGGCCAGTTCCGCCGAGATGCGGCCGGCATTGGCAAGCACCTCCCGATCCATCAGCGACAAAAAGCCGTTCAACCGTTTCTCCCAGTCCTCCATCGTCATGGGGATATGGCGCATGGCCTGTATCTCCGCCAGATCGAGGTAGGCAGAAACAATGCGGCCAAGCGTCTGCAACTCCTCCTCCGTAAGGTAGTTTTTGGCAACCGTCACGTCGTATTTGTGAATTTTGCCCGTCGGCGCACCCTCCCATGTCGTCAGTCCCATGTGCTCCTTGTCGGCGTCAGCACGTTGATAGATCAACTCCGCCGCCGTGTGTCCATGCACGCTGTAATGCATCTTGTTCTGCACTGCAGCGAAAAAGCGCTGGGTGGCCTTTGCCGTCGGATCGTAATCGATGGCCGTAGCGTAAATGTCCGTAATCTTCTGGTAAAAACGACGTTCCGACAGACGAATCTCTCGGATGCGCTCCAACTGCTTCTCGAAATAGTCTTTCGTAAGCACCGTACCGCCCCGTTTCAGCCGCTCGTCGTCCATCACCCATCCCTGTATGGTGTAGTCCTTGACAACCGCATTCGCCCACTTGCGGAACTGTACGGCACGCTCGTTATTGACCTTGAAGCCCACGGAGATAATCATCTGGAGACTATAATGTTTCACTTCGCGGCAGACCTCACGGCTGCCTTCGGTTTGAACTATCCGGAAATTCCGGACAGTTGCCGGCTCGGACAATTCGTTGTCGTCGTAAATTTTCCGGATATGCTCGTTGATGGTACGTACATCCACCCCATACAGCTCCGCCATCATGCGTTGGGTCAGCCAAATGTTTTCATCCTCATACCGGAGTTCCACTCGGGAGGGATTTTCACCCGTAGCCGCCACGAAGGTCAGGTATTCGGCGGCCGAACTGCGGATCGTTATCTCTTTATTGCTCATACTCATTCCTTTTTACAATGTGGCCACAATCGCGTCGATAGCCGTGCGCAGCACGTTTTGACGTGCGACAATCTCTGCAATACGCAGGTTCAGCGCCTCTATATCCACCTCTTCGCGCGTATCGGGCTGTTCGACGTATGACGAAACCGAGATGTTGTAATCATTCTCGGCAATCTTGCCGTTTTCGACCAGACGGGCAAAATGCGCATCATCCTTGCGTGCGACGAATGCTTCGAGAATTCTTGCGATATTGGCGTCGGAGAGTTTGTTTTTGTTACCTTCGTGGATAAACTCGCCCGAGGCATCTATAAATAGCGTTGCATTGTCCTTTTTGCTCTTCTTCAGTACGATGATGCAGGTAGCAATGCCGACGCCAAAGAAAAGGTTGGCCGGCAACTGAATGACGGTGTCAATGTAGTTGTTGTCGATCAGGTATTTGCGGATTTTCTGTTCGGCTCCGCCACGGTAGAGTACACCGGGGAACTCGACGATAGCCGCCGTACCGTTGGTCGCCAGCCACGAAAGCATGTGCATCGTAAAGGCAAGGTCGGCTTTGCTCTTCGGGGCCAGAATACCCGCAGGCGAGAACCGCGGGTCGTTAATCAGCAACGGATTTTCATCCCCGACCCATTTGATCGAGTAAGGTGGATTGGAGACGATGCACTCGAACGGTTCATCGTCCCAGTGTTTCGGGGCAAGCAGCGTATCACCCAGTGCAATATCGAACTTTTCGTAGTTGATATCGTGCAGGAACATGTTGATACGGCAAAGATTGTAGGTCGTAATATTGATCTCCTGCCCATAGAAACCCTGACGCACATTCTCCTTTCCGAGCACTTTGGCGAATTTCAGCAGCAGCGAACCGCTGCCGCAGGCCGGATCGTACACTTTGTTCACCTGTTTTTTGCCGACGAGCGTAATACGGGCAAGGAGTTCGGAGACCTCCTGCGGTGTGAAGAATTCGCCGCCCGATTTTCCCGCATTGCTGGCATACATCGTCATCAGGAACTCGTAGGCGTCGCCGAAGGTGTCGATTTGGTTATCGGCCAGATTGCCGAGTTTCATGTCGCCGATCTTATCGAGAATCTTCACCAACGTCTCATTACGTTTCTGCACCGTTGCTCCGAGTTTGTTGCTGTTTACATCGATGTCGGCAAACAGGCCTTTCATGTCATCCTCGCTCGCTGCTCCCTTGGCCGAGTTTTCGATGGCATGGAAGATATTATTCAGCGTTTCGTTCAGATTGGGGTCTGCCGCGGCACGTTTGCGCACATTGCCGAAGAGTTGCGACGGTAGGATGTAGAATCCCCGCTCCTGTACGGTCACTTCACGTCCGAACTCGGCCTGCTCGTCCGAACATTCGGCATAATCAAAGTCCGCGTTCCCGGCTCGGTGCTCTTCCGCATTGATAAAAGCGGTAATGTTCTCGGAGATGAAACGGTAAAACAACACCCCCAAGACATAATTTTTGAAATCCCAACCATCGACACTTCCCCGCAAGTCGTTAGCTATCTGCCAGATTGTGCGGTGAAGTTCCGCACGCTCCTGTTCTCTTGCCATATATTATCTGTTTATCAATTCCTTAATATCTACTTCCAGCAACTCTGCAATACGAATCACCGTATCCAGTTGCGGCTGCGACGAGTTGGAGCACCACTTCGAGATGGTCGAAGGGTCTTTACCCAACTGTTCCGCCAGCCATTTCCCTGTTTTATTCTTTTCCGCAAGAATAATTCTCAACCTGTTAATCTCTTTCATTCCTGTTACAAACTGGGATTGCAAACAAAGATATTGAAAATTATTCAATCCCCATGGATCTTTATGGGAATTTTAACACTTAGAAATGACCTTCTCTCACAATATTTGTGAATAGATTTTGTGGATTTATGACAAATGCCCGCACTCTTTTTTGAACCATACTTCTGCCAAAGCAGATTGTGTCCGGGCTTGCCCGTGTGCCACAAAACAAAGGGAAGGGTAGCCTAATACCCCTACCACCGTTCGGCGGCGGGAGGGCTGCCACACAATCTGCAAGCAGGGGCAGTCTCGTTGTCCAATATTGGCCTGATTATAAAGTGGCAAACAGGTTGGTATATTCCGACGCAGAATTACCATCTGAGTTTCTCCGGCAACACGCACGTCTGTCAAGCAATATAAGGGGAACAGAAAGAAGAAACGGGAACCGTTATCCGGGTCGGGCAGCATATTCCAGCAGCCTATTCAGAGATATTTTTCATTGGCGGAAGGTCAATACTATAGACGACTTGTTCCTTTTATATAAGGCGGTAAAAGCCCTTATTTGGATCAAACTTTCGCCGCCGATTTCCTTTCGATTGTTTACTTGAAAATGGTTTAGTTTAGTTTTTCTCCCTTATATATAGATACTAAAGTAAACTAAAATATATATGGCCGGTCCGGTACAAAGAACCATTTATATTTCAGTCGAACAACCCGTTCACCAGATTGACTGCATCGTCCTTTTTCTGATTGATGATTTTGGCGTACACCTGTGTCATCTTCACGTCGGCATGACCGAGCAACTTCGAGGTGGTATAGAGGTCGGCGCCAAGCGTCAGCATCATCGTCGCGAACGTGTGACGGGCGGTGTGAAATGAGAAACGTTTGTCTATGCCGGCCGCTTTCGCCCATGGTTTGAGCAGCAGGTTTATCATCGTTGGACTCGGCAAGTCGAAGACGTGGTCTTCTGCCATCTTGTCTCCTCGCTCCGGCATCCACTTTAACGCTTCTGGTGAAAGCGGCAAATAAATCGGCTCTTTGGTTTTCTGCATGGACACAGCAAGGCGATATTGACCTCTATCCACAAAAACATCTTTCCATCTCAAACCGATAATGTCGCTTATTCGCAATCCACAGAAGCAAGAGAACAAATAAGCCTGTTTTACGGCCTTATTCTTCATCGGAGTAGCAATCAGTGTCCGGACCTCTTCAATGGTCATATACGAGCGTTTGCTCTCCGGCAAGCGTATCTTATCCGAGTTGTTGATCTTTGTAAATGGGTTGGACTTGATAATATCCGCACGAACGGCGGCATTCAAAGCTCCGTTCAGAATACGGTAATAAGTGTGAAGCGTAAAGTTAGACACCCGTTTCCCTTTGGGGCAATACTCCGTCAGCAGATAGTCGATATACTCTTGGCAAAATGCCTTGTCGACCTGATCCATTGTCATGCTTTCACCCGCAAAATCTTTCAGTATGCGGATAGTTACCATGATTTGGTTCCCGTCCTTTTTACCACGCTTCGCCTGATTCTCTTTGTAGGTCTCCATCCAGTCCAAAAGAAAAACTTTTTCCCTGTGTTCGATTCCGGCCTCACCATTGGTAAGTTGGATGATGCGCTTCGATTTGATGGCATTGGCGGCAGCCATTGTCGCTTGATTCTGCCTACGGGCATTATGATCTGTTTCGGGAATAAGGTACATCTTCAGATACTCGTATGTCCGTTTGCCATTCCGGTATATATCCAAATACAAGCTTTTGTTTCCATTGGCCAGTTCTTTCATCCGCAGACGGATAGGTTCTTTGACTTTCGAGGGTTTCTTTATGCGCGGCATGGGTTCTCTCGTATTCTCGTTATTCTGCCGTAAAGTTAGAAAGAATCACGCGAATCAAGAAACAAACAAGAAACAAAAATGTACCGAAAAAGAGCCAATCAACTGAAAAGAATGAAAACAACAGAAAACGTCAAGCACCATATAATCAACTGTAAATAAGCGTATTTATTTGCACTTGTTTGGCTCTTATTTTCATTTTACACCTTTACTTTATAAATCTGGAAAATT
>OGRQ01002820.1_pt1 | contig 11829 bp, 7 predicted proteins | sample 1553521 | NCBI WGS metagenome assembly OGRQ01 (sample SAMEA2580088, study PRJEB22360) | human gut metagenome | biome: human gut; feature: human-associated habitat; material: faeces | place: Denmark | collected 2008/2010
GCAAGTTCAGTTGGTTGCCCGATCTGAATGCCAATGTCGGACAGAACTTCGACTTCGGACGTTCTCCTTCCAAATCGGGTGTGATTGTGGATCAGAACTCGGCCAATACCTCGGCATCCGTCTCTTTGAGCATGCCGATATTCGACGGCTTGCGCATTCCGAACGATATCGCTGCCCGCAAGCTGGACTTGAAAGCGGCTGTCGAAACGTTGAATAAAGCGAAGGAAGACTTGTCGATCAATGTCGCTTCCTACTATTTGCAGGTTTTGTATAATAAGGAAGTCCAGAAGATTGCCGAGTTGCAGGTCGCGCTGAGCAATGAACAGGTCGTGAAAACCGAAGCATTGGTAAAGAACGGGAAAGTCCCCCTTTCCCAGTTATACGACATGAAAGCGCAACTGGCGAAGGACGAAGTCTCGCTGACCGAAGCGCGCAACAATGTGAAACTCGCCTTGCTCGACCTGACGCAAAGCCTCGAACTGGAGCGCGACGGCGAGAATTTCGACATCGTGGTCCCTCAATTCGAAGATGCCGTCGAACGCTATATGAGCAGCATCCTCCCTCCGGACAATGTCTATGACCATGCCGTCGCCTTCAAGCCGCAGATCAAGGAGCAGGAATATCTCTTGGAAAGCCAGAAGAAGATGCTGAAAGTGGCGCAGTCCGGTTACTATCCGAAACTGAATTTCGGCGCCAGCTACAGCAACGGCTATTACCATTATTCCGGCGATGGCGACTATACGAACCTGGCTTTTAACGACCAGTTGAAGAATAACGGGCGTAAGACGATCGGCTTCAGCCTGAGCATCCCTTTGTTCAACCGTTTCCAGGTTCGCAACAGTGTCCGCTCCGCTCGTATCAATATCCGCAACCGCGAGTTGATGATGGAGAATACAAAGAAAGCCTTATATAAGGAAATCCAGCAGGCTTTCTATAATGCAACCGCCGCCCAGGAGAAATATAACGCATCCGACAAATCGGTCATCGCCAGCAAAGAAGCATTTTCGTATGCCGAAGACCGCTATGCCGCCGGCAAAAGCACCGTTTTCGAGTATAGCGAGGCCAAGACGAAATATGCCCAGAGCTTGTCCGAGCAGGCACAATCCAAGTATGACTTCATTTTCCGTGCCAAGATCCTGGACTTCTATAATGGTACACCAATAACACTATAACATATTTAGTTTAGACACATTTGTTTAGAAAGAAGGAGGTTCCCGTGAGGAAATCTCCTTTTTGTTTATAAATGAAAAAAGCGTATTAGGGATGTAAAAGAGAAGAAACACACCTGTAACATCCGGCCTCTACTTTTGCAGCATTAAAAAACAATTTATGATGAATATTGCATCTTATTTGAAAAACAGACAATTATGTGTCTTGTCTGTAGGATTGCTTACTTGTTGTTCTTCTTTACCACTTTACGCCGGAGTGACAGGAAAAGCCCCGATTACGAATCAAGTCAGGACGAAAATCCAGGTAAAGGGTGTCGTGACGGATAAAAGCGGCGAACCTCTTATCGGTGCAACCATTGTCGAGAAAGCCAGCGGCAACGGTACGATTGCAGATCCGGACGGGAACTTCAACTTGGCAGTCTCGTCGGATGCCGTGCTTGAAATCAGCTTTATCGGGTATAAGTCCCAGCAAATCCAAGTGAACGGAAAAACGACGTTTAGCATTGTCCTTGAAGAAGACGCCGAGAACCTGGAGGAAGTCGTCGTTGTCGGTTATGGCGTGCAGCGCAAAGTGAACCTCTCCGGTTCGGTAGACCAGATCAACGCCAAACAGTTGGAAGCCCGTCCGATCACCAATATATCCAAGGGCTTGCAAGGAATGGTCCCGAACTTGAACATCGATTTCACCAGTGGTGAACCGGGTCAAGCTGCAAAGATCAACATCCGTGGCGAGGCCTCCATCAATGGCGGCAGCCCGTTGATCCTGATCGACGGCGTAGCCTCGGATGCTGAAGAGCTGAACCGTTTGTTGCCGGAGGATATCGAGACTCTTTCCGTCTTGAAGGACGCTTCTTCGGCCGCCATCTACGGAGCGCGTGCGGCGTTTGGTGTCATCCTTATCACGACCAAGCAAGGAAAAGGCGATCGTATCCAAGTGGATTACAACAACAACTTTTCATGGAAGCGCCCCTCTGTTTTGCCGGATAAGACATCCGATCCTTATATCTATTTGAAGCTGAAGAATATTGCGGTGTTGAACACTCCCTGGAGTTCGGGCCACGTTGCCAACGACGAACGTCTGGAGTGGGCGCGTCAGCGTTCGGACAATCCGGACGGGACTGATCCGGTCCGGCTCAATCCGCTGGATGAGACCCAATGGGAATATATGGGCAATCGGAACTGGACGGACTACTTCCTGAATAAAAGCACATTCAGCCAGACGCACCAGGTCTCGGTTTCGGGATCGAGCGAGAAAACCCGTTTCTACCTGTCGGGCGGCATGGATGACGAGAACGGCATCTTGTCCGGTGTCGTCAAGAACGACAACTATCGGCGCTACAGCATGCGTGGCAAAGTCAGCTACGACATCTGGAAGTGGTTGACCTTGTCCAACAACACCTCTTATGTCGCAACCGAACGCGTTCGCCCCAGCTATCTTTCCAGCCGGGGGGAACCCTATATCGACAGCAACGGGATCCGCCAGAAAGGGTATAACGATTCCGATATGTCTCTTTTCTATAATCTGGCTCCTACGGATTGGGATAAGAACCCGGATGGGACGTGGGCCAATACCGAAGCGGGCATTACGATGGCGAAGCTGATCGACGGAGGCGAGGAAAACAGCAAATACAACCGCATACAGAGCACCTTCTCTGCCGAAATGTCGTTTTGGGAAAAGATGCTTCGGGTGAATGCCAACTTCACTTTTATGAAGGGAAGCGAAGAGTATGACTGGTTCAAGAACAAATATACGATCGGTTACGGGCCGGATGATATCCGGCAGCTGGGCGATAGCAAAGCCTATAAAAGCACGACAAACGATTTTTACAGCGTGTTGGATCTGTATGCGACCTTCAACAAAGGCTTCGGCAAGCACTACGTGACCGGTATCTTGGGCTACAACCAGGAATACAGCCGCTGGGACTGGTACAAGGCCGAGCGGGAAGGGATCATCTCCACTTCGTTGCCCACGATCGGGCTGGCTTCCGGCGACCAGCTGGTCAGCGAGCAATATGCCGACTGGGCCATCCGAGGCCTGTTTTTCCGTGCCAACTACACCTACGATAACCGATACATCGTGGAGCTGAACGGACGTTATGACGGGACCTCCCGCTTCCCGAAAGAAAAGCGCTATGGCTTCTTCCCCTCCGCATCCGCAGCTTGGCGTGTAGATGCAGAGCCGTTTTTCGAATCCATGCGATCGATGTTCAGCCAATTGAAAGTCCGTGCTTCCTACGGGTCGTTGGGCAACCAGCTTGTCGGGGAATACGGATACATCCCGGCCATGAGTTCGACGATCGGCAGCTATATGATCGGCGGAAAATTGCAACAGACCGTTTTGCCTCCTTCGCTCGTCTCCTCTGATTATACATGGGAAGAAGTCCGCACGTTGAACGGCGGGGTCGATCTGGGGCTGCTGGATAACAAGCTGACGGCGACCTTCGATATCTATCGCCGCGACACGAAAGGCATGTTGACGCAAGGCAAAGAGCTGCCCGGCGTGCTGGGAGCGACCGAGCCGAAAGAGAACGCGGCCGACATGAAGACGACCGGATGGGAACTGACCGTCGGCTACAGGGACCAGTTCCAGCTGGAGGGAAAGCCCTTCGACTGGGGTGTGAAGTTCATGTTGTCGGACAATCGTTCCTACATCACCAAGTTTGACAACGAAAACAAGCTGCTTTCTCAATATTACAAAGGACAGGAATTAGGCGAAATCTGGGGTTTGCAGAGCGACGGCTTCTTCCAGAACGCAGAAGAGATCAAAAATCTGGACGAAACCGAAATCATTCCTTGGGGAGCGTTGGACATCGTAGCCGGATGGCCGAAATACAAAGACCTGAACGGCGATAAGAAAATAACGAAAGGCACTTCGGTCGATGATCCGGGCGATTTGAGCGTCATCGGAAATTCCTCTCCGCGCTTCCGCTTCGGCTTCAATCTGAACGCCGAGTGGAACGGTTTCGACGTGTCGGCCTTTTTTCAGGGTATCGCCAAGCGTGACTACTATCCGCTCAGCTACCTCTATTGGGGCTTTTACCAGCAACCCTATGCCGGCGGCACCTTGCATACGTTCGATTTCTACCGCCCGACGGCCGACAGCGATGTCGACATGGCCAAGCACTCGCAATCCTATATTGCGGCCGGACTGGCTGATCAGAACCTGAACGCCAAATACCCGGTCCTCCAATCGTGGCTGGCCGACAAGAATTTGGGAACCAGCACGACCAGCGCGATGGGATTGGCCATACCCCAGACCGGATACCTGCTGAACGGAGCCTACCTGCGGGTCAAGAACATCACGGTCGGCTACACGCTGCCTGCCGAACTGACCAAGAAGGTCCGCTTGAGCCGCGTCCGCGTGTTTGTCAGCGGTGACAATATCTTCGAATGGAGCGCCTTGAAGAAGTATTTCGATCCGGAAGCCGTGACCGACGCCTCCCAATTCGGATATGTCTATCCTTTCAACCGCCAGTATTCATTCGGCCTCAATGTGACATTCTAACATATATAAAAAACAAACAGATGATGAAACAAAATATATCTCGACTGGCCCTTTCGGCAATCGCCCTGCTGGCGGTTTCGTGCAACGACAGCTTCATGGACCGGCAACCCCAGACGGAAATCGGCGTGAGCAGCTACTTCAATACAGAAGAAGACTTGAAAATGTACTGCTATAATCTCTATGATTTCCCGAACTTCAACAACTACACGGCTGATGCCGGGACAGACAACCAGGCCACGACCGACGTGGTGGAGGTGAAAAACATCATGCTCTCGGCCAACCCGACCTCGATGACTGTCAACGCCGGATGGGACTGGAGCCGCCTGCGCACGATCAACTTGTTTCTCGAAAACTGCGAAAGAGCCTCCGTCTCGGACGACGTGCTGGCTCACTACCAAGGTATCGCCCGTTTCTTCCGTGCCCGTTTCTATATGGACAAAGTGAAGGCCTATTCGGATGTGCCTTGGTACGACAAGTCGTTGACGACATCGGACGAGGACTTGTACAAGGCGCGTGATTCGCGCGACTTCGTCGTCCAGAAGATCTTCGAAGACTATACGTTCGCTGCCGAACACGTGAAGACGCAACAAGAAAGCGGCGCCGTCGACAAGTGGACCGTGCTGACCTACATGGCCCGCCATGCCCTGTACGAAGGCACCTATCGCAAATACCACGACGAGCTGGGCCTGGAAAACACAGCCGGCACCTACCTGCAGATAGCAGCCGATGCGGCCGAACAGATCATGAACGACGGCGGTTTCAGCCTCTATTCGACCGGAAGCCCCGAAACAGACTATCATGCCCTTTTCGAAAGCTCGGACCTGACAGCCAACAGCGAGGTGATCCTGACGCGTGTCTTCGACCGCAAAATTAGCAGCAACGGTTTCTGGGCCTTTATGTTCTGCAACTATATCCCGTGCCCGACGAAAGACTTGGTGCAGTCCTACCTGATGAAGGACGGCTCCTACTACTCTTCGCAGCCGGGCTATGCCAACAAGCAGTTTGTCGAGGAGTTCGCCAACCGCGATCCCCGCATGTCGCAGACCTTGGCCTATCCGGGCTGGGAGCTGGTCAACACCATGACCTACGCGCCGGGCGCCGGGATCTACGTGCAGAATCTGAACAAGAACTTTTCCGGTTACCATCAGATCAAGGGCTTTGTCAACAACAAGGATGAAGATTTCTATTTGGGCATCGATGTTCCCGTCCTGCGTTATGCCGAGGTGCTGCTGACCTATGCCGAAGCCCGTGCCGAACTGGGGCAGCTGACGCAGGCCGACCTCGACCGCTCGATCAACCTGCTGCGCGACCGTGTCGGCCTCCCGCACCTGTCGGCCAGCCCGGCGGCCGACCCGGTGATGCAAAGCCGTTTCCCGGCGATCGCTCCCGTCTTGCAGGAGATACGCCGCGAACGTCGTGTCGAACTGGCGCTCGAAGGATTCCGCTATGACGACCTCATGCGCTGGAAAGCCGGCAAATTGCTGGAACATGAACCGGAAGGCATCTATTTCCCCTCGCTCGGCAAGTTCGACCTGACGGGCGACGGCGTGGAAGACATCTACCTGATCCCCTCCTCGCAGGACATCCCGGCGGAAGCCGACAAGGAGGCCAACTCGTTGGGCAAGAAATTGGTGTATTACAGGACCGGGACGATCGACGACGGAAACGCGACGGTCTACCTGAAAAACGGGACCAGCGGCAATATACAGACCATCCGGGACTTAGGGACCTTCATGGAGCCGAAGTACTACTACCGGCCGATTCCGAAACACGAGATGGACCTGAACCCCCAGTTAGGACCCCAGCTTTTCGGATGGGAATAAAGTCGAATGAAAAGCATAACCTGAAAAAAACGAATCATATGGATCGAAAAAGATTTTTACAACTCTCCGGTCTCTTGCTCCCGCTGCCTTTCATCGGCTGCGGTACGAAGCCGGAAGCGGAAGCTCCGAAGGAAGAAACCCCTAAGAAGGACAAGCTCACGTTTGCCTTTCTGACCGACGTGCACTTGAGCCGCGACAACCGCGGCGAGGGCAACGACGGGCTGGCCCGGGCCCTTGAAGATACCAAAGCCCGGTAAGCCGACTTCCTCCTCTTCGGAGGTGACAACGTGGAGACGGACCACATGAAAAAGGAAGAGGCCGACGTGGCCGAAGAGTTGCACGCCCGTTTCAAGAAAATCGTCGACGCGAGCGGGCAGGAGTGCCACTTCACGATCGGCAACCACGACCGCTATTATTTTAGCGACGGCGAAGACGACAAGACCGGATACAAGACGTTCGAGAAGCACCTCGGCGCGAGCTATACCTCTTTCGACCGCCAAGGCGTCCATTTCATCACGCTGAACAGCCTGAACCCCGACCCCGACGGACGCTATTCCATCGGAGCCGAACAGGCGGAATGGTTGAAGGCCGACCTCGAGGCCACCGGCAAGGCGACACCCGTCGTCGTCGCGCTGCATGTCCCGATGCTTTCCCTCTACTACCCGGTCGTGGACGGCACTTTCAAGAATGCGGACATGATCACCGACTTCAAGCCGGTCTTCGAGCTGCTGAACGGCTACAACCTTAAACTGGTCTTGCAGGGACACCAGCACCTGCACGAGGAGATCTGCGAACGCGACCGCTGGTTCGTCACCGCAGGCGCCGTCTCGGCTTATTGGTGGGGCGGCCCCTTCCTCGAAACCGAAGAAGGCTACCTGCTGGTACACGTCGACGACGCAGACCATTTCACCTGGGAATATATCGACTATGGATGGGAAGCCAAAAAAACTCCTAAAACAGAATAAGATCATGAAAAAGACAAAAGTATTGGTTTTTGCCGCCTTGCTGACAGGTGGCGTATGCATGCAGGCGCAAGAGGCGGCCTTGCCCAAACAAATTAAAATAGGAAAAGAGCGTGTGAAGGCACGCCGGGAGCTCCGCCTGCCGGAGATCGACGGATACCAGTTGCTGAAATGCGATTTCCATGTCCATACCATCTTCTCCGACGGGATCGTCTGGCCGACCCTGCGCGTGCAGGAAGCCTGGGAAGAGGGGCTCGACGCGATCGCCATCACCGACCACATCGAAGGACAGCCCGCCCGACAGCATGTCGGCAAAGGGCACAACAACGCCTTCGACATGGCCAAGGAAGAGGCCGCCCGCCGGAACATCATCTTGGTGAAAGGCGGCGAGATCACCCGCTCGATGCCTCCCGGACACCTGAACGCCTTGTTTGTCGAAGACGTGGACGCCCTCGACCAGCCGGACTACATGAAGGCGATCGAAGCCGCCCACAAGCAGGGTGCCTTCATCCAGTGGAACCACCCGGGCTGGGGCGTGGACAGCATCATGTGGCACGACGTGCACGAAGACCTCTATCGCAAAGGCTGGCTGAACGGCATCGAGGTCTACAACGAGTTTGAATGGTATCCCGTCGCGCTCGGCTGGGCGAACGAGAAGGATTTGACGCTGTTCGGCAACACCGACGTGCACGACGTGGTCGAACGCCTCTACGACTTCCGGCAGACAGACCACCGCCCCATGACCTTGGTCCTGTCGAAAGACCGCACCTCCGATGGCATCAAAGAGGCCCTGTTCGCCCGGCGGACGCTGGTCTATTTCTACGACACGCTGATGGGCCGCGAAGAGCTGCTGCAGAAAGTATTCGAGGCCTCCCTCCGGGTGTCTCCCGTCTACTATTCGACCGACAAGCGTCGCTACCTGCAGATCGAGAACACCTCCGATCTCCCCTTCCGCCTCTGCAAGACGGATCAGGAGGCTGCCGGATATCCCGACCAGATCGAGATACCGGGAGGGAAGACCGTCTTGGTCGTGCTGCCTTCGGATGAAAGGAAAGTCGTCTACGAAGTCAGCAATTTCATCGTTTCGCCGGTTAGAAAGCTACAGGTGGAATTGTTCTGATCCTGGCATAAAATTTATTTAGTAAAGAAAAAGGGGCTGTCCAAAAAGTGTGACAGCCCCTTTTGCTATTGTTTATTTCGGTAAAAAGTAGTATCTTACCGTTGCAAAAAAACAAACATTATAGCAATGGCTAAGATAGTATTTAAAGAGTTAACATCCAACCAAAATGTACTTTTTCCGGTTAGTTTATCGGAAAAGATAGCTCCCAATCATCCCGTTCGTGTTGTAAACAGTGTTGTAGACGCCTTGGATATTGGCTGTCTGCTCCGGGCATATAAAGGAGGCGGCACCAGCAGCTACCATCCCCGTATGATGCTCAAAGTTCTGTTTTATGCCTACCTGAACAATATCTATTCCTGTCGCAAAATAGAAAAAGCCTTGCAGGAAAATATTTACTTCATGTGGTTGTCCGGTAATAGTACTCCCGATTTCCGCACGATCAATGATTTCCGTGGCAAACGTTTAAAAGAACATATAAAATCGTTGTTTTCAGCCATTGTTCTACTGCTACAGGAATCCGGCTATGTCAGTTTGGATGTACAGTATATCGATGGCACCAAAGTGGAATCGGCATCCAACCGCTACACTTTTGTCTGGCGTGGCAGTGTGGAAAAGAACAAGGCAAAACTGGAGTCGAAAATACAGTCAATCCTTAGTGAGGTAGACAAACATATCGAACAGGATAAACAGGAAAGGACACCGGATACTTTACCGGATATGGACTCCTGTGGTTTGCGGGAAAAAGTGAGCGCTCTAAACAAACGGCTCTCGGGGATGAACAAAGCCGAGCAGAAACAAATCAAAAAGCTACAGGAAGAATATCTGCCCCGCCTTGCCAAATACGAATCACAATTAGATAAATTAGAGGATCGTAATTCTTTCAGTAAGACAGATGAGGATGCAACCTTCATGCGCATGAAAGAGGATCATATGAAAAACGGGCAATTGAAACCCGCCTATAACATACAGATTGCTACAGAGAATCAGTTTATTACCAATCTGGGGATTTACAGGCGAGCCGGAGATACAGGAACTTTAATTCCTTTTTTGAAAGATTTTAGAGAGACTTATCATAGGCAGTCCTCTATAGTAGTGGCCGATGCCGGTTACGGAAGCGAACAAAACTATGAGTTTATGGAGAATGCGGGTATAGAGGCTTTTGTCAAGTACAATTATTTCCACAAAGAGCAGAAGCGTGCCTGGAAGAAGGATGCTTTTGCCATACAGAACCTTTACTACAATCGGGAACAGGATTACTACGTATGCCCGATGGGACAACATATGGAATATACAGGTCAAAGGAAAAGTAAGTCCGATATGGGATATGTATCCGTACTGAAGCGTTATCAGGCCCAGAACTGTGAGGGTTGTCCGCTGAAATCTCAATGTCATAAATCAAAGACTAACCGGATCATAGAAGTTAACTATAACCTTAACAGGTACAAACAAGAAGCACGGGAAAAGCTCATGAGTGAGGAAGGTATTTATCACCGGGGCAGACGATGTATAGAACCGGAAGCTGTCTTTGCACAGATAAAGCATAACTCGGCGTGGAACCGATTCAGATTAAGAGGGCTGGAGAAGGTAAAAACAGAGTTTACCCTGGTTGCTATTGCACATAATTTAAGGAAACTGGCTAAAAAAGTCAGTTCTCTTTTATTTTTTACTTATTTCTGTAGGATTACTTCCCGAAGAGAGACAATTGAGAAGACCAAAGATGTTTTAAAAATAAAAATGGATAATAAACGGGCGGCATAACAAAAAAAGAAGGCATCCTTTTCAGACACCTTCTTTATTTGTTATGTTGTCTAGTCCTGAAATAGCGTTACAACAAAAAAGGTAACATTATGGAAAAGACAGAAACAAAGTACGTTAAGCGCACACAAAAAGATTACAGTATGTCCTTTAAACTATCAGTAGTGCAAGAGTATGAAACCACAAAAATAAGTTTGGGAGCGCTGAAACGAAAATATGGGATACAAGGATGTTCAACTATTAGCCGTTGGATTGAAAAATATGGTAACTTTGATATCACAAACAAATGTTACCATTCTATGGAAAAGAGTAAGGATCAAAAACTGTTAGAACTACAACAGAAAGTAAGGTTCCTGGAACGCAAGAATGCCTGTCTGGAAAAGGAGCTTGAGCTGAAGGATATGAAAGCAGAGTTTTTCGACATGATGATAGACATAGCGGAAAAGGAATATAATATCGACATACGAAAAAACTCCTCTCCCGAACAGTCAATAAATATAAAGAAGAAAAATCCGTAAGTATCAGCGGAATCTGCCGACTGCTCGGGATAAGCAGGCAGAAATATTACCGTCAGCAATGGAAGATAATCCGAGGCCGGCAAAGGGCCACTGATGTTGTGGGCATGGTACGAGATATCCGAATGGAACTGCCACGTGTAGGAACCCGCAAACTTTATCATATGCTTCATCAGCCACTTAAGGAGAACAAGGTAGGCAGGGACAAACTGTTCGATATACTCCGTGCCAACCGTCTGCTTATAAAGCCCGTACGTTCATATCATGTAACAACCAACTCGCATCACCGGTTTCGGAAGCACAAGAATCTTGTAGAAAGTATGGAAGCGACACGCCCGGAAGAAATATGGGTTTCTGATATTACTTATATTGGCAATAGAAACCGGCATATGTATCTTTCTCTGGTTACAGATGCTTATTCCAAGAAGATTATGGGATATGATCTTTCCGATTCCTTGGACACTCAAGGTTCTTTGAACGCGCTGAGGATGGCAAACCGCAACCGACTGTATAGGGACACGCCATTGATACACCACTCTGACCGTGGTATACAGTACTGTTCCGATGCATATCAGAAATTACTGGGACAATATCACATCATACCCAGCATGACTGAATCTTACGATCCGTACGCTAATGCCGTGGCAGAACGAATAAACGGAATACTAAAACAGGAGTTCCTGCTTGAGGAACTTAATCTACCGCTATCAGATATGAAACAGGTAATAAGGGATGCTGTCTACAAGTATAATAACATCAGACCTCATTACTCTTGTGGGTATAAAACGCCGGAGTATATGCATCATCAGAAGCTGATTAAAATTAAAAGTTACAAAAACAAACAGTTCAGCAAGACTGACCTTGCTGAACTGTGATAAATAATTTATTTTTGTCCAATAACTGTAACGGTTATTTAGGACTAGTCATGTGCTGTATCCCGGATTCTTTAAGCAGACCGTATCAGTTGTCCGGATTGAAAT
>OGRQ01002834.1_pt1 | contig 11771 bp, 8 predicted proteins | sample 1553521 | NCBI WGS metagenome assembly OGRQ01 (sample SAMEA2580088, study PRJEB22360) | human gut metagenome | biome: human gut; feature: human-associated habitat; material: faeces | place: Denmark | collected 2008/2010
AGATACTACAGACAGATCTTCCGGAACGCGTACCCCTCTCTCATCCAGAAATTCCAAATACACTCTCGCCACTTCATCATTATAGATCAGCATTGCTGTACACTCTCTGGTGTGGCGGTAAATATGAGTAAGTCCTTTCTTGCTAAACTTGTCTTCCATCTCTCTGGTAGAATACCATCTGATGCAGTCATCGTCATATTTAATTCCATAATCCGACATGCATTGGATCAACCCCTTATAACGTGCAATCCCCTGCATATCATCATATTTCAGAATTCCTCCGATTTTTCTGTGTCCGTGTTCGATCAGCGTCTTTGTCAGTTCATAGGCCGATCTGGTGTCCGACATCTCCACACTGTCAAAAGACATATTTTCATAATGATTGTGTATAAAGATTGTCGGTATATTCCGCTTCTTAATTTCTTCAAACAGACGCAGATTTGGATTCGGAAATGCAGAACGTGAACCTTCAATGATCAGACCCGAGACGTTATTCTTCAGCATACTCTCCAGATAAACCGCTTCATCGTTCAGACGGTTCTTGGTAACTGCCACATCGATACGGTACCCCTTTTCACTCAGGGAAGCTTCTATGCCGTCATACACCTCTGGGAAGAGATATTCCGAATAATAGCTAAGCAGCAGTCCTACTCTCGGCCGGTCATCATCTATCATCTGTCCTTCATAAGACACATATGTTCCGCTCCCCCTCACCCGGGTGATCAGCCCTTCTTCTTCCAGCTGCTGCAAAGCCGTTCTTACTGTCTGCCTGGAATATCCAAACTTTTTCTGCAAGCTCGGCTCTGATGGGAATTTATCCATGTTCCTGATCACACCGCTGGTGATCAGGGTATGTGCCCAGTTATATAATTTTTGATATTTCAGACCTTCCTGATTCGTATTCTTCATAAATGCTCCATATACCAATTACGGGCAAAAACATCAAAGAATGCCTTTGCCCGTAATGAATAAATAATTTTATTATTTGATAACTGTAAGTGATTCACGGTCTGCGAATACTGCTACGAAGATCAGGAATACAACTCCCTGGATCAGCTGCATCATCTGTGTTGAGAATCCCATCATTGTCAATCCACTGTTCAGTACGACGTAAAGAAGAGATCCAACAACGATATTTTCAAATCTTACCTTTGCTCCACCGGAAATAGGCATACCACCTAATACCAGAGCGATCAGAATCTGTGTCTCTAACTGGTTACCACCGGAAGATGTAACAGATCCGACCTTGATAACGTTGATAAATGCTGCAAATCCTGTCAGTGCACCTGCCAGTACATACATGAGGAATTTCATTCTGTCTGTACGGATTCCTGAGAACATTGCTGCTTTTTCACCGGCTCCGATCGCTTTTAAATATGTTCCGAATTTTGTATAACGGAATGCGATAAATCCAATAACCAGAACAACTACTGTACAAGCCACTTTGAATCCTGTACTGTCATAATTGATCAATGTTGCAGAACCGGAAACAGGTGCATTCGTTGTCATATATTTGATAAATCCACGGAATAAGAACATGGTACAAATTGTAACAATGAATGATTTGATCTTACGGTATACGTAGAAGTATCCATTGAGTGCTCCGATAGCTGCTCCGGCTACGATACCACCAAGAATTGCTACTGCAATTCCATATTTAGAAAGAATACATACAACAATCGAAGCAATTCCAAGGATAGATCCCTGAGAAAAGTCCAGGCCGCCCATTGTCATAATGAAGAACACGCCCATAGCTGCAATCATTGTAACATATACCTGCGAAAATGCCAGTGACATATTTCCCATCATACGGAAATCTGTCAGGACATTGAATAACAGGAAAATAACAACCAATCCTACGATTGGCAGGAGCGCACGAACCATCGCCATCTTAGACGCTTTCTTAAGCTGCTGCTCCTTATCGTTTGTTTTTGCACTTACTTGACTTCCCATAGTTGCCTCCTTATACCATCATCGAAATCAGACCATTTTCATCCAGGTTCTGATTACGTTCAAGTTCTCCACTGATTTTTCCATCTTTCATAATAATGATACGATCACTCATACCAATCAGCTCCATCAACTCTTCTGAGATCATGATGATGGATTTACCGTTCTTTCTCATCTGGTTCATCAACTGATAGATGTCCTGTTTTACCTTAATATCGATTCCTCGGGTAGGACTGTCCAGAACAACGATATCAGAATCTTTTCCGATCCATCTTGCAAGAACAACTTTCTGTTTGTTACCACCGGACAGATTTGAAACGAACTGGTTTACATCATTCATCTTTACAGACATCTGTTTTGCATATTTATCGGCAAACTCTCTACGTTTCTTATCGCTTAATATATGTGCTTTATTAGCAAGTTCATCTAATGATGGTAAGCAGATATTGTCACCGATACTCTGATTCAGCACAACCGACTCATTGTCACGGTCTTTGGATGTATAAGCAATGCTGTGCTTAATTGCTGTAGGAATATCGTTGATGTGTGTTCCGTCAGCCAGAACAACTTCACCTTCTCTGTCATAAGATGCACCGAAGATTGCTTTACCGATCTCATGCATACCTGATTCTGACAGACCACCGAATCCAAGGATCTCTCCTTTGTGTAAATCAAAACTGATATCCTCGATCAGTCCTGGAACTGTAACATTCTTTACGGATAATACAACTTCATCTGATACTTTTTCACCATAGTCTGAACGATAGTAATCACCTGTTACCTCACGTCCAACCATCAGCTTCTTCAGATCATCTTCGTTCACATCTGCACTCTTAACCGTATCGATATATACACCATCCCGGAGGATTGTGATTGTATCGGATTTGTCAAGAATTTCCGGAAGGTCATGGGAAATAAAGATAACCGTATTTCCATTGTCACGGACACGATTCATCTGTTTGTACAGTTCTTCACGTCCTTCCTGCGAAAGAGCAGTTGTCGTCTCATCGACAACGACAATCTTAGGATTAAAATATGTAGCTTTTACGATCTCAACCAGTTTACGGTCTTCGAAATTGTAATCATCAATCATATCTCCTGCTTTGATCTTATCAAATCCATAGGATTGTAAAAGCTCATTTGCTTTTTTGTTCATTGCTGCGGTATTCTTGATCCCCAGATGAACGAACTGATCTTCATGTCCAAGGAAGATATTCTCTGCTACCGTCAGTCCGGAAAGAGTTCCAAGTTCCTGTACGATGATAGAAATACCTTCTTCATTTGCTTCTACCTGGTTCTTCGGATGAACTTCTTTTCCATCCAGAATGAACTGTCCACTTTCCAGTGTATAGATTCCTGTCAACATATTTGTCATTGTTGATTTACCGGATCCATTTTCACCGATCAGTGCGTGAACCTCACCTTTATTGATATTAAATGACACATCTTTCAACGCCTTCGTGATACCGAAGTTTTTAGAAACATGTTTTACCTGTAATCTCACTTCACTCATTGCTGTCTTCCTCCTTCTATTACTTGACAATCTCGCCTTTTGTAACCTTTGTTGTCAGAGTAACGATAATCAGCAGTGCAAATCCTGTAATAACGTCCTGGATCGCTGTAGGAGCACCAAGTGCGATGAAACCGAAGAAAATAATATTGATTACGAATTCACCGATGATAATAGCCTGCAGCGGCATACCATATTTCTTAAATGCCAGACCGAAGAAACATCCCATAGTCGGTACGAAGTTTCGGCTCATAGATGCCATACCGGTAACCGCTACCATTGAAGAACCATAACTGATTGTCAGAATTGCCATTACTCCAAGGAACGCACCACTTAAGATGAATGCAAGTACCTTGTATTTATTAACATTAATACCCATGTTCTTAGCAACGAACTCGTCACTTCCGATCGCATAAGTATAAGTTCCGATTTTAGTGTAGTTTAAGAATATGTAAGCAACAACGCATGCTACCAATGCAAGGATAATATCCCAAGGCATACGTCCGAATGCTCTTAAGTGTGCCGGAAGTGTCTGTTCCACACCACCTGCCATGTAGTTTGCTAACGACTCATAGATGAGCGCCAGACCTGTTGTAACAATCATAGATGGAATTCTTAATTTTACATAGAAGATTCCGTTTAATAAACCAACGATAGTGCCTGTAAGAATACCTCCGACGATCAGTCCGAAATATCCTAAGTTGAATTTTGTTGCCAATACGCAACCAACGATTGCGGAAAGCATGATGTTTGCACCAATAGAGAAATCGAACATTCCCATTACCATTACGAAATAGAAACCAACCGCACCAACAGTGGCAATCAGACTGGCCTGAAAGTAATTGAGCATATTGGAAAATGAGCCGAAGTTATGTGGTGTCAATATTTTAAAGATTGCCCAGGAAACAATTACAAGACCGATCAGGATTACATATCCCATTGTCTTTCCTGAGATTTTTTTAGTAGTGCCCATATTATCTACCTCTTCTTAATCATCTTTTTAAAAGGGAAGGTGGCATCGCCTTTCTTGCGACGTCACCCTCCCCAAATCATTTTCTGTTATCTTGTGTCCGTCTTATTTAGCAGCACGGCTCTCTGCATCAGCGATAGATACGCTTGCTGCAGTAGCTTTCAGCTCTTTCAGACTTTCTTTAGACATAGCTACTAATTCATCGTCTGTGTATGGAAGCTGATCTACGAAATATTTTTCATATGCTGCATAGTCTTCTGCTGATGATACATACAAGTATGGGAATGGAACATCTTCGAATTTACCAGCGAAGTCTTTGTAGTTACCTTTGACTGCATTGTAAACCATCATGAATGCGATCAGTGGGTCACAGAAGTGTCCACCGGATTCACCGGCCATTGATCCGTTCTGAAGTCTTTCTCCAAGGTCTGGAAGGAAGTCTGTAGAAACGATATCGATGTCCTGAGTCTTTCCTGCTCGTTCAACTGCTGCGATTGCTCCCTGAAGTGGATCTCCACCACCACCAGCTGGGATCAATGCATCAAGCTTAGGATCTGCTGCCATTAAAGCTTCAGCGGCTTTTGATCCACCTTCTGAAGTTGTACCAGCGTACTGTGGCTCAGAAATTTTTGCTTTGTCGTCTGGGTTTTCTTTGTTCCATTTTTCAACTCCGGCTTTGTAACCTTCCCATCTTCCGAGCCATGTAGCATCTCCCTGCTCCCAGCCGATCAGACCGATGTTACGATCACCTTTGTCAAGAAGAATCTTAACAAGTTCTGCACCGTTTTCAGGTTCATCTTCATGAACTGCTCCGATGTAGTAAGCGGAATCTTTTGCTGCTTTGTAGATATCTGCACTGTTTTCTTTGCTGATTACACGGAAGAACTGTGCAAGATATACTTTATTATCATTACATGTCTTGATTGCTGATGTCATCTCTGTATCAGATGAGTTACAGATGATGATTCCCTGGCATCCTGCTGCTGCTAACTGCTCTACAGAAGCTGTAACTTTCTCAGATACATGTCCCTGGTCAACATACTGTACTTCTACATCCAATGCTTTAGCTGCTGCATCCAGCATCTTCTTACACTGTGATCCAAGAACGTCTGTTGAAGACCAGATAGAAACTCCGATTTTAACCTTTCCTGATTTACTGCTCTTGCTGCTCTTGTCACCAGAACCTCCACCGTTTCCGCATGCAGCAAGTCCGACTACCATTGTTGCTGCCAAAAGAGCTGCTGTTACTTTTTTGAGAACTCTCTTCATAATGTTTCCTCCGTTTTCTGTATTTATTTGATGATTAGATTATATACTTAACTGGTATCGTTTTGCAATAAAATACAACCATTTTCTTCAACAAAGTTGTACTGTCTCGTAGCACTTTTCATGGTGTTTTCATCTGTCAAAACCGGTTTTTGTGCGTTTTGACAATCTTGATTGCAATAATTATTAACAAAAAATGAATTTTTTGTGCATTTTTCTTTATTTCTTTCGTACTTTCTTTATAGTACAATACAACTTTTGTTTTGTACTTACTTGTATTGTTTTTACAAAACAGTAACTTAAGTTGTATTTAATCTTATAAATAGCAAACAGGCTGATATTTTATACATGTTATCATAAAATATCAGCCTGTTTGGGATTCCTGCACTATTAAATTAGAAGCAATTACAGTTCTTCTCCATTTGTCCGAATCACATTCTGATACCAGCCAAAGGATATGCAATACGGTAATCGTCATCACAAGTATGATCTTCTTTCAGGATATCAATTGCTCCGAAGCCATTTTCTACTATAAATAAAGGTACTTCATAACGTTCATATAAAGTAACCAGTGCATAACGCAGCCCCACCGGATCGATCTGCCAGCCCCAGTCACTTCCTCCATCCATACCAAAAACTTATATTTACAATGCATAATTGCTATTTTACGCATACTTTTCATTGTGTTATTCTACAAATGGTTAAAAAAATAACACAAAATTATTTTTAAGAAAGAGGTAAGAATATGGAAGACACAAAAACATGTCTTGAGAAGCAGCCGTTATCTCAGGAAATGCTTGAAAAGATGAATGCTTACTGGCGTGCTGCCAACTATCTGTCAGCCGGTCAGTTATATCTTCTTGACAATCCGCTCTTAAAAGAGCCACTTACAATGGATCAGATCAAGAAAAAAATCGTTGGTCACTGGGGAACTGTCCCAGGACAGAACTTTATCTATGTACACTGCAACCGTGAAATCAAACGTTATGATCTGGATATGATCTTATTATCAGGTCCTGGACATGGCGGAAACTTCTTAATTGCCAATACATATCTGGAAGGTTCTTACAGCGAAGTATATCCGAACATCAGCCAGGATGAAGAAGGTATGAAGAAGATGTTCAAGCAGTTCTCATTCCCATGTGGAGTTCCGAGTCACTGTGCACCAGAGACACCAGGATCTATCAACGAAGGTGGAGAGCTTGGATACTCTATCGCTCATGCATTCGGTGCTGTATTCGACAACCCGGATCTGATCGCAACTGTTGTTGTTGGTGACGGTGAAGCTGAGACCGGACCGTTAGCTACTTCATGGCAGTCTAACAAGTTCCTGAACCCAGTTACAGACGGTGCTGTACTTCCAATTCTTCATTTAAATGGATATAAGATCAGTAACCCTACTATCTTCTCTCGTATTTCCCACGAGGAAGTTGAGAACTTCTTCAAAGGATGTGGATGGAAACCTTACTTCGTAGAAGGCGATGATCCGATGACCATGCACAAGAAGATGGCAGAGACAATGGATACTGTTATCGAAGAGATCAAGGCAATCCAGAAAAATGCACGTGAGAACAACGATCCGGAACGTCCGATGTGGCCAATGATCGTTCTGCGTACACCAAAGGGATGGACTGGACCAAAGGTTGTAGATGGACAGCAGATTGAAGGATCTTTCCGTGCACATCAGGTACCACTTACAATGGAAAGTCCAGAACATCTGGAACTCTTAAAAGAGTGGCTGGAAAGCTATCATCCGGAAGAACTCTTCGATGAAAACGGACACCTGATCCCAGAACTTGCGGAACTTGCACCTAAGGGAGATGCCCGTCTCGGAGCTAACCCACATGCAAATGGTGGATTATTATTAAAAGACTTAAGACTTCCTGATTTCCGTTCTTATGGAATCGAAGTTGAACCAGGTAAGACAAAGGCTCAGGATATGATCGAACTTGGCGGATATATCCGTGACATCTTCGAATTAAACGAAGAGAACAAGAACTTCCGTATCTTCGGACCTGACGAAAGTATGTCTAACCGTTTATACAAAGTATTTGAAACACAGAACCGTGACTGGAATGCCGGACTTCTTGATACAGACGATTGTCTTGCAAGAAACGGACGTATCATGGATGGTATGTTAAGTGAGCATATGTGTGAAGGATGGCTGGAAGGTTATCTGTTAACAGGACGTCACGGATTCTTCGCAAGTTACGAAGCATTCATCCGTATCGTTGACTCTATGGCAGCTCAGCATGCAAAATGGTTAAAAGTATGTAACCAGCTTTCATGGAGACAGCCAATTGCTTCTCTTAACTTCATCCTGACATCAAATGTATGGCAGCAGGATCACAACGGATTTACACATCAGGACCCAGGATTCCTGGATCACATCGCTAATAAAAAAGCAGATGTTGTCCGCATGTATCTCCCACCGGATGCTAACTGCTTACTCTCTTGCTTCGATCACTGTATCAAGAGCAAGAACTATGTCAACGCTATCGTAGCTTCAAAACACCCAAGCTGCCAGTGGTTATCTATGGAACAGGCTGTTAAGCACTGTACACAGGGTATCGGTATCTGGGATTGGGCAAGTAACGACTGTGGTGAAGAACCAGATGTTGTTATGGCTTGCTGCGGTGACACACCAACTCTTGAAACAATGGCTGCTGTTACAATTCTTCGTGATGAAATGCCAGAACTCAAGATTCGTGTTGTTAACGTTGTTGACCTGTTCAAGATGGAATCAGATCACAAACATCCACACGGATTAAGTGATGCAGAATATGATGCAATCTTTACAAAAGATAAACCGATCATCTTCGCATTCCACGGATATCCGACACTGATCCATGAACTTACATACGAACGTAACAACCACAATATTTCCGTTCATGGATATCAGGAAGAAGGAACGATCACTACACCATTCGATATGCGTGTACAGAACCAGATCGACCGTTTCAACCTGGTAAAAGATGCTATCATGCACTTGCCACAGCTTGGCAACAAGGGATCATTCCTGATCCAGAAGATGAACGACAAGCTGGTTGAGCACAAACAGTACATTGCCGAATACGGACAGGATCTTGAAGAGATCCGTAACTGGGAGTGGCATAAATAAAAAAAGTCCTCTATTGATTAGTTTGTTTTAATATAATAAAAGCCCGGAAACTTACAATATTTTACTCCAATTCGATACCTTTATCTTTTATCTGATCATTATTGATCATCCGAATTTATGTAAGCTTCCGGGTTTTTACATTTCTTTTTCTTTCAGGAATTTCTGAAATTCTTTTGCCGCGATACTTTGCGGATATTCCACGTCGTAGATCAGTATGATATTACGTTCCGGCAGCTTTTCTTTCACTTTGATCTCAAATACCTGTCCGGACTTAAGTTCCGAATCTGCAAATTCCGCCGGGATGAAACCAAGTCCCAGATTGTGCCTTACCGCCGGAAGTATCATATCCGTCGTTGCAAGCTCCATATCCGGTGTAAATGTCAGACTGTTCTTTTCAAAATATTCATTTAGAAAACGTCTGGTAATCGTCTCTGCAGTCAGACTGATCCACGGATAGGACACCAGTTCCTTAAGTGAAACCTCTTTCCCATCATCCTTTAATTCTCCAAATCTGTTTCCACTGATCAGGATATCATGATATTTTCTCAGAATCTTCATCCGAAGAGGTTTTGCTACCTGAAGGTTCGCCGATACAAATGCAAGGTCTACTTTTCCTTCTTTTACTGCATTCACAGACTCTGTCGTACTGTTATTCAGAATCTTAAACCTCACATTCGGATACAGGCTGTTGAATTCTTCCATTGCCTGAAAAAGATAACAGTGAAGTGCCGTCTCCGTAGCGCTGATATAGATCGTTCCGTTCTCCAGCGAGATCAGATTACTCAGATCGTCCTCTCCTTTGAAAAACTGGGCACATCCTGCCGCTACATATCCATAAAATGTCCGGCCTTCCGGAGTTAGCTGCATTCCGGTCTTACTCCTCGTAAATAAGCGGCAGCCAAGTTCATTTTCCAGTTTGTGTATGGTACGCGTGACTGCCGGCTGGCTGGTCTTCAGTACCGTTGCCGCCTTGGTAAGATTTTCATATTTTGCTACATAATAAAATATTTTGTAATATTCAAAATTTGAATTCATAATAAAAACTACTCCTCTTCATCTCTCACTATATTTTAAAAAATAAGTGAAAAATGTCAAGTGATATCTTCATTCTCCACCGCTGTCAACTTTTCTTATATACTTTTACATATTCCAAAAGAGATCTGACATATCCAAATGCCAAATCTCTTTTTTGTCCTTATTAACCTTTTACAGCTCCGGCCGCAACACCTTTGATAATATGCTTCTGACAAGCCAGATAGAAGATAACTACCGGGATTACCGCAAGGATCAGCGCTGCCATAACAGCACCCATATCTACACGTCCATAACTTCCCTTCATATACTGGATCGCAATTGAGATTGTCTTATACTTATTCAGATCCAGTACCAGGTATGGAAGCAGGAAATCGTTCCAGATCCACATCGTCTCCAGGATTCCTACGGAAATGTATGTCGGCTTCATGATCGGAAGTACAACAGAGAAAAAGGTTCGAAGTGGTGTACATCCGTCGATCATTGCTGCTTCCTCAATTTCCAGTGGAATGGATTTTACAAATCCGCAGAACATGAATACTGCAAGACCTGCACCAAATCCGAGGTAAATGATGATGATTCCCCAAGGTGTACGAAGCCCTGTACGGTCAGCTACCAGCGATAAGGTGAACATAACCATCTGGAACGGAACAACCATGGAAAATACGCAGAATAAATATAACAGTTTTGTAAACTTACTGTTTACTCTTGTAATATACCATGCACACATAGAAGTACATACAAGGATCACAAGTACGGAACCAACTGTGATAAATACAGTCCAGCCGACTGCACTCAGCAGTTCATATTTGTCAATTGCGGACAGGAAGTTATCGATTCCTACCCAGGTCTGCTTTGTCGGAAGTTTGAATGGTTCTTTGTTGATAAATACTTTATTTTTAAATGAGTTGATCAGCACGATCAGGATCGGCATGATATATACAATACCGATGATCGCAAATGCACCTGTTCCAAACCAGCTTAATTTACTTGTTTTTTTCTTCATTACTGCTGTACCTCCTTAGAACGTGTTGCACGTAACTGGATCATACCGATCACAACTACGATTGCAAAGAAGATGACTGCCTTCGCCTGTCCGACTCCTTCCCATCCGGTACGTCCGTAGAACGTATTGAAGATATTAAGCGCCATCATCTCAGACATCTTAGACGGTTCACCGGCTGTCAGGGACAGGTTCTGATCGAATAACTTGAATCCGTTTGTAATTGACAGGAACATACAGATCGTGATCGATGGCATCATCATCGGGATTGTTACCTTGAATAATGTCTGGATCTTATTTGCTCCGTCAATCTCTGCTGCTTCAATGACATCACCAGGAATGGACTGAAGACCTGCAATATAGATGATCATCATATAACCGATCTGCTGCCAGCTGACCAGAATGATCAGTCCCCAGAAGCCATACCACTCATTCAGAGCAAGTGCGGTACCATATCTGGAAAGAACTCCGTTAAAGATCAGCTGCCAGATATATCCAAGTACGATACCACCGATCAGGTTCGGCATGAAGAAGATCGTACGGAAGACATTTGTTCCGTGCATTTCTTTTGTCAGTGCCATTGCAAGTGCAAATGCTATGATGTTAATGATCAGAAGAGAGGCAATTGCGAACAGTACGGTATACCAGAATGAATGACGGAATGCCGTATCTTTCAGTGCTTCTATGTAATTTGAAAATCCTACGAATTTCGCGTCTGTTACGGTTGTAAATTTACAAAATGAAAGCCAGATTCCCATAATAAAAGGAACGATAAAGCCAAGAATAAATGCAAAAAACGTTGGAAGCACGAAAATCGGCATATAACGTTTGATGGATTTTTCCATAATAAATTCCTCCTTCCATGCAGAGAATCTCCGCTTCATTTCCCTGCACTTTTTCATAAAAGCGGCGGGGGGTT
>OGRQ01002840.1_pt1 | contig 11739 bp, 6 predicted proteins | sample 1553521 | NCBI WGS metagenome assembly OGRQ01 (sample SAMEA2580088, study PRJEB22360) | human gut metagenome | biome: human gut; feature: human-associated habitat; material: faeces | place: Denmark | collected 2008/2010
TCGCGAAAACCGTCGCCTCGGCAAAGGCGTAATAAAGCTCCGGTGCGGTCGCCGAGAGGTTCAGCCCCACGACCGAACCGGTCAGCCGGTTGCAGGGATAGGGCGAACGGCGGCCGTTCAGATAATCGGTCGCCAGCGGCGCATCGGCCCGCAGGGGCAGCTGCGCGGCGGCTTCGGCCAGTTTGGCCAGCAACCGCTCTTCGGTCTGCGCGGCCAGTGCGCGGAGCGTCTCGTTCTCAGGATCGGCCGGCAGCAGCACTTCGCGCAGCGGCCAGCAGAGCAGGCGCTTGAACCACGCGTACACGTCGCCGAAGGCCGACATGCCCGCTTCGAATCCGACCATGCCGGGAAGTATCGAGCCGTCCACCTGACCGAAAATGCCTTCGACCATCCGGTCGCCCATCTTTTCGGGCGGCATGACGGCCATGTAGCAGGCCGACGTGCCCAGATTCAGCACCACGGTCCCGTGACAGATGCCCGCGCCGACGGCGCCCGAATGGCAATCGACATTCCCCACTCCGATGACCACCTGCTCCGACAGCCCCAGTTTCGCCGCCCATTCGGGGCTGAGCGTACCTGCAGGAGTGTCGCAGCCGTACGTCCTGACGGGCAGGCGCCGCAGGATAGGCAGCAGGATAGGCAGCAGGACGGGGTCGAGTCCGGCGAAGAACTCTTCGGGCGGATAGCCGCCCCACTCTTCGGCCCACATCACCTTCGACCCGGCGGCGCAAAGCCCCGACCGCAAATCCTCCATAGCGCGGCAGCCGGTCAGCACGGCCGGAATCCAGTCGCACAGCTCGACGACGGCCCACGCATCGCGGCGCAGCCGTTCGGAACCCCGCAGCAGGTGCAGGACCTTCGACCAGAAACACTCCGACGAATAGTGGTTGCCCGAACGGCGGGCGTAATTGATTTCGCCGCGGGCGCAGAGGGCGGTGATCTCCTCCGACTCCCGCTGCGCCGTGTGGTCCTTCCACAAAACGAACATCGCATCGGGATTCTCCTCATAACCCGCCGTCAGCGACAGCGGCGTGCAGGTACGATCGACCAGACACGGCGTGCTGGCAGTCGTATCCACGGCGATGGCGCGTATCGCCTCCGGCGCAGGACACTGCGCAATGACCTGCCGCAGCACCTGCTCCAGCCCCTCCAGATAATCCAGCGGATGCTGGCGGAACTGCGACTTCGCGGTATCGCAGTACAAACCCCGGCCCCAGCGGGAGTAATTGCAGACGGCGACGGCAATCTCTTCGCCGGATTCGGCGTCGGCCAGCAACGCCCGCACCGAGTCGGTGCCGTAGTCTATTCCAATAACGTACAGGTGTTCCATTATAGCTTGTTTTCAGTGCAAATCGTCCGGCAAACGAAAGGTAAAAGAGAGCAAAACCCTTTATTTGACTTTGCGAATATATTAAAATATTGCTACAAAAAGAAAATTTTCAGCAATAAATTTTGCAAATACAAAAAAATAAATATAAATTCACCCCTGAAAAAGATAAGAAAAACAAATAAAAGCAAATAATGACTAACTTTACAGCGACAACCTCATCCCCTGCCTGCCGGGCAAGCGGACGTTCCGTTTTCCGGACGGCATATCCGGCGGACCGGGCATTTCGCTGTAATCCGGGCGGTTTCTCCGAAACTCATGCGGCAAAAACCTCCGACAACCCTTTTTCAATGCGCCGGCCTTATACCTATATTTTATACAACAAACGGAAATCGCCCCGAATAAGTATCGGACTCGGAATTTCCGCATAATCCGACGCGCATTTTCTTTCGAGCACGCCTTTCGCCTAAAGAATACCTTACGACAACAAAAAGAAACTCCACCCATAATTCAGACAATAAAGAGAAAACACCCGCACACACAACCAAGACAAACGACATCGCATTATGAACCCTGAATTTCCGGCCTTTTCGGGCCAATAACCCGGATTCCTTCCGACGGACAGGCGCATCGCGTCTGCCCCGTGGTGTTTTATCCCAAGACCAAAGACCTTAAAATTTTACTAATTCCACCAACTATGAAAAAACAGCTACGCACCTTAACAAAACTGTTGGCAGCGGTCATCGCATGCTGCCTGAGTGTGGCCGTGCACGCCCAGACGACAGTCCGCGGAACAGTCACCGACGCGGACGGCATGCCTCTCGTAGGAGCTACCGTGATCGTCATTACAGGCACTCAGCCGGGGGGGGGTACCACGACCGATGCAAACGGTAAGTTCGCCATTGCGGCGGCTCCCGGCCAGCGGCTCTCCGTCTCCTACATCGGCTACAAGGAGACTTCGGTCGAAGTAACCACCAAGACCGATTACGACATCCGGCTCGAAAGCGACAATGCGCAGATCGACGAAGTCATCGTCGTGGGCTACGGCACCCAGAAAAAGGTGAACGTGACGGGTTCGGTGGCCACCATCGACTCGAAGGCGTTCGACAAACGCCCGATCGTCTCGACCTCGGCCGCCCTGCAGGGCATGGCTCCGGGCGTCACCGTCACCACGCAGTCGGGCGCACCGGGCGATGACGGCGGCGCGATCCGCATCCGCGGCATCAACTCCTTCGGCGGCAGCTCGACCTCGCCGCTGGTGCTCATCGACGGCATCGAAGGCAGTCTGGACAGCGTCGATCCCAACCTGATCGAATCCATCTCCATCCTCAAGGACGCCGCGTCCTCCTCCATCTACGGTTCGCGCGCCGCCAACGGCGTGATCCTCGTAACCACCAAGCGCGGTTCGAAGGAGCGGTTCTCCATCACCTACAAGGGCTATGTGGGCTGGCAGTCGCCGACCGACCTGCCCGACATGGTCAATGCGCTCGAATTCCGCGAGCTGACACGCGCCATGTACCTCAACGACGGCGTGGACCTCAACGGCGAAAAGCCGGGCAGCACCCCCATTCCCGATTACAACGACGAGGATATGGCGCTATACCGCAAAAACTGGGGCAAGGACCCGGATCTTTATCCCAATACGGACTGGCAGGACGCCGTGCTGACCGGTTCGGGCTTCACCCACAGCCACAATGTTTCGCTCAGCGTGGGCAGCGAGCGCGTACGCATGCTCACCACGCTGGGATACGTGGATCAGGAAGGCATCATCAAAAATGCGGACTTCCAGCGTTACACGTTCCGCAACAACGCCGACGTCAAGTTCAACGACAAACTGTCGATGAAACTCGACCTTTCGTTCTCGAACGACGACCGCAAGGCCTCGCCCTATCAGAGCACGATCTTCAACTACATGAACACCCGTCCGGCCGACATTCCCAACCAATTTTCGACCGGTCTTTACAACGGTCTGGGAATGCAGGGCATGAACCCCGTAGCCCTGATGCTTTACGGCGGCAGCAACAACACCAACACCATACGGCTTTCGGGAGCCATCACGCTGACCTACGAGCCTGCAAAATGGCTCTCCCTGCAGGGTATGCTGGCGCCGCGCTACACGACCACCAACCGCCACAACTGGAAGAAGCCCGTTACGACCTATCAGGACTACAAAGGCACCTCCACGCTGACCTCCGCGTCCTATGCCACCCTCACCGAATCGGGTTCGCGCGCTTTCTACGGCAACTATAACTTTCTGGCAACGCTCAAGCACAACTTCAGCGGCCACGACCTGAAACTGATTCTCGGCGCCGAGCGCAACACGTACGACTATAAATACCTGATGGCCTACCGTCAGGTCTTCAATTACAACTACGATCAGATCGACGTAGGCGAAATCGACAACATGGACAACTCCGGCCGCCGTTACGAGTGGGCCATACAGTCCTACTTCGGCCGTCTGAACTACAACTACAAGGAGCGCTACCTGCTGGAGGCCAACCTGCGTATCGACGGATCGTCGCGCTTCAACAAATCGAACCGCTGGGGTTACTTCCCCTCGGTATCGGGTGCATGGCGTATCTCCGAGGAGCCGTTCATGCAGGATGTCAAACACATAATCGACGGATTGAAACTCCGCGCATCGTACGGTACGCTCGGCAACCAGAACCTTGCCGGCGGCGACGCAGCCAGCTACTATCCCACCACGCAGAACCTCGCGATGGGACAAATCTCGATGAACGACAATATCTACTCGCTCGTCACCCTCAACACGCTGGCCAACCCCGACATTAAATGGGAAACCACCACGATGCTCGACGTCGGCGTGGATTTCTCGCTTTTCAACAAGCTCAACATCACGGCCGACTGGTACCGCAAGGAGACCAAGGACATTCTGATGAAACTCGACATGCCCCTCGGCATCGGTCTCAACGCTCCCTACCAGAATGCGGGTAAGGTCCGCAACACGGGCTGGGAGGTAAGCGTGGGTTACAACAACCAGTGGCGCGACTTCTCGTTCGGCGTGCAGGCCAATCTGTCCGACGTCAAGAACGAAATCCTCGACATGCGCGGCAAGACCTCGACCAGCGGCGTGCTGCGCAATCAGGAGGGTTATTCCATCGGCAGCATCTATGCGCTGAAAAGCCTCGGCATCATCCGCACGCAGGAGGAGGCCGACTGGGTCAACGCCAACTGTCCGCAGTTCAAGGAAACCGTCCAGATCGGCGACATCCGCTATGCCGACATCGACGGCAACAACTCGATCGACGAGAACGACAAAGACATCGTCGGCAGCACGATCCCCCGCTACACCTACAGCCTGAACCTGAACTTCGGCTGGAAAGGGCTGCGTCTGGGTCTGCTGTTCCAAGGCGTCGGCAAAACGGACGGTTATCTGAACACCTATTATGTAATGCCCAGCAACCAAGGCGGTACGTTCCGCAAGGAGCACCTCGACTGGGCGAGCGCAGAGAATCCCAACGGCAAGACTCCGCGTCTGACGAGTGCGAACAAAAACAACTGGTACGACTCGTCGTTCTGGATGAAAAGCGCCGCTTACCTCCGTCTGAAGAACATCCAGCTGGGCTACGAACTGCCCAAGTCGTGGATGCACCGGATCGGTCTCAATTCGGCCTATCTTTACGTCAATGCGCAGAACCTCTTCACGGTCACCAACTTCTGGGACGGCTACGACCCTGAGGTGGGTTACGGAGGCGATTCGAGCGGCGACTTCGACGTCGTGAAACTCGGCTCGGCGAACAACTATCCGCAGGTAAAGATCGTTACGGTCGGACTCGAACTCAAATTTTAACGCATTACAACCATGAAAAACAAAATAATCACCGGCATAGCGCTCTGCAGTCTCTTCATCACGGGCTGCTCGCTCGACAAAGCATATCTCAACGGTCCGAATGCGTCCACGTTCCCGGCTACGAAATCGGAGGTGGAAGCGGGCGTCTTCGCGACCTACAAGGGCCTTACCCTGATCGACGCATCCTCGACGCCGTTCCCCGGCATTCAGGACAATGCTTCCGACATCGGCGCATCGCGTATCAACGCCGCCAACTACAACTACCAGCAGCAGTCGAAACTCCCGCCTTCGAACGCATGGGTGACTAAGGTCTACACCCAAATCTACAAAACCGCAGCCCGCGCCAATCTCGTACTGGACGGCATCGACAACGTCCGCGAGCTGATGAGCGAGCAGGAGTACAATATGTATAAAGCCGAGCTGCTGCTCGTCCGCTCCTTCCTCTACGACTGGGGCTGCCAGCTTTACGGCGACATCCCCTACATCGACCACACCCTGAAATTGGGCGACACCTACACGCGCACGCCGAAAGAGGAGGTGATTTCACGGATTCTCAACGAAGATCTTGCGGACGAAATGCTCGACTTTCTGCCGATCCGCCACAACAAGAACAGCTACGGATCGGCACGTCTGGGACGCGCAGGCGCCTACGGACTCAAAGCCCGCATCTGTCTGAACTGGAAATATTACGAAGAGGCGGCCTATTATGCCGACAAAGCGCTGAAGCTGGCCGAAGAGGGCGGATATTCCCTTCAGGCATACGACATCCGCTACTGCGGCGAAGACCACACGAAGGGCGAACCCACTCCCTCCAACCTGTTCGGCATCAACGGTCACAAGAACAGCGACGAATGGATTTGGGCCTTGCAGTACAATACGGCAATCTCCAGCAACCAGCACAATGCCGGCTATTATGCGGCGCCGCGTATCGCAGGCGGCTGCTCCTACTTCAGCCCGACGCAGGCTTTCCTCGACGCCATCCAGTGCACGGACGGCAAGTCGATCGTGGAATCGCCCCTGTTCGATTACCAGAATCCATGGAAGAACCGCGACCCGCGTCTCGATCTCTTCTGCGTACGTCCGGGTTCCCGCGTACTGGGCATGCAGTTCGAGACCAATCCTTCCGCCCAGACCATCAAGAACTACAATGACAAAGAAGAAGGCGTAGACGTCGCAAACTCGGAAGCCTACGGCAGCAAATCGGAATACGGCGCCAACGGTTCGAAAGGCCCGTGCGGTTACTTGTGGCGCAAATACCTCGACATTCAGGAGTACAAATACAACAATGCATTCGGCACCAGCTCGGTATGCGTGCTGAGCTATCCGCTGATGCGTCTGGCCGAGCTCTATCTGATCCGCGCCGAAGCCAACATCGAGTGGAACGGCGGCGACCTCAGCGTCGCCAAAGCCGACATCGAAACGATCCGCAGCCGCGCACACATGCCCGGTCTCAGTGAAAACCTCAGCCGCGACGGCCTGCGTTCGGCACTGCGCTACGAGCGTATGGTCGAACTCTGCAATGAGGGTTTCCGCTGGTTCGACATCCGCCGCTGGGATATGGCCGAATCGGTCATCTCCGGAACGCTCTACGCACCGGCTCTCGACGGTTCGGTATCGAACGCCGTACCGACGATCGACTCCGACTGGCACGTAACTTACAATGGCCAGACGTTCGACGGCAAGGATATGAACCTGCGCAGATTCATCACGATGTCCTACGACCCGATGAAAGACGCCCTGTGGCCCATTCCGGAGGACGAGCGCATCGCCAATCCGCTGATAACCCAGAACCCCGGTTATGCCGGCCATTCAATCGAGGAATAACAATAAAAACAAACACACTATGATACAACGGCTATACAGACTGCTGCTTCTCTTCTGCTCGATCGCGGTTTTCGCGGCCTGCTCGGACAGCGACGGCAATGACAATAACGGCGGAAACGGCGGAGAGATCGTTCCCGACGGCGGCGACACCTACGGATATGTCACGGGCGCAAACGGCAACCCCGTTCCGGGGGTTGTCGTCAGCGACGGCTTCACCTGCACGCAGACCGACGCCGAGGGCCAGTATGTGCTGACCCGCAACGCGGAATCGGGCTTCGTCTTCTACTCCCTGCCTTCGGGCTACAAGGTCAACATGCACAAGACCTACAAACTGCCCAAGTTCTTCACCAAACTCAAACCGGAAACCGCCCGCTACGACTTCACGCTGACGGCGCTGGACGCTCCCGAAACCCGGTTCGATCTGATCTGCATCGGCGACCCCCAGATCAACGAGGCGGCGCACGCCGTCCGGTTCAAGCGCGAAGCGGCCAAGGACATCCGGGAGTATTCCTCCTCGGCCGACATCCCGTGCTACGCCATCCACCTCGGCGACTTGGTGAACAACAAATGGGCGCTCTACAGCAACATGGTGGTGGCCCTGCAGCCCGAACAGACGGGAATCCCCGTATTCTCGACCATCGGCAACCACGACCACGAATTCCCGACGGCCAACGAGAAGGAGGCCCGCGCGAAATACGAAAGCTTCTTCGGTCCGGTGGACTATTCGTTCAACCGCGGCGACGTGCATATCGTATCGATGGACAACATCATCCACGAATGTCAGGAGAGCGCGGGTTACACCGGCGGTTTCAGCGCCGAGCAATACGAATGGCTGAAGCAGGACCTGAGCTATGTTCCGAAGGATAAAATGGTGATCCTGTGCGTTCACATTCCCTTCCGCAACAGCAATTACGCCTACTACGACGAAGTGCTGGAGCTGCTCTCGCAGTACAAATACGCAACGATCATGTCGGCCCACACCCACTCGAACATCAACCACATCCACACCAAGAACGGCAAGGAGATCTTCGAGCACATCACGGGCACCTCCTGCGGCGCATGGTGGCGCTCGACCGTCTGCACCGAAGGCACGCCCATCGGCTTCGGCATCTACCGCATCGACGGGGCCGCGATGAAGGAGTGGACCTACAAATCGGTGCAGCACGACGAAGAGTTCCAGATCCGGCTCTACCGCGGTTCCGACAAATTCACCGGCGGCGGCGACGCTTCGTACTACTTCTCGAAGAAAAACGCCGGCCAGATCGTCGCGAACATCTGGAACTGGGACCCCGCTTGGACCGTCAATGTCTATGAAAACGGCGCGAAAACCGGCACCATGACCCAATATTCGGACAAGGACGCATGGACGGTGGCCTATCACATCGGCATCCTGAACAACAGCAGCAGCTACAACAAGTCCACGGATCACATGTTCTATTACACGCTGACGAATCCCGCTGCGGACGTAAAGGTCGAGGCGATCGACCGCTTCGGCAACAAATACGAACAGACGGTCTTCACCGACCCCGATTCGCATCCCGGCATATATCATCTGGATTATTAAAAACAGACTAAGAACCGAACCTATATGAAAAAGTTATTATTATTCCCCTGCCTGCTTCTGGCGCTCGGCCTGAGTTCGTGCGAATCGTCGGACGACGAAATCATGAGCATCGAACTGGTCAGCCCCAAAAAACTTGCGGTTACGACCGAGTTGGCGACAGCCTCTTTCAAATGGGATGCCGTCGCAAAAGCGGAAGGCTATGCCTATGCTTTGGACAACTCCACCGAATACACGACCATCGACGCAGCGACCACAACCCTGAAGCTGACCCGACTCTCGCGCGGTTCGCATACGTTCCGCATCTATGCCGTCGGCAATCAGGAACACACGACCGACTCGGCCGAACGCACCGTCGATTTCGACATCGACCCGACGCTTCCGACCCCGGCCCCGTCATGCACCAGAGGCGAATCCGCAGACGAGGTCGTCGTCACATGGCAAGCCGTCAAAGGCGCCATCGGCTATGCCTACAAATTCAACGACGAGACGCAATGGACCGAAGTCGGAGCCGACGTATTGAAAATCACCAAGAGCGGATTCGATCCGGAAGCGAAAAACACCTTTACCATATACGCCAAGGGCCAACTGCCCGATTCGGAGGATTCGGAGGAGCTTACGCTTCCGTTCCAGCTGATCGACACTTCGGAGGGCGTATGGGCAAGGACTTCCGACGGAAGCCTGTACGAACTCAAAGAGTCGGAATCCGGCATCTATACCGCTGCGATCACCTGCAAGGCCTCGGACGACATCACCATCCTGATTGAGAACACGCCTTACGGGTTCACCGCTTACAGCGGCAACGGCGGCGTCGGAACCGTAAACAGCGTTTATGCGACCGTCCCGTTCTACACCTACCCGGCAGCCGTATACTACGTGCGGGAAAGTCTCGGACAAATGACGGCCAAGACCGAAGATGCTGATATAAATAAATTCTGGGTCAATGTTTCGGGATCGACCTGCAAAATAGACGTCGAGATCGACTGCACCAACGCCGACAAGACTCCGCGCTATCGTCTGAAACTCGCCGAGAACGAAGATCCGTCGATCGTTCTGGAACAGTATTTCGATCTGATGGTATACGGAGGCGACTGGATCCAGACGGGGAAAGTGGCAAGCAGCGGCAGAAAACTGGCATCCACGAGTCCTGCGGCCATCGACGGCACCGAACCTGCCACGGCTACTGCAAGTTACACGACGTTCGGCATAAACATCAGTTCCGACAAGGATGCGGCACCGGCCTATCTCGCAAACCGGGGACTGACGGATTGGGGCATCAAATACTGTTATGAGTTTCCGGGATATGTCCGTCTCTCCAATTCGGCTTCGGGTTCGAATATGTATTACGGAGTGCTGACCACGCCCAAACTGTCAAAACTGACCGCGGCATCGACCGTCACCGTCACATTCGACGCCGTCCGGTTTGCATCGGAACACGACATTCCCGTCAAAGTACTGAATGCCGGAACAATCGCTTCGGCGCAAGTGGTCGTCGAAGGCAGCGGTTCGGCCGCATCGATCGCTCCGGAAAGCGGCGGCAAGTCGATCAATATCACATCGGCGCACTGCCCCAAACACGGAAACGAGGCCTTGAAGAAATGGTCCAATTTCTCGATAACCATCGAAGGCGCGACGGCGGAAACCCAGATATGCTGGGATACGACAGGTGCAGGATCTACCAGCGCCAACGGCCGTATCTGTCTGGACAACATCGTTGTCAGGAAAAACTAAACGAACACTTTCACACGATCCGGCGGGCGGAGGGACAATCCCCCGCCCGCCGATCGTTTACAATCAACCTCCTGCAAAATGAAAAAAACGCGGATACTTCCGCTGCTGGCCGTCGCGCTCCTCTGCAACTGCGGAGGCTCCGACGACAAGGGTCCGGAAACGGGCGACGGCAAAATCACCGTCGTCGAACCGACGACGGCGTTGGGCGCCCCAAACGACGACATCTCCCGGCTGCAGCTCAAACCGGGCAAACTGATTACACTCAAACAGGTCAACACGACCAACTGCAAACGCGCCGCGGCGGCCGGCATGTGCATCGACATCATGGCACAGGACGCCACCGTCTTCGCCGAAGGAATGACCGACGCGAAACTCGACGCACTGTTTTCCGAGGCGGGCCTCCGCAGCCGGGGGGGGGAGGGCCAATCGGCTCCGCCGCCGCAAACCTGTGGGGCGTCCATCTGCCCTACGGGACATACGACATCTCGGCGACCGACGAAACGGTCCGCACCACGGCCGTAGCGAAACTCAAAGCCGTGCTAACCAGCGTCATGAAACACATGTCGCCCAAGCATTTCGTAATTCACCCCTCCACCGGCACGATACTCACCACCGGAAGCGACTTCGCGGCACGCAAGGTCCAGAGCCGGAAATCGCTCAGGGAATTACAGACCCACATCGCATCCTGCAATTCGACGTACGGCCTGCACACGACTCTCTGCGTGGAAAACTGTCCCCGAAGCGTCGCCTACGATGCCGAAACGATGCTCGCCCTGCTCAGCGGCGAGGGGCTGGAGCAGGTACGCGTCTGCCTCGATACGGGCCACGCCCTGATTCCGCTGAACGGGTCGTATATCAATCCGACCAGAAACGGCGACGCCGTCGCCATACTCCGAAAGCTCGGCACACGCCTCGGCACGCTGCACATCCAGCAGAATCGCGGCGCCGAAGGGCAATCCGGCACGCTGGACAAGCACCTGCAGCCTTACGACGGAGGACTGATCGACTGGGGAGAGTTCTATTACGAACTGCTGAAAAACAACCGTTACCGCGGCTGTTTCCTCTACGAAGTCTCCTTCACGGACACCTACGACGGTACGACGGCCACGATCGAATCCGCCAAAGCGAATTACACGGGCCTCGTCTATCCGGCCTTCACCCATAGGCTGAACCGCCAATAGGTCCCCGGCAGCCGGACGACGGACGACGGACGGACAAGGGACAAGGGAATGTCTCCGAACCGGCAAAGTTTCCGCCCGCCGGCAGGAGTAACGGACAAACCATCCGCCGCACTCCTCCCGCACGACAACGAATCTTTCCGCAGGACGACAAACCCTTCCGAAGAACGACAAACCCTTCGGCAGGACCACAAACCCTTCGGCAGGACCACAAACCCTTCGGCAGGACCACAAAAAATCCGGACACCCTCGTTGAAGTGCACCCCAAATATTGGACGGATTAGTATTTGTTTAGATGGCATGAGTT
>OGRQ01002849.1_pt1 | contig 11701 bp, 15 predicted proteins | sample 1553521 | NCBI WGS metagenome assembly OGRQ01 (sample SAMEA2580088, study PRJEB22360) | human gut metagenome | biome: human gut; feature: human-associated habitat; material: faeces | place: Denmark | collected 2008/2010
CTGATAGTAAAATACAATATGTAGTAATTGCTGTAAATTGTTTGAAAAAATTTTTAACTTTAACAAGGTCTATTTTTTCGATTTCATTATATTTTATTGTAAAATCTATTCTTTGAAATTTATCATAAACAGAAAGTATTAGAGCTAAAAAAAGGCCAACAAATATTGAAAATGCTGTAATTGTGTAGTCTATAAATTCGTTATTCAAACCTTTAGGAAGACTATACACAAACAAAAAGGAAATAACAATGATTCCCCACTGAGCAATATTGAAAAAAAATTTAGGTTTCTTTTCCTTGCCCAGAATGTTAGTATACTGCCAATGATGACCTTCTTTTATTAGGAATGATATAAATACCTTAATTTTCACTTATTTGACTTAAAAGAGATAACTCTCCATAAACTACTTTTAAGAGACCAAAACAAAAACCTTTCAATTCTATATAATCGGGAAATCCATTTTCGTCTATAGTAATATCATGATTCTCTAAAAAAATTACAGGTTTTATTTTCAAGTCTTCATCATTAATATCAAATGGACTTTCTTTATTTGTAGTATTGTTTCTTATAAATGCTTTTTTCTTTGCAAATGATCCCAGAAACTTAATACCTAACCTATTAGATACGATTTTATTTATTATAGATGGATGTTCTTCATATTCAATTCCTTTTTCTGATTCTATCGTTATTGTAACTTTTAGTACATCATTGGTATGTTCAACTGGAAAACCAAGGTCGTCAGTTAAAACTTCGCCACTAAAAGCATATTTTTTAATATAGCCATCACTTTTGAATTGATCCTGAAATAACTTGGGGTAAAAAGGTTTGATGTCGGGAATTAAATAATTCGGAATATTAGAAAAAAGGCCTTTAATTGTATCTTTTAATAAAGCTGTTATTGATTCAGATGTATAGGACTGAACCATTAATACACCCTGATGTGAATTCATAGGTAAGTGTAAGAAAAAATAAAACTGATCAGCAATTACATCATCTTGCTGCACTTTATCCTGTTTAGCCTTGTCGTTAACCTTAGATCGCGTCCTAAGTAAACCATACTTTCCTCCATATAATTTCCCCTCGATAATATTCTTTTCAGTATGAGGAGTAATATCACAATCATCATGCTCAACATCTACCCTAAAAGCAGTCATTGCCTTTTTATCCCTTTCGTTTTTTATGTATTCTCCAGAAGCAAACTTTGACAAAAACAATTTGAAAAAATCAAGGAAGATCATATTTTCTTCCTCTTCTTCCTCTGTATATTCACCTTTTTTAATTAAAAGAGCATTTAAGAAAGCCTTGAAAGAATAAAGGGAAAGATCATTACGACTTGTCTTGAGACTAATAGTAAAAACTTCAAGTTTAGGAGTATGAGCCATAACATAAGTATTAAGTTAATAATTAGCACAGTTATAATCTTTGTCCCAAGTCATTTCAATATTTCTTTATTTTTCGATCTCCCCACCAGCGACACCGGCACATCCAGCAGTGTATTCCTTCGGGGCATCGGTTTTTTTCATTTGTCTAAGAAGTTCTGCAAAATTATCAGCATGTTTTTCATTGACTCTGATCAGCGCCTCAACATGCTCGTCTCGCCTTTTAATGGCTGCCATTAGTTCTTTGACTGTTTCAGAATCTTTCTGTTTTTCCCCTTCTTTTACAGTTCTTCCTTCAGCACAGGTATACATATCTCCTTCTCCAGTCAATAGCCATGCCTTGTTTATTGTAAATGCTATAATTATTCTATTAATTAGGGAAATTCCAATAGGACGTTTCCCAGAAAGATAGGAAGATAAATCACCTTGTTTTATACCAATTGCTTCAGCAAACTCAGATTGATTCATAAATTTACTATCCTTTATTTCCCTAATTCTCTGTCTTACATCTATTTGATTAATCTCCATTATTTAGACTAATTACAAATTGAATATAATTATTGTATTTTTATTGAATATTCAATAAAAATACAATAATATTGCAATATCAAACTTTTAGCAAGTTAACACAAAGAATTGAATTATAAAACAGTAAAAAGTATGAAAAACGAAAACCTTCAAAAAATCAAACAGTGGCTTCCCCGAGGTTATGGCCGACGCATATACAATGAAACAGGCATCACCTTTACGACCATTTATGCTACAATGAATGGTAAAACTCATAATCAAAAAGTAATTGACGCTGCAATCGCAATTGCCAAGGAAGAGAAAGAAAAAACCGAAAAGGTCAAAAATGAGATTGCAGCCTTATAAATCAATATCATGGAAATAACACAAGAAAATTTATTCAAAAAGTTCCTTGAGGCTAAAGAAGGGATGTTCGAAACCCAGGGAATTTGGACACTTCCATTTGATTCCAGTGAAGTTAATTGTGGGGTAATCACACTAATGGATGGAAGAGAGGCCCAGGTAACAATAAAAATTAACGCAGACCAGGACGAATGGCTATAATTAATAACAAATCCCACTTCTGCCGGCAAGCTATCAGTGGGATTCCAATCTTAACGATTATGGAAACAAATGTACAACACTTTGGCCAAAGTGCCAACATTCCGGCCGGGATATTTTCCGGAACCGAAATATTCACCCACAGAGGGGAAATATATGCGATTTACAACGGATCACGCATTTTATTCCAGGATTTACCAAGTATGGAAAAACGCAATTTTGTAGAAATGTACATGAAAGACAAGGAAGGTCAGGAATTCATCCGAAAACAATTCGGTATTACCGGCTTTGAGTCCGGCTTTAAGCAATGGCTTTTCTGTAAATTCGGAGCCCTTGACGGAAATCCGGACAGCATCGACGACCAGATCAATCCGGATACCTACAATTCTGCTTGCCAGCGAATCGATTGTCCCGGTCGTGGTAAAATATGTGGGAGTGATATTGCTCTGAAAGGACACGAAATTGCAACCCTCCGTGAATTGAAATCCGGCAAAACAGCCAAAGAGATTGCAAACTCTTTGTGTATCTCCGAACCAGCTGTGAAAAGCCGGATTGAAAAACTAAAAGACAAGTTTAATGTAGCCAATGCCGTCGCCCTGATCGGAATAGTTACAGAACTAGGAATATAGTCTGTGTTGAGTGAATCCGGATGCCGCACCGGAAACAAAAAGCGGTGAGTTCTTTCACAATGTCCCGGCATAGCGTCATAGCCAGGACATCCTCCGGAGAAGATCGCAGGTGCGTAAAATGTAAAGATAACGGCTATCGCGCGAACAGCTATCATAAGGTTATCTGGGTTCGAATCCCCTTCTCCGGTCCATTCCCAACGTCAAAACTATGAAAAAGAAAAAAGAACAACAGTACCGCGTCTCTGACTTTGAAAACGCCATCCGGAAATCGGATCTCAATATCCAGGTTTCAATCATCAACTATCTCCCTGATTCTCTCTATGTAAAAGAGATCGTCGGATTTGTCGAGCAACATGACCGGGGCATCCGGGTAACCTGGAATAATAAAGGAGAAGCATTTGTCGCGAACGAGAAAGCTCCGGAATTTGACATTAACCTCTAAAACTTTAACCATGAATAAAAACAGAAGAAAAAGAATAGCAGATCTGCGTGAGCGGATTGATATCATAAAAAACGAGTTGGAGGAAGTAATGGAAGAAGAGCAGGACGCTCGGGATAACCTTCCCAATAATTTACAGGATTCTGAAAAAGCTGAAAAAATGGATGATACTATCGGTTCGATTGAATATGCGATTGGAAATTTAGAGGAAACTATCGAGAATCTGGATGAAGCAGTAAGTATTTAACTAATTGAATAAATATGAGCAGAAAAAATAGCTATCTAACAGTTACTGATCAGTTCTGTGGTGCCGGCGGATCATCTCAGGGTGTCCGGAAGTTGTCCCGGAAAATTGGTGGTGGGTTTGAGGTGAAACTGGCAATGAATCATTGGCGATTGGCAATTGAAACACATAATACAAATTTTCCGGAAACGGAGCATGATTGTGCCGACATACAAGCAGTTGACCCTCGACGTTATCAGAGTACGGATATACTAATCACTTCTCCTGAATGTACAAATCATTCCTTAGCCAAAGGCGTGAAAAGGAAATATCAGCAAACCAATACGCTTTTTGGTGATCTGACAATCGACCCCGCAGCCGAAAGATCTCGTGCAACAATGTGGGATGTTCCCCGATTTGCAGAGATTCACAATTACAATTTAATCATTGTAGAAAATGTTGTTGAAGCTCGACTGTGGATTATGTGGGATGCCTGGCTACATGCTATGCACAATTTGGGATATAATCACAAATGTGTATATTTAAATTCGATGCATGCTTTGCCGACTCCACAAAGCCGGGACAGAATGTATATTATTTTCTGGAAGAAAGGGAACAAAACACCTGATTTAGACTTTTGCCCAAAGGGTTATTGTTCTTGTTGCGGTAAAGAGGTTGAGTCTGTACAAAGTTGGAAGAATCCTAAAAAGAAATTTGGTAAGTACAGACAACAATATGTATATCGTTGTCCCAGATGCATGAATGAAGTGGAGCCCTACTATTATTCGGCATTTAATGTGATTGATTGGTCAAAGCCAGGAGAGCGAATCGGAGACAGGAAAAAACCTTTGGCGGCAAATACAATAAAACGGATAGAATGGGGCTTAGAGAAATGTGCAGATTCAAGTTTTGTTATTTATACTGACAATTCTAGTATGCTCAATCGCGCTTCCGGTATTACCGATCCGATGTATACACAAACTACTCGTCAGGTAGCCGCATTAATAACAAAAGGTTCTTATGGAGGAAGTGTTGAGCCGATAACTTCACCAGAATACACAATGACACCCCAGCATAATTTTGGAGTTGCAGGAATACCTATGCTGATTGACGAACACAACAAAAACGGCAAAAGTCGCCCTCTGTCAGAGCATGTATCGACCATCCTTTCAGGAGGTAATCATCACGGATTTGTAGGTATTCCGATGATAATAAAGAACTACGGAGGTGGTTTTGATCCAAAGAATGCACCAATTCCTGTTGAAAAAACATTAGGGACGCTTACAACAGTAGATTCTCATGCTCTATTGGGAATACCCTTTATAGTTGAAAACAGAGGTCAATCCAATACAAGAGATATCAACCAGGCAATGAGTACTCAAACTTCTATGATAACGCATGGAATTGCTTCTACAGAAGCCGTAAATGCTTTCCTGGCTTATTACTATGGAAATAATCAGGCATCAGGAATGTTTGATCCTGTTGGAACAATTCCAACAAAAGATAGAATAGCCCTCGTTTTATCTGCCCCGAAAAATATAGATATAAACGATTGTACTTATCGCATGCTCTTTCCGCATGAGGTTCAGGCAGCAATGGCATTCGACTCTGACTATATTGTTTGTGGAAACGGGAAAGAGAAAGTAAAGCAACTAGGGAATGCGGTTACGCCTCCAGTGATGGAATTGCTCCTGGAAAGAGGTGTTGAAACGTTTTATTAAACCTCAACTATTTAACAATTTGAATGCAAGGTATATGAAATCCCAAAAAAAGAAAGGCGATAAAATGGCTGAAATAGTTGGTGATGCTTACGATGAAAGATATGTGGACAAGGCAAATGTTATTGCGTCTGCACTTTGGTTGTTGGCAAAATCAACGAAATGGGAAGAAGATGTAAAACAGATTATTCTTGCTTGCTCTCCGCGATTTTTTAAAGAAGATATTTAACGATAACTTTAACGATTTGAAGTATGAAAAGACAAGTTTTAGAAATAGATAAAATGCAACACCTGAATGAATTAGGTGTCGACATAAATAAGGCAAGTATGTGTTGGATTAGGGAGCCAAATTCAGACAAATATCACGCGGTGCCTCACGATGAATTTTGTTATGAAATGTCCTGTCTGGCTCCGATAGCCACCTTCACCCTTCTGGATATTATAGAATTAATACCGCCACGCTTAAAGGAAAAATATGTTTTCCACATTCACAAAGTTGGTGATCATTATCATTTAGAATATAGTTATCCAGGGTGTGATGCAACACTTCATACCTCTTATTCCCACAATCTTTTGGACGCAGCTTATGATATGTATGTGTGGTATTTAACTAAGTATAAAACCTCTAATTTTTAACGATTTGAATGAAACGATATGAATAAAAAAGAACTTACGAATACAATAAAACAGTTAGCCTTTCATTACGGAGAAAGAGTTACCTGTGAATGGTTATCTCCAGATGGTTGTGATTGGATTGAATGGAAAAATGCAGAAATCAACACTCTTTTCCTGGTTGATTTAGAAAAAGGCTACATCCGCAATATACAGATTTCAGATCAGTATTCAGATATACTCGGAATGGTCGTAGCTAATTCTCAGAATATAGCAGAATTGGCAGAGAGGTTGACCCCCGGCAATGTTTCCCATGATGGGAGGACGATACTTGGGATTGCTCGGCGAAATGCCGAATATTTTAAGAATTTAACGATTTGAACGATGGACGATAAAACATTAAAGAAAGCGAACGAGATTGCTCAAATGATAAGAGAGAATAAAAGTGCTTTATGTTGTTTTGAATGGGAGGAAGAGTATGGTGGAGGTTCTCGTAATCCTCAATTAATTATAGAATTTGATGATTCCGACGGAAGAGAACAACAAAAAATTCCGATGGTATTAAGCGATATTCTTGTCGATATGATAAAACAGGCAATAGATGCCAATTTATCTGTGCTAAAATCGGAATTTGAAAGTTTATAATTTAATTCTTTAACCTACTGAATTATGGAAAACATTGATCGCAACTGGTATTCTCCGGAAAGCCAAAAACAGGACCGGGGAATCTGCTCAGAAGGTTCTCGATAAAATGAAGGCATTAGAAATAAAATTCTCCTCTCTTCGGGAGAAAGTTATTGAACGTACAGATTTCGGAATCCGGATCAGGTATATAAAAAAGGAGGAGACATGAATTTCAGTGAACATCGTTTAACCGATTGGGCCTGGCAGGAATTATACCGGGCACAATTAGGCGAGAACACCTATAACGAGTATTTCAACTCTGTTTGGATGGCTCTCGACCGATTACAAGAAAACGAGTATTACGATATAGCTAAACAGGTCAAGACGGAAAATCGTGACCTCTTTATAAAAATCTGTTGCCAGTACGTGATGACACATAAAGAATATGAATTTAGCAGTGATTACACTAAAATAATCAGAAGAGAATGTTTTATACTAACCGAAAACACTGGACAACGGCAGAAGAAAACTTCGTAACAGAAAACGCTGATAAAATGACCACAGCCGAAATCGCCAGGAAGATAAACAGGACAGAAGTAGCTGTACAGCAATATATGCACAGAAAACGGATCAACCCGTATGAAAAGGTTGTCCGTAACCTGGTGCGTGAGATTTTGACAAAGAAGTTTACAAATCCGGAATATTTCAACCCGAACCGGTCATTTTATGATTCGGTGGGTATCACACAAAAAAGATGGTGGGATCTGTACTACGGACGTAAACCCATTTCAGACAATGAATATAAAAAGCTATCATCACATTTCGGAATAGAACTGGATGATATAATCGTGAACGAACAATTAAATCTATTCGATAATGCAGATTCCTCCGGAGATAATTGATAAGATCCGCCAGGCTGCCGATATCGTCGATATTATCGGCAGTTATATAACTTTGAAAAAGAAAGGTGCAAATTACTGGGGACCTTGCCCTTTTCATTCCGAAAAAACAGCCTCTTTTAGTGTCAGTCCGGCAAAGCAAATTTTTAAATGCTTTGGTTGCGGCGAAGGTGGTAATGTATTTACTTTCCTGCAAAAATATGATGGTCTTAGTTTTCCGGAAGCTGTCCGGCAGCTCGGGAAAAAATATAATATTGAAATTCCTGAAAATGAACTGACCCAGGAAGAACTTGAAAAAATCCACCGCCGGGAATCTCTTCAGGTTGTTCTACGTGCAGCAACTCATTTTTTCCGACAACATCAGACTGACAAAACCGCTGAAAAATATCTTACCTCCAGAGGCTTTACCTCCGGAGATAAGATCCTGGAACAATATCACATTGGCTATGCTCCTGCCAGCAATAAGCTCCGGGATGAATTGCAACGGCAGGGGTACGACCTGCAATTACTTCAGGATAATTCCCTGATAAAAGACGGGAAAAACGGACCTGAAGATAAATTTCAGGACCGGATAATGTTCCCGATTTTTAATCTCACCGGAAATCCGATCGGATTTCAGAGCCGACGCATCAATGACGCTTTGACCAAGATACCGAAGTACTGCAACTCTGACAACAATGAGCTATTCTGTAAAGGTTCAATCATATTCGGCCTTTACCAAGCCAGAGGAGCTATCTCCCGGGAAGATAAAGTGTACTGGGTAGAAGGACAATTCGATGTACTGACATTTGTAAAGGCTGAAATTCCGAATACAGTTTGTGGCTCCGGCACAGCCATGACCGAAGAACAGATCCGGACACTGCTGCGTTTTACACGCAATATTACGTTGATCTATGACGGTGACAATGCCGGACAGGAAGCTGCACAGAAAAATATTACTGCCTTAATCGAACAGGGCGCAATTGTCCGGTGTGTGAAATTACCTACTGGTGAAGATCCGGATAGTTTTGCCCGGAAAATGAATCCGGCCGACTTGAAAAAATACCTGAAAAAGCAGGAAAAAGATTTCGCCAGTTTTCTGGCCGAATTAAACGAGCCTCATTTTCACGATCCGGAATTGAAAGAAAAATGCCTGGAGGAAATATGTAGGCTGATCGCATTTCTCCGGAAAGAATCCCTTCAGGCTTCATACATTAGAAATATCGCAAAAATATTCGATCTGGATGAAAGCATTATCTGGAGTAAAATCCGTGAAACGGTCAAATCTCTTCCGGCAGAAGCTTATATTAAAGATGGTTTCTACGGAATCGATGAATCCTTAGAAATGCTTCAGGACAACCCCGGTAACTGTGTCCTGACCGGAAATTTCGAACTTTTCTCAAAACACTACGGGAATGATCCGGTCGTATATTTTTCAGGACAGGTCCCGACCGATCAGATACAGAATTTTCAACGTTTCATTGACAATGTTGAGTTTCAGGATAATTATGCCCTGAACTTTGACGATAAAAAAGAATCGAAATCTTTACTGTTATTGAAAGCCCTGTTTCGAGCAGGCGTTGCTGTTACTGTTCTCTCTCCGGAATCCGGTGCTGTCGGGTTTGCACAATATTATGTGAAAATGTACGGCAGCGTAATGGACAGTGCAAATGAGACACAACGGGCTGTTTATGTTGATCGGTGTGCTGAGCTGATATCATGTGCCGGAGAAACTGTCCGTACAGTCATGGCGAATTCATGGGCTTCCAGTCTTGGATTGAAAATCGCACAATATAAAGACATCCTGAAACCTTATCTGGAAAAACGCCGGAGTAAATCCGCTATAAACACCCAGCGGATTGATGTCGATGATTTCCTCACTGCTTACGATCCGGAAAAAATCCCGGAATACGTTGAGGAAAACGAGGAATACAAAAGAATTTACCGTCGTTACGGCTTTTTTCCACTCCTGAACAAAAAAAGCGAACCGGTATGTTATATGTTCCGCAACGAGAAAGGGGGACATATCCAGGTTTCTGATTTCTACATGACTCCCCTTTTACATATTTACGATCAGGATTCTGAGTTCAACAAACGGGTTATAAAAATTACCCGGCTATATTCTCAACAGCCTCTCTATATCGAGGTGAAAAGTAAAAGCCTTGCTAAACTTAGCAGCTTCGAAGAGATCCTTCTGAATGAGGAAGCCTTGAATTTTGAAAATGGTAACGATACATATTTCAAAAAGATCCGCCAGGCTATGAGCTACAATTATACCAAATGTACTGAGTTAAAAGTATTCGGGCAACAATCAGAAGGTTTCTTTGCCTTTGCCAATGCTATATTCCACAAAGTCGAAAAAGAATTCCGGATCGATTACGCCGACGATCTCGGAGTCATGACGCACGATGATGAAAACTATTATAGTCCTGCATACAGCAAAATATACTCCGGTCTCCGGAAAGATTCCGACAAATATGAACAACATCGGTATTTCATTTTTAAAGACATCCCGGTAGAAAAACAATGCTCCTTCCAGGAATGGGCCAGTCTGATGGACGAAGTATATAAGATCAATCACAATGGCAAATGGGCCGTCATTTATGCAATTATGTGTACCTTCCGGTCAGATATCCACGCCATTGACCGATTATTTACCTCCTTATTTTTCGTCGGACCGACCATGTCCGGGAAAACCCAGATCGCTATCTCCATCCGCTCCCTTTTCGTAGATCCCAAAGCTCCGTCCTTTAATTTAAACTCTGGTACCGATGCCGCCTTTTTCACTCTGATGGAAGGTTTCCGGGATATTCCTCAGGTTCTTGAAGAATACAACAATAAGAGCATTACGGATGCGAAATTTCAGGGCCTGAAGGCAATCACTTACGACGGAGACGGGAAACAGAAACGGAAAGGGATAAACGACCGCGATCTGGATACCAGTAAAGTGAACAGTCCAGTCATTATTCTGGGTCAGGAAACCCCGGAACGGGACGACAACGCCCTGATGAATCGCGTAGTACTATGTGAAGTCCCCAAACGGACAGAAGAATATACTGCCCGGGAGACTGAAGTATTTCAACGATTGAAAGATTCCGAAAAGACCGGACTTTGCAATGTTCTGTTTGAGATTTTGAAGCTACGTCCGATTGTACAGGACCACTTTAAACATCTTGAGCGAACCACAAACAAGGAACTGACCGACGCCGTTCTTTCTGGAGGGGATGCTTCAGGCGACATGGTCCGGATTATAAAAACAGTCTCCCTGTTCCTGACAATGTGCCGTCTTTTAGAAACATATGCTCCGCATCTTCAATTACCCTTTACATATCAGGAATTTTTTAACCTGGCTAAAGACAAGGTTAAATGGCAAATAGAACTGATCAGTCACTCTGACAAGCTAGCCGGATTCTTCAAAGCCATTGAAGTCATGATAAATACCGGAACTATAAAAGAAGGACGCGACTACGATATCTCCCAACCGGGAAAATTGACATTAAAAGCTTCAGGCGGCGAATCGGCTCAGGTTAACCTGAAAGCCGACGAAAAAATTCTGTTCATCCGACTGGCCAATTTATTTACCTATTATGCAAAATCGTCCTACAATACAGAAAGTGCAACACAATCGACTATCGAACAGAACTTACGGTCAAACCCGGCCTATATCGGTGTTGTCAGCAGCCGGAAATTCCGATGGAAAGAGGTCGAAGAAGTGCCGAAATCTGAAGTAAGCGGCAATATGGAAATGATCCGGATCATGAGAGACAGGATACAAACAACTTCCTGTATTGCCCTAAACTACGATATATTCCGGAAGTATTTCGATATCGATCTGGAACGAAGTGCACCTCCTGAACAACCCGAAACAACTGAACTGAAAGAAAGACAGCTTTGTGAAGACAAAGTACTATTCAAAAGAGACAACCCGGCCGATTGGCCGGGTTTTTCAATTCCCGGTATTCTCGGCAAGAATACCGGAACCTTTTTTTCATATAAGGACTGGCCGGAATCGAAAACCATATGAGTCCGATCCGGTCATTTCATCCCCCCATACCCCCCAATAATTCAGAGGAAAATTATAAAAGAGAGTTTTTCTGAAAAATTTTCCAGAAAACAGCGACCTACCGACCT
>OGRQ01002852.1_pt1 | contig 11696 bp, 10 predicted proteins | sample 1553521 | NCBI WGS metagenome assembly OGRQ01 (sample SAMEA2580088, study PRJEB22360) | human gut metagenome | biome: human gut; feature: human-associated habitat; material: faeces | place: Denmark | collected 2008/2010
GTGAAAATGTGTCTGCTCTGCGACGGCTTTTTTCTTTTGCCGTCGCGCGGCAGACTGTTTTATAATTCGGTTTTCTATAAATTTGTCTTAACAGTCCATATTGAGAAGTTCAATTACAACGACTTCCGGGCGATTGTTAAAACGGATGGGAATAATACTGTTACCTAATCCACGGCTAACAATCATATTTGTACTACCACTTGTATATAGCCCTGCGTCATACTGTGGAAATAGCCCTTGATTGGGTGCGATCAACCCGCCGATAAATGGCAAACGGAATTGACCGCCGTGTGCGTGTCCGCTTAAAACCAAATCAATATTGCAATGTACATAGCTTTCAAACAATTCTGACCGATGCGACAGCAAAATGGTGTAGCTGTTTTCATCATCAGCAAGATTATTCAGCTTTGTACTAACCATAGCCGGGACTTCTCCGAATATATCTCCTTTTATCGTAAAATCGGGGTCAGAAAGTCCAATAAGCGATATTGCTTCTTTGCCATGGTTTAATTGTACGGCATCATTGTCAAGCACAGTTACGCCAATGGTTTCAAGTCCTGCTTTGAGTTCATTATACTGTGAAAGGCTTGCTTCGTGGTTTCCTGTTACATAATAGACAGGAGCAATCTTAACCGCTTCTTTTGCAAAATCAAGAGCTACACCAATATCCGTATGCCCTGCGTCCACTAAATCCCCCGTTATTGCAATAATGTCCGGTTTGCTTTCTGACAGCAATTCCAGCAACTTTCTATTGCCTTTCCCAAATTCTGCGTTGTGCAGGTCTGATACTTGTGCTATTCGGAACCCGGAAAATGCGATAGGAATACGGCTACTTGAAATTTTTATGTTACTTACCGTCAACGCTGTATTACCCCAGCTCAAATAAACAAGTAGGGCAAAAAACATTGAGCTTATTACGCATAATTTAAGATGTTTTTTCATGTTTTCTCTTTTCCCATCCTCCGTAATTATCTCTGCCGTGCGACGGCTTTTCCTTTTGTCGCTGTCCGACAGATATGACTTTTTCTATTTTATGAATATCATATCAAGGAACGACAAATCCAGCATGAGTAAATCACGCATGTTTTCTGCGTGATTTACTCATGCACTTTTTTACTGTGTTCGATATACTGCTTGTGTACATTGAAAGGAGCGATCAATAATGAGTACACTATTAGAAGTAAAAGACATCACCAAAATCTATCCAAACCAGCCGAAACCAGGACTGGATCATGTTTCTTTTGAAGTAATGCAGGGTGAATTTCTCGGTATTATGGGAGCTTCCGGCTCCGGCAAAACAACGCTTTTGAATGTGCTATCCACTATTGATATTCCTACAAGCGGCAGCATCCGCATGGGAGGGGAAAAAATTCAAGAACTTAGTCAAACACAGGCAGCCGATTTTCGTAAGAATAATCTCGGCTTTATCTTTCAAGAGTATTTTTTGTTGGACAGTCTGACTGTGCAGGAAAATATTGCAGTTCCCTTGACTTTGCTCCATGAAAGCGCAAAGACGATTGATAAAAAAGTGATGGAGCTTGCGGAACTGTTCGGAATTGCTTCACAACTGAAAAAATATCCCAGTGAATTGTCTGGCGGTCAACGGCAACGTGTAGCGGCGGCTCGTGCAATGGTAAAACGCCCGCCGTTAATTTTTGCAGACGAACCCACCGGGGCATTGGACAGCAATTCAGCAACGGAACTGCTCTTTGCCCTCTCAGAAGTCAATCAGGCTTTAGGAACAACAATTTTAATGGTAACACATGACCCGTATGCGGCAAGCTATACAGATCGCATTTTGTACTTTAAGGACGGGCATATCATTTCCGAATTGAAACGGTGTAACAGGGAACGCCGTGAATTCTATGAGGAAATCATGCAAGAAGCCGCCAGACAGGACGAAAAGCGTTAAGGGGGGGTGGCAACATGAAATTATCCGCAATCGCCTTAAAAAATCTGAAACGGAACTTTTCGTTTTATTTCCTGTACCTTTTTTCCGTTTCTTTTGTCTTGATGATTTACTTCTGCTTTACTTCATTTTCCATGAACCAGATCATCATGGAAAAAATATCTTCGGATGGCAGAGTGGAAACCATGTGCCGGACAGTAGCAGTATTCATCATGGCATTTGTCATTTTTTATATGTTCTATTCCAATAGTTTTTTTATGCGGCGACGTATGAGAGAATTAGGGATTTATTCGCTACTTGGGTATCGAAAATCAACTATATTGAAATTATTGATCTTTGAAAATTTAATGATCTGCTTTGGCGGTATGATTCTTGGGATTCTGACTGGCAGTATTCTCCACAAAATCGTAATCGCCGGGATTGTGACCCTTTTGGGAATATCCGTAGATCAAAGCGCAATCCCTCTAATTTACCCGGCAGCAGTAAAGGCAATCCTTTCCTTTGTAATCGTCGTGCTGATTACACTTACACTTTCTAACGCAAGTCTGCTCCGAAAATCTACCCTGCTTGATTTGGTGCGACTGGAAAAGAAAACGGAAAAACCGATCCATCCCCATGCAATAACAGCGATATTGGGTGTCGGATTTCTCAGCGCAGGGTACGGCCTTGCATTGGACATTATGCGGGGAAAGCAGTCATTGTGGAATACCATTGGATTTTCTCCTATTGCCATGCTGACACTTCTTTGTGTTGTGGCAGGAACGATTCTGTTTATGTACTCATTCCTACCCTATGTCTGTCAGAAAATCCGGCAGAAAAAAAGCAGACTTTACCATGAAAATACCATTATTGTAGTGCCAAAGTTTATGCACCGCATCCGTTCTAATGCGAAATCACTGATTCTGCTGATCCTGCTGACAGCGGGGACGCTGGCGGTCTTTGGCTCGACGGTTCTTTCTATGTGGTATCCATACCAATCTTTCCGGCGCATTATCCCCTCTGCCATTGAATACCGAGTGACAAATGAGCAGGAAAAGGAAATCTCTTTGCAGGCTTTACAGGAGGCTTGCGACGAACAGGAATACGAAGTTTATGAAACGATTATTTTCAAAGTAAAAGCAACTTCTGATCGTCTGCCGACAGAATACAGTATCAGTGAAGATAAGGGGCGTATTCCCGGATTTGAATGTATCAGCCGGACAGACTATGCCACCCTGCTTTCTCAGCAGGGAAAGAAAGCGGATATTCCAGAATTATCAGATACGGATTGCATTTTAATCAAATACTATCCAGACCATGAACATTCTGACATGGGAGCCTCGTATCATCTGGACTTTGGAACAGGAATAACCGATGTAACAGTAAAACAGACAAGCATTGATAATCCTATTGGCTTTTCAAACAGTGTTGGAACGCTGATTTTGTCGGATAACCTTTATCAAAAAATGCGTGACAGTACCATAGATAGAGTTTCGGTTATCAGTATTAATGGTGAAAAAATGCGCTCTAATGAAACTGCCTACACAGCTTTGAAAGCGTCTATGCCGGACAACATTTATCTGGCAAGCGCATGGCAAAGAGAAAGTACCTTTGTCCGCGATGCAAGTTCCACTTTTTTGCTAATTTGTTTTACTACGATTATTTTCTTAATTGCTACGGGCAGTATTCTTTACTTTCAAAATATTTCGTCCGTAACCTATGACAAACCGGACTATGAAATCATGCTGAAAATGGGATATAGTCACACAATGATTAAAAAATGTGTGCGTCGGCAGATACAGATTTATTACGGTATTCCCTATGTTATTGGATCGCTGCACAGCATTTTTGCGATGATTTGTTATAAGTCTGCACTGATGGACGATCTACTCGAACGGAACAGTGCCGTTGTTGCGCCGATCCTTTTGGCGGTGGCGATCTTCTCCATTATCTATGCTATCTATTACCAGCTAACAAAACGTTCCTGCTATAAAATTGCCTTGATATAAAGCGGCGACTGGCACTTTCATCAGTGTCAGCCGTTGGTTTATTCAAAAATATTTTGGAATAGTAACCTTGAACTCATTGGGAAAGGACAGTACAATATTAGAAAAGGAATGGGGGGAAAAATACGAAAAGCACATATTTCTCAAGACAGATTTTTTGTGCGTTGAACCAATTTGCCGTGATCATTTATCTCGGCTTTATAGCGTACAACGGACATTATATAGAAAGCAATTACCTTGTTCATTTTCTATCTTTGTCGCTCTTGTTTTTTGACGCGGCGTATATCTCATATAAGAATGTAAAATGTAATAAGGTTCTGAACCACTTTTCCTTATTGTTATTGTTGCTGGGCTGGCAATTCTTATTGTACCTGTTTGATTTCCGACCAATATCCAAAGCGGTTTCCATGCTGTTGTTGCCTGTCTGTTTTTATCAGTCAGCATATTTCATACAGACATTTTTATTTCAGAGTTCTGCCTATCGGGGGCAAAAAGCGCTGCTTGCTTTTTTGAAAATTTCCTGCGTAACAGCAATTATTTGCTTCTTCTTTTCAGATAGGGCTTTTTTCACAGCCTACCAACTGCAATTTTTTATCTCGACACTGGCTCTTGCTGTCGTGGGTATCATGCAGAGAAAACGAATTGTCTTTGTGCTGAAAAGTCAATGGAAACGTCTGCTTTTTCCACTGGCTCTTGTAGTAATTCCATTTGTAATATACCTTTCCGTTTTTCACAGGGAATCGGAATATATGGCAAGTATGGGAAGCTACATACCCGTTATGCTGGCATTTGTATGTATTCATAGTATCGTATTCCAGTACCATCCGCAGCAGGTACAATTTTTATCGCTGTCAGGGGGATATATCGTTGCTCTGGTTTTTGTCGGATTGGTTGGACTTGTTGGAATGGCATATCTTTTTCAAATCCCCCTTATGGCAATTTTGATGAGTGTTTACATAGTGGTTCTGCTGGCACAGGTTTACAATATCCTTTTGTATGTGCGGATTTGCAGACAGCCGACCAACTATAATAACCCCACGGATCGTCAGCACTTCTACGCCTATTCACTGGAACAGATTAAACGGGAAGAAAACTTAAAAAAAGATTTTTCCAACTATTTGCACGATAATATTTTGCAAAACCTGCTTTCCATCAAAAACATGTTATGTAAAGCAGAACAGCCAGAGATAAGGAGGTTACTTCTCGATACGTTGACAGAATTAAATGCTTCCATCCGTTTTCAAATGCAGACTTATCACCCAAATCTGGTAAAAAGTCTGACCTTAAAGGAAAATATTCAAAATCTGCTTGATTCAATGGAAGAAAACCATTCTGCAATTATATGTTTGGACTGCGATAAAGATGTATTTCTTGTAGAGCCATATAATGTACTCATCTATCGAATGATAAAAGAACTGGTAACAAATGCGTTAAAACATTCCTCCGCAACGACAATCGATGTGCTGCTGATGCAGGAGGACGGACGCATTACCCTAAAGGTGACGGATAATGGTATTGGGTTCAAACCGTTCACTTATAAGTCAGGTTCACATCAGGGGCTTGCTTCTATTGGGGAACAGGTCAGTTTATTAGATGGCACTATGAACATCCAACCCGCTACTGGCGGCGGAACGGCAGTTGTCATTTCTATGCCTATGAACGGAGGTGATTCGTATGAAAATTTTGTTGGTCGATGACCATATACTTTTTGCCAAAAGTCTTTCGATTGCCCTGTGTGATAATCCAGAGATTGAGCAATTTTCCAGTACAAAGGATATTCAAAATTTGGAAAAACAAATTGCCACAGAACTACCAGATATTTTACTGATTGACATTAACTTAGGAGGACTGGCAGACGAGGACGGTTTAATGCTCACACAACATTTGTTGGAGCGTTTTCCAGATCAAAAAATAGTCATTCTCTCTGGCTATAATCTTCCTGTTTATCGCAAAGAAGCAAAGAGTATCGGTGCAAGAGGGTTTATCAGTAAGGATGTAGAACCAGATGAGTTATTGCATATTTTATTGACCATCAAAGATGGGGCAACACACTTCCCACGGGAAGAAGTATTTATAGAAGAGCTGACAGACGGGGAGAGAAAAGTTCTCGAATTGGTTGCATCAGGCGTCAGGCGCCGCGAAATCGCTGAACAGCTTTTTATTAGTGAACGAACAGTATCAAATCATTTGCAACATATTTTTGAAAAATTGCAAGTTAGCTCTACCGTTGAGATGATAACAAAAGCTATTAAGCTCGGATATATTGCTCAATCTTCAATCCAGAGGTCATGCGAGAGGAAAGCGAGCTGCGCCAGCGGGTCGGACAGAAGTTGAAACTCTGCCCGGAACAGTATTTGCCTATCGTGGAAGGCGCCATCGACGGGGCCTTAAAAATTGAAAAGCCGAATGAAGAAACGGAGGGTGTCTGAACATCCTCTGTTTTTCTTATTTTGCGGGCATTTTTGGACTTCTGCAACGCTTTATAAGTAGGGATAAGATACGGTATCACGGCGCCTCTGCATTTCCCGAAGGTAGTCGATTGCCTCATGGTACAGTACCAGCTTGCAGTAAGCATCGAACTGGCACCGCTCGCCATAGTCATTGCGGGGGATCATATCCATCTTTTTTCCTTTGCCATCGTCCGGCAGAATGTTATTCAATATTTAATTCAATGCTTCCTGTGAAACTCTCGTATTCAATTCCGATATAATTTCCACCATCAGGAAGTGTAATTGTGTCACTATAAGTTCCGGTTGTTTCAATCAAAGTGACTGCTTCATCAGATCCAGAAATCCAAAATACTTTTGCAGTACCTTCCGTAACCTCCAAAGTGCAATCAATAGACAGTTCCTTACCGGCTTCTCTCTTTATGGAAGTTCCACCGAACAAATACGCTGTATCTGAAAAATTCTCATAATCAGCCGTATAAGTTCCCGTATACTCATCAATCCTTATTTCCTTTTTTTCTTGACCACATGGACAATTACTGCAATCACAATGGCTGCAGCAACCACGCCGATCAAAGGGAGCCATGTGTCTACGATGCTTTGGAACACGGCATCCCATTTTACATTTTCAGGTAACATGATTTACACCTCCAATTTCTTTTGCTCTGTAACAATGCGTTTACAAGATAGATAGGTTGCAAGGAAATAACTCCCGTAAACAATGAGGAAAAGAATAATGGTCAATCCGATATTTGTTGAAATATGGATATTCATAAATTTCTCAACGACAGTCATTGCTTTGCCGATTAAGAAAGCCGAGTATATTCCGGCAACAGTCAACGGAATTGCAAAAAACACAGCCGTCTGCGTAAAAAGTGTGCGGTGAATTTGCTTGCGCTTGGCTCCCAACTTTTGCAGCAATCCATATCGGTAAATATTGTCCGTCGTTTCTGTGAGCTGTTTTAGTGCTAAAAGAGCAGCACAGATCAGCAAAAAGATTAAGCCGATATAACAACAAAGGAAACTCACCAAAGCATTGAGTCCGTAGAACATTTCATACATCATGTTCTTTTCCGCGTACCGATAACCATGCGCTTCGTCCAATCCAATAGGGATCATCTTTTGCAGGATTTCATTAGAATCCGCATCCGGCTTATATTGTACCAAAAGCACATTAATGTCTTTTTCGAGGCCAGCCACTACATGATCTGGGACAATGATTGTTCCGCGATCATTGTTTCCAACAGAAGTCATAAAATATGTTTCTTGCAAAACCTCATCGGATGCACGCAGTAAGGTTGTTCCGCCTATTGTGATTTCCAAATGATTTTGTAAGGCCAGAGAAACATATTGATATGTCCCAGTGTAATTACAATTTAACAAGTATTGGTCATCGTTCAGCGTGATTGGCTCTTTGCCCTGCATAGCCAAAGCACGATTGAAGTCCGAAACGGAAATTATGGCAACTTTGCTATTGGAAACTTCCTCATCAATAGGCCACAGCTCGACATTCTGACCTTCAAATAGCTCTGAATAGGTCATATCGGCCTCATAAATGCTGATTTGCTCCATGTTTTCGGCGTAATCACGCATTGCAACATCATGTGTGGCAAGATACTCGGAAATGTTGCTGTCTCCATCAGTGGAAACATTGGAAAGTACATTCAAATCATAGGGGGTTGCAGCTTTTGATAATTCATTCATTGCAAGAGCTGTGCTTGCCCCAATAGATACAGCACAGATGGTAATGGTCAGCAGGCCACAAACAATCGTCACCACAAGATAATTCGTGCGAATTTTACTTCCGATTTGGCGTACAAGGAATGTGTTCAAACCTTTCAGATAAAACCCTTTACCAGCTCCTACCACTTGGATGAAAACAGTGGATAATGAGTTGAACAACAGAAAGGTTCCAACAACCAAAGCTGCTCCCGCAATTTGAAAAGACATATTTTCACGAGATGGCAGTATTCCGTTTTTGTTGAACAGCACAGCGGAAATCCCTATGCAGATCAGGGAAAGCACAAACAGACAAAGCGGCAAAACACGATTTTCTGCTTTTATGCTTTCGTTTTTTCTGCTGGCCGTCAATAAGTCAATCAATTTGACATTGGTTACAGACCACACATTGAAAAGCATTACGATAAAGAAGATGATCGCAAAACAAAGCACTGTCTGTCGAAATGCTCCAGCAGAAAATACGATTTGAAATTTATCCAATTCAATCGCAAAGAGTTTTAATGCAACCAAAGAAAGTCCTTGCGAAAAGAGCAACCCAAGAACCAAACCTGAAACCAAAGCAATGACACCAACACAAAGAGTTTCACCGGCAAACAGCCGGGAAATGCGTCTTTTTTTCATGCCGAGCACCATATATACGCCCAATTCTTTTTTGCGGCGTTTCAAAAGAAACTGGTTGGCATAGATAATCAGAAAAGCCAATACTACCGCAATGACAACAGAAAGCGCCGACAACAGTATGCCGAGTTGGTCGTATAAAAGCGAACCGGTTATTCCCATATCAGAAAAAGCTGGCTGATCGGAAATTGAGTTGAAGGCATAAAACAGACTGACCGAAAGCGTCAGTGTAAGGAAATAAATCAGATAGTCCCGGATGTTCTTATGAACATTTCGGAAGATCAGCTTAAATGAGGTCATTTTGCTCACCTCCCAAGACGGAAACCACTTCCAGAATCTTTGCAAAAAAGTCTTTGCGTGTGTCCGTCCCTCGGTGCAGCTCATTGAACACCTGCCCGTCTTTGATAAACAAAATGCGATGGCAATAGCTGGCGGAAAAAGCATCATGCGTTACCATTAGGATTGTTGCCGCAAGCTGTTCGTTCAATTCCGTCAGCATCGTCAACAGCATCCGCGAGGAATTGGAATCAAGAGCGCCGGTAGGTTCATCAGCCAGTACGATTGCTGGATTTGTTACCATTGCTCTTGCAGCGGCTACCCGCTGCTGTTGACCGCCGGACATCTGATAGGGATATTTGTTCAATACTTCCTGAATGTTCAGCGCCTTTGCAATCTGCGGGACACATTTTTGAATCTCGCTGGGTTTGGTTCCTGCGATAGATAAGGCCAGAGAGATATTTTCGTAGGCTGTCAGAGTATCCAGTAGATTGAAGTCCTGAAAGATAAAGCCCAGCTTTTTTCCGCGAAAGTCTGCAAGCTGTGATCCGTGAAGCGTCGTAATGTCCTTTCCCTCCACATAAATATGGCCGCTGGTAACGGTATCAATCGTAGAAATGCAGTTCAGCAAAGTGGTTTTCCCGGAGCCGGAAGAACCCATAATACCGAGAAACTCACCTTTACGCACAGAGAAAGAAATATGATCAACGGCTTTTGTCAGGTTGCCCTTGTTACCGTAAAATTTTTGGATGTCATCCACCCGTAAAATTGTGTCGTCCATTGATTATGAGACTCCTTTCTCAAAAGCATTTTGCTTTTGTGTTTTTACTCTACCATAGGGGCTTCTCCTGTGCCATTAAGTTAGATTACATTTACCTTACCAGAATGTAAGGTTGAAAAAAGCGAGGTTTTACAGCCCCGCCTCTTTCAAATAGCTCTCCGTAGGAAATACCATAGTTACGGTAGTCCCTTGTCCGGGATCACTGGAAACGGAAAGCACAATATTCATTTTTTTACACAGCTTTTGGCTCAAATACAGCCCAATCCCGGTTGACTTGGAATAGCGGCGTCCGTTTTCTCCAGTGAAGCCTTTGTCAAACACACGTGGTAAATCCGCAGCAGAAATTCCAATTCCATTATCTGAAATAAAAAGGGATATATTATTTTTATCTGTTTTGGTAGAAAACTCAATTTGCAAATTGTCTTTACGATATTTGATCGCGTTGGATATGATTTGTCCGATTACAAATGTGCAACTCTTGCTATCGGCAACAATAGGAATGTCCATATCATTCAGCACTGGTTTTCCGCCTGCTTGGATCAGAGGTTTGGAATATGTCTTTAACGCAGCATGAACTAAAGATTGCAGTGTGGTTTTTTCCACCTTGAAATCCTTTTCCACATCCGTACTGCGGGCATAGTATAGCACCTGTTCCACATAGGTATCAATTTTGCGGAGTTCATCGTCAATGCGTAGCGTAGTGGGATTTTTTTCGTTTTCTATCATCAGGCGTGCAGAGGTAATAGGGGTCTTGATCTCGTGTATCCATGAATCAATGTACTCCCGGTATTCCCGACTTGCTTGTTTTGCATTGGAAATCTGATCGTTCTGGTATTTATTGCAGCGCCGCAAAATATCCACTAAAATCTGACCTTCCAAAAAATGAGGCTGTGTCAATAGTTCACCCAAAAGCGACTTTTCTTCCATCTGTTCCATCATTTTCAGAAGTAGATTATAATAACTTCGTTTGCGGAAAAAATCATATACCAAAGCGGAAATATACGCTGCCATAAAGATCGTTTCGGCAAACAGAATAAAAGTAGCAGGGGTTTCAATTAGCCAAAGCAGGCCAAACAGTAGGAGTGCCGACACCAGCATACATATCAATGAAAAAATTCGATCTAAAAGATACTCGGATAATCTCATACACAATACCCCAATCCACGCTTCGTTTCCAAATAGTCAGGCAAACCGATCTCTGCCAGCGTTTTCCGCAAACGAACGATATTTACATTCAAGGTGTTTTCGTCTATAAATTGCTCACTCTGCCAGAGTTCATCAATAATGGCATCACGAGGAATGATATTTCCCTTGTTTACCATGAGCAGACGCAAAATCCCCATTTCATTTTTAGTAAGAGATTTTCTCTGTCCTTGGTAACTGATTTCTGCTTTGAGCAGGTTTAGAGTTAAGCCTTTGTGTGTCAAAACCACATTGTCCTGTATTTCATAAGTTCGTGCCAGAAGTTTTTGTATGCGTGCCAAAAGAACCTGTGCATTGTAGGGCTTTGAAATATAATCATCGGCACCGATGTTCAAACTCATTAGTTCGTCAAAATCGCTGTTTCTGCTGGTAAGCACAATGATTGGAAGATTGGATTTCTGCCGGATTTCTCTGCACACCTGAAAGCCGTCCTGATACGGCAAATTGATGTCCAAAAGAATCAAGTCAGCCCCAGACGAAAGGGCGGTTTCTGCGATATGCTGAAAATCGCTACTACTGGCACATTGGTATCCGTATTTTTCAAAAAGTTGGGTAAGTTCCTCACGGATTGCTGGTTCATCTTCTATGATAAAAATTTTCATTTTGTTGCCTCCCTTGCGTTGTTCTCATATCCAACGGCTTCTCCGCAATTTTAGGGAGCAGCCAAACGCCGGCCATTTTCACAGCGCCGGGGATACGCCCAGCAGCGCAATAGTAATTTACTCTACGAGGTGTCA
>OGRQ01002854.1_pt1 | contig 11692 bp, 10 predicted proteins | sample 1553521 | NCBI WGS metagenome assembly OGRQ01 (sample SAMEA2580088, study PRJEB22360) | human gut metagenome | biome: human gut; feature: human-associated habitat; material: faeces | place: Denmark | collected 2008/2010
TTCCCTCCGGAAGCACCAGTTCCACGTTCTGCACGGCGGTCAGCTGCGGGCAGAGGCGATCCTCCTGAAAGACGGCAGCGGGCGTTTCCACGCCTGTGACCGTGCCGGAGTCAGCCGTTTCCAACCCCAGCAGAATGCGCAGCAGCGTCGTTTTACCACAACCGGACCGGCCCATCAGCACCATAGGGCGGTCGACCGTCCAGCTGAAATTCTGCAAAACCGGCGTGGCGCCAAACTTCTTGCAGAGATTTTCTATCTCAATGCTCATGTGCGCACCTCCCCGCAGAGGCGGGCTTTCACCGTGCGCAGGCCCCAGGCCGCTACGGCGGACAGCACCGCCGACAGCAGCACGATAACCAGCGTCCAGGCAAACACATCCGGTGTGGACAGCGTGATTTTGGCGCGGTAGAGCGCGTCGCCAACGCTGTGATCCGGCAGACCGATGACCTCCGCCGAGACGCCGCTCTTCCAGCACATGCCCATGGCGGCGATGCAGCTTTCGCAGAACGACGGGAAAACGCCCGGCAGCCAGATGTACCGCAGCCGTGCGGACAGCGGCAGACGGTAGACTTTCGCCATTTCCAGCAGCTTCGGGTCGGTGTCGGCGATGCCGCCCAGCACACCCGCGTAGACCACCGGCAGCACATGGGTAAAGCTGACAACGACCGAAAGGTTCGCGCTGCGCACCCAGAGCAGGGCCAGAATGACAAAGCTGGCGACAGGCATGGCGCGGATCAGCTGCATGGCCGGGTCAATGAACACCCGCACCCAATGCCAGCGCGCCCCCGCCGCACCAAGAAGCAGGCCCCCCGCTGCTGCCAGCAGGAAGCCCGCCACTATGCGCAGCGCACTGAATACGATGCGCTGCCAGAACGCAGCCGTGGGTGCCAGCTGCGCCAGCGCCCCCAGCGTTTGCAAAGGCGTAGCCAGAAACAGCCCGCCGTGCCCCAGCCCCATGGCGGCAAGCTGCCAAATCAGAATCCACACGAGGATAGCGGCGGCTTTTTGCCACAGCGGAGTTTGTAGGGGTCGATGCTCGCATCCGCCCCTGCAAGAGGGGATCAAATCAGATTTAGCCTGCATAGTAGAAGTCGTCGGCAGGCAGGGTGCCGCCCACACTGGCGGGGTCAGCGGCGTACAGAACGTTGAAGTACGTCTCGAGGTCGGTCTTCATCTCATTGCCGGTCTCAAAGACGATGTTGCACTGAGGCAGCGCCTTCTGGGCCAGAGCGGCCTTGGCAATGACGCCGTACTCCTCGCACAGGGCAGCGGTGCCTTCCAGGTCATTGTTTGCGGCCTCGACGCTGGCGGCATAGCCGTCCATGAAGGCAGCGAACGCCTCGGGGTCATTCTCGACGGCATCCTTGCGGACGACCAGAACGCCGGTGACGAGCTTGGAACCGGCCACCTTCTGCCATTCCTCGTTCATGTCCAGGGCAACGCGCAGGCCCTCGACCTGGGACAGAGCGCTGGTGACGAAGGGCTGGGGCAGCATGGCAATGGTCGCCTCACCGGCCTGGACTTTGCTCAGGGCCTCGGTGGCCTCGCTGCAATACTCGATGGTGACGTCGCTGTCGGGATCGATGCCGTTCTCGCTCAGGACATAGCGCAGGACGTACTCAGGCGTTGCTCCCTTGCCGGTGGTGACGATGGTCTGGCCTTTCAGATCCTCGACCGAATTGACGGTCTCGCCGTTCTCGACGATGTAGAGCACGCCCAGCGTGTTGATGCAGGCGACTTCGACTGCACCGTTGGTCTTGTTATACAGGGTCGCAGCCAGGTTGGCGGGCACAGCGGCGGCGTCCAACTCGCCCTTGACCAGCAGCGGGACGATCTCGTCAGCTGCGCCGTACATCGTGAAATTGTAGTTCTCGGCAACCTCATCGGCCATCAGGTTGACCAGGCCCATCGTGGTGGGGCCTTTCAGACCGGCAATGCGCAGGGCAGCCTCGGCGGCATCGGTGTCGGCGGACTCGTCGGTGGCAGGCTCGGCCTCGACGGCGGATTCAGCGGCAGATTCCACGGTGGACTCGGCCACGGATTCCACAGCGGACTCGCTGACAGCGGCGGGAGGGCCCCCGGCCGACCGAGAAGGACCAAGAGTCATCAGCGGCGGTAGCGCCGCAGCCAGCCAGAGATGCACAGAGAGTAAACGCCGTAACAGCGGCGAAAACACGTTTCAACTTCATAAAAATCTTATCCTCCTTGTTGCTTTTGCGGCCCTACTATACTATAATAAATGTGAATTGTCTGTTGCACTGGCAACAGGATACCCTTTTGTAACCACCCAAGGAGCCGTATGGACTACACACCCTACTACGAGACGATGCGCCGCACCCGCCTTTTGCGCGGGATGACCGACGCCGAGCTGGACACGCTGATGACCTGCTTTCCGCCCCGGGTGCACCGCTATGCCAAGGGCGAGCTGCTGCTGATGGCCGGGTACGAGACGCGGGAAGTCGGCCTGGTGCTGGAAGGTTCCATCACCGCCAGCAAGCCGCTGGCCGACGGCAGCACGGTCGTTATCTCCCACATGGGGCCGGGCGGTGTGTTTGCCGATGTTTTGGCCGGTGGGCGCAGCCGCAGCCCGGTCAATGTAGCTGCTGCCGAGCCGTGCCTGGCGCTCTACCTGCCCTGCGAGGCGTTGCTGCGCCCCTGCGCCGCGCTGCACAGCGCCCATTTGAAGCTGCTACAGAACTGGCTGGAAACCATCAGTGACAAATATTTTGCGCTGGACCGCCGTTTGGAGCTGATTTGCTGTAAGAGCCTGCGTGGGCGCATCTGTATGTGGCTGCTGGAACAGCGGGAGAGCTGCGGCGCGGACACCTTTACCACCAGCATGAACCGCACCGAGCTGGCTGCCTTTTTGAACTGCGACCGCAGTGCGCTTTCCCGCGAGTTGAGCCGTATGCAGGACGAAGGGCTGATCGAGCTGTTCCGTGGCAGCTTTAAACTGCCGGATCCCGAGCGGCTGCGGGCCGCCTGCCCATAAGTACCCATAAAATAAACACATCGAGGTTATTTGTATGAACAACCGCACTGAACCGATTTTGTACATCGTCATCCCCTGCTACAACGAGCAGGAGGTTTTACCCATCACTGCGCCGATGTTTTTGCAGAAAATTAACGATCTGGCCGCGGCGGGCAAGATCAGCCCGGACAGCCGTGTGCTGTTTGTGAACGACGGCTCAAAGGATCGCACCTGGGAAATCATCAACGAATTGGCCGCCAGTGACGAGCATTACGTCGGCATCTGCCAAAGCCGCAACCGCGGCCACCAGAACGCCGTGCTGGCGGGCTTGATGGAGGCAAAGAGCCGCTGCGACATCACCATTTCCATCGACTGCGACGGCCAGGACGACATCAACGCCATGGACGGCATGGTGGATGCCTACCGCGACGGTTGCGATATCGTCTACGGCGTGCGCAGCAAGCGGGATACCGACACGTTTTTCAAGCGTTTTACCGCCGAGAGTTTCTACAAAATCTTGAATGCCATGGGTGCGGAAGTTGTCTTTAACCACGCGGACTACCGCCTGATGAGCGCCCGCGCACTGGAAGAGTTTGCGAAATTCAAAGAGGTCAACCTGTTTCTGCGCGGCATGGTGCCGCTGGTGGGCTTTAAATCCACCTGCGTGACCTACGAACGCCACGAGCGCATTGCGGGCGAGAGCCACTATCCCCTGTCCAAAATGCTGGCGCTGGCTTTCGACGGCATCACGAGTTTGTCCATCAAGCCGATTCGGTTCATCACCGGCTTTGGCGTGTTTGTGGCGCTGGTCAGCTTCATCGGCGTGCTGTGGGCTGTCATTGAGGCCGCCATGGGCCTGACCGTTTCCGGCTGGGCATCGATGACGAGCATCATCTGCTTTGTGTCTGGCGTGCAGCTGATTTGCCTGGGCGTGATCGGTGAGTACATTGGCAAAATCTACCTGGAATCCAAGCACCGCCCGCGCTATATTATCAGCGAAACGACGCCGAATTTTGGTGAAGCCAAGGAGGATGCACAATGAGCCGCCAGGTATGGAAGGGGTCTACCCTGCTGAACCCGGAGCCGCCGGTGTTGGTCAGCTGCGGCAGCCCCGACAAGCCGAACCTTATCACCGTGGGCTGGACCGGCACCATCTGCACCCAGCCGCCGATGCTGTCCATCAGTGTGCGGCCCGAGCGGTACAGCCACCATTTAATTCAAGAAAGCGGCGAGTTCGTCGTGAACCTGCCCACCGAAAGCTTAGTCCGGGCCATCGACTGGTGCGGCGTCAAGAGCGGCCGCGATGTGGACAAGTTTGCCGCCATGCACCTGACCGCCGCCCCCGCCGCCAAGGTGGGCACGGTTTTGGTCGAGGAAAGCCCGGTGAATTTGGAGTGCAAGGTCACGCAGGTCATTTCTTTAGGCAGCCATGACTTGTTCTTGGCGGAGTGCGTCGCCGTAGATGTGGACGAGCGGCTGCTGGATGAAAGCGGGAAATTGTGCTTGAACAAGGCAAAGCTGATTGTGTACAGCCATGGAGATTACCTGGCGCTGGGGCGCAAACTGGGCAGCTTTGGGTATAGTGTCAGGAAGAAGAAAAAGGCGATCAAAAAATAATAGGGGCAATTCCATATCCGCCTCTCGGCTAGAAGGCCACCGCGCTGTAAAGGCAAGGTTGCGGGCCGCACATATGCGGCCCCTACAACTCTGCTAAAGCACAAATAAAAACACCGTTCACAGAGATTTTTCTCCGTGAACGGTGCTTCTTTTTTACAATATTCCCTTACTCTTGAGGATGCCGACCAGCACTACGATGACCAGGGCGGCTACGCAGACGCCGATGAAGATGTCTATGTATTTCAGCGGAACCTTGCGGAATTTCTCGTAGAAATTCTCAAAGGCATTCAGCTGGCTGCGGTCGGGGCGGTCGGGTTTCTTTTCGGTCTCGGGAGTAGTCTTTTCTTCGCCCATAGGTTACTTCTTCGCCAGGTACTTGCGCAGGTCAAGGGCAACGGCGATGACGATGACAAGGCCCTGTGCAATGTAGGTGTAGGCGGGGTCGACGCCGAGGAACTGCAGGCAAATCTTCAGGACTTCAAAGACCAGAACACCGACCAGAACGCCGGAGACCTTGCCGACGCCGCCGTTGGTGGAAACGCCGCCGATGGTGCAGGCTGCGATAGCTTCCAGCTCATAGCCGTTGCCGGTGTTGGTGGAAGCGCCGCCGGCCTTTGCGCCGACGAGGAAGCCGCCGAGAGCATACATGCAGGAGGCCAAGATGTAGATGCGGATCAGGGACGCGGTGACGTTGACACCGGCAACCTGAGCGGCGTTCTCGTTGCCGCCGATGGCGTACATGTACTTGCCGTGACGGGTCTTATTGTAGAGGAACCAGAAGAAGATGCCGACGATCAGTGCAAAGATGGCCAGGAACGGGATGGGGCCCAGCGTGCCGCTGGCAACGGTCAGGTAGCTCTGCTTGTAACCGCCCATGGGCTGGTTGTTCGTGATGACGGAGCACAGGCCGTAGACGATGGTCTGCATACCCAGCGTAGCGATGAAAGGAGGAACCTTCAGGAATGCGATAATGCAGCCGTTGATGGCACCGAAGCAGGCCATGATCGCCATGACGATGACGAGGGCCACGGGCCACGGAATATCGGGCAGCCAAGGCAGCATGCGGGCAGAGTAGTCAACGCTCTGCAGCAGCATGGCGGAGAAGCAGGCGGCCAGGCCGACCTGACGGCCGGCGGACAGGTCAGTGCCCTTGGTAATCAGGCATCCCGAAACGCCGCAGGCGATGATGAAACGCGGGGCGACGTTCAGCAGCAGGTTTTTGCCGTTTGTCTCGGTAAAGAAGTTCTGGGTCGTGCAGCCGACGAAGAGGGCCAGCAAAATGATCAGAATAATGATCGCGTTATTGGACAGGAATTTTTTAAAGTTGAATTTTTTCTCCATTTTCGGATTCCTCCTTATTCAAACTGGGTAGCCAGCGTCATGATGTTCTCCTGGTTCGCCTTATCACCGTCGATAAAGCCGGTGCAGCGGCCATCGCACATGACCATGATGCGGTCAGACATGCCGATCAGCTCGCTCATTTCGGAGGAGATCATGATGATGCTCTTGCCCTGTTTGGCCATCTCGGCGATGATGCAGTAAATTTCATACTTTGCACCGACGTCGATACCGCGGGTCGGCTCGTCCATGATGAAAACATCGGGGTCGTTGGCCAGCCAGCGGGCGATCAGCACCTTCTGCTGGTTACCGCCGGACAGCGATTGAATCTGCGTTTTGGAGGACGGCGTCTTGATGGACAGCTTGGCGACATTATCCTGCACGAGCTTTTCGATTTTGTTGTCGTCCAGCATGATGCCGCCGATCAGATACTTGTTCAGCGATGCAATGGAGACGTTATCCGCAATGGAAAGCACACCCAGAATACCGGTCGCGCGGCGGTCCTCGGTCAGCATGGCGATGCCGTTTTTGATGGCGTCCTGCGGCTGGTTGATGGTCAGTTCCTTGCCCTTATAGGTGATGGTGCCCGACGTGTGGCAGCGCAGACCGAACAGACCTTCCATCAGCTCGGTGCGCTGGGCACCGACCAGACCCGCAACGCCGAGGATCTCGCCCTTGCGGACGTTGAAGTTGACGTGACGGAAGCTCTTGGGGTTGATGGACGTGAAGTCCTTGACCTCAAACACGACCTCACCGGGTGTATTCGAGCGCGGCGGGTAGAGGTTCGACAGCTCACGTCCGACCATCTTGGTGATGATCATATCGGTGGTCAGTTCCTTGGCCTCCCAGGTGCCGATGTACTGGCCGTCGCGCATGATCGTGACTTCGTCGCTGATGCGAAGAATTTCGTCCATCTTGTGGCTGATGTAGACGATGGAGACGCCCTTGGCGCGCAGCTCGTTCACGATGGTGAACAGTGCCTCGACCTCGGCCGCCGTCAGCGAGGAGGTTGGCTCGTCGAGAATCAGCACCTTGCAGTCTGCGGAGACCGCCTTGGCGATCTCAACCAGCTGCATCTGGGAAACGCTCAAGGTCCCGAGCTTTGCGTGCGGATCATAATTCAGATGGACTTCCTTCAGGACCTTGGCCGCATCCTCGTACATCTTGTCGTGGTCGATGACGGTGACGGGTCCGTATTTCTTGGTTGGGTAGCGCCCGACGTAGATATTCTCGCCGATGGAACGCTCCGGGATGGGCTGCAGTTCCTGGTGCACCATCGCAATGCCGCGGTTCAGTGCATCCAGAGGTCCCTTGATCTGGACCTCCTGTCCCTCATAAATGACCTTGCCTTCGTCCATGTGGTAGATACCAAACATGCACTTCATCAAGGTAGACTTGCCCGCGCCGTTCTCTCCCATCAGCGCATGGACGGTGCCGGGTTTCAATTTCAGCTGTGCGTGATTCAGTGCCTTGACGCCGGGGAACGTCTTGACGACATCACACATCTCCAAGCGGTACTCTGACAATTCGCTGGCCCCCTTTAATCTTTTGTAACCTTTTCACGAAAAAAGGGTGCGTGCGCCTGCGCACACGCACCCCGATTGTTCTGGTTTAAGCTGTGGCTTTTGTCAAATTACTGGAAGTCCTTGACGTTGTCAGGGGTAACCTTGACGTAGTCAACGTAGACGCTCTGGCTGCCAGCCTCGAAGGTCTTGCCGCCCAGCAGTTCCTCCATGGAAGCAACAGCCTGCGTAGCCTGACCCTTAGCGTCGTTCAGAACGGTACCGGTCATGTTGCCGTTGGCAACTTCGTTCTTGGCAGCGTCCAAAGCGTCAACACCGACGAGGTAGATGTCCTTGTTGACGGTGCGGCCGGCAGCCTGAATAGCCTGCAGAGCGCCGATAGCCATGTCATCGTTGTTGCAGAAGACGACTTCAATCTGATCGCCGTACTTGGCAAGGTCGTTCTGGCAGATCTCCTGGCCCTTGTTACGGTCCCAGTCACCGCGCTGCAGGTCGAGCTGCTCGACCTCAACGCCGGCATTGGTCAGGGCCTTGACGGAGTACTCGGTACGCAGCTGAGCATCGATATTCTCGGGGTCGCCCTGAATCATGATGTAGGAAACCTTGCCGTCGCCGTTGATGTCGCCCTTGTTCTCGGTGTCGAGGATCAGCTCGCCCTGGAAGGTGCCGGACTGAGCAGCGTCGCAGCCAACATAGACCAGCTTGTCGTAAGCGGACATCTGATCGGCGGTGGGCTCACGGTTGATCAGGACGGTGGGAACATCGGCACCCTTGACGGTGGAGATGATCTGGTCGGCAGCGGAGGTCATAACGGGGTTGATGATCAGTGCGTCAACGTCCTGGGTGATGAAGGTGTTGATCTGCTCGTTCTGCTTGGCCTGGTCGTTGTTGCCGTCGACGATGGTAACTTCGTAGCCCTTGCCCTCGAGGATCTCCTGCAGAGCATTACGGTAGGTGGTCATGAAGGCATCGTCGAACTTGTAGATGCAGACGCCGACCTTACCGCCCTGAGTGGCCTCGGTAACGCTCTCAGCTGCGCTCTCGGCAGCGGAGGTAGCGGCGGACTCAGTAGAGGCAGCCTCGCTGGAAGCGGGGGTGGTGGAAGCGGAGCCGCCGCAAGCGGCGAGGGATACGGCCATGCAGCCCGCGAGGGCCAGAGCAGTGAGTTTCTTCATGATAAGTTTCTCCTTCTTTTTAAGCAGTGGATTTTTTCCGGGTCGCTTGTAGAGGGGCGAACCCTGTTGACAGTTATTATAATACTCGGGGTGCGGGGAAAAAACAAGGTGAAATTTCACCGACGAAAAGGGGAATTTTCCACCATTTAGGACAGTTTGCCCAGTTGAATCGGTTCCATTTTGTGCAGCTTGCGCAGTAAAAGTGACAAAATGGTTATAGGCGTTTGATTTTTGTAAGAATTTTTAGGGGTAAAAAAGAAAATCCTCCCTCGTTTACGAGGGAGGTAAGCCCGAAGGGCCGGAGGGAGTTGCGTAAGGCAGATGGTCGTTTATGGGAAAGCTGCGGGCCGCACATGTGCGGCCCCTACAGCACGGCTGCGTTTTAATGCGGCAACCATATGGAAAACGGCCCGGGAGGGATACATATTTCACTCAAACGGGAACAATGCCTTTTGCTTATCCATGGCGAACACATTGTCCCGGGTGATGATGCGGGTGGTGGTGACGGTGGATTCTTCCACGCTGCTCCCCTGCCCGGCCAGCAGCTTGTAGGCGCTTTCGACGCCGAAATAGCCCATGCCGTAGGTATTCTGCACAATCAGCGCGTCCACCACGCCGGTCTGTAAGGCGTCGATGGTCTCGATGTTCGAGTCGAACGCCACCAGCCAAAGATCATCTGCCCGCTGCATCTGCTGCACGGCGCGGGCTGCGCCCACGGCGGTGGCCTCGTTGAAGGCAACCAGCACGTTGATTTCGGGGTGCTCACGCAGCATGGACAAAGCCTCGCTGCGGGCGCTGACGGCGTTGGAGTGGGTCGGCATGGCGGCGACGACCTCTGCCCGGCCACTGTCCGCAAAAGCGTCGCGTGCGCCCTGCTCGCGGTCGCGGCCATTGGCACCGTTGACCTCGTAGTTGATAAGGCCGACGTAGAGCTGGCCATCCATGCCGTCCAGGGCGCTCTGGGCGGCCATCCGGCCCGCGCCGTAGTTGTCCGCGCCGATGTAGGCCGCCACATGGGCGGAGTCCACCGCCGAGTCAATGCCGATGATGGTCACACCCTCCGCGGCCGCGGCATCGATGGCGGCAGCGTTCTTTTCATAGTCGATGGCGGAAAAGACAATGGCCTGTGCACCGTCCTCGACGGCCTTTTCGATCATGCGATCCTGTTCCTCGTAGTCTTCCTCGCTGTTGGGGGCCGCGATGGTCAGCTGCATATTGTACTCGGTGGCGGCAGCCTCAGCGCCGGTAAAGACAGCGTTCCAGAACTCCGAATCCTTGGATTTTGCCACTAACGCCACCTGGTAGCGGGTCGCGTTGCTGTCCGTGGCCTGCATGGCACAGCCCGCCAGCGCCGCCGCCAAGGCCAGCGGCAGCAGACGTTTAACGCAGTTTGTCATAGTCTCCCTCCCTGTCCTCCGGCACGCGCGGAGTGCGAATGGTTACGGTCGTGCCCTCGTAGGGGGCACTGACGATGGAGATGCCGTAAGCCGCGCCGAAGTAGATGCGCAGCCGGTCGTTGACGTTCTTGACACCGATGCCGGTGCGGTCGCTGGGTTCGTTCTGCAAAAGTGCCGCCACCTGCTCCGGCTCCATGCCGATGCCGTCGTCCGCCACAATGAGCAGAATATCGTCACCGTCGGGCTTGACCGTGATCTCAATATGGCCGGAATCGACCATCAAATCCAGGCCGTGGACAATGGCGTTTTCGATGATGGGCTGCAGGGTGATTTTGTTGCACAGACAGTGCAGGCAGCTCTCGTCCACCGTGAAATGGTAGGTGAATTGGTTCTTATAGCGGTATTTTTGGATTTGCAGGTAGGCTTCGGCGTGCTGCAGTTCTTTTTCAATCGGGATCAGCTCGTGCCCACGGCTGATGCTGATGCGGAAGAGCCGCGCCAGCGCGTGGACCATCTGGACGGCGTCGGCATTTTTGCCGCGTTCGCACATCCAGGCGATGGAATCGAGCGTGTTGTAGAGGAAATGCGGGTTGATCTGAGCCTGCAGCGCCTTGAGTTCGGTCTTGCGCAGCACAACTTCCTCCTCGCGCACGGTGGTCATCAGCCGCTGGATACGGCCCACCATATGCCCGAAGGAATCCGAGAGGTTCTGCACCTCCCGCGTGCCGCACACCGACTGGAACGCAAAGCGGTCGGCGTCCTGCTCAAACTGCTCCATGGCGGTTTCCAGCTGCTGCAAGGGGCGGGACAGCGAACGGGACAACACCCAGCCCACGATGAGCGCCGCAAACAGGATCAATACGGCGGTAGCCACAGCGATGCGGGCCATCTGCCAGAAGCTCTCGTTGACGGTCTCGTCGATGTAGCTGACACCGACGACGCGCCACGGGCTGCCCGGCACGCGCTGGACGCTGTAAATGACGGTATCCTCGACATAGGTGCCGTCGCCAAGGCAGGCCAGACGGCCCGCTTCCTCCTTTTTCAGGCCCGCGTACAAAAGCTGCTGCTGCGGGTGGTAGACCATGTTGCCGCGTTCGTCCATCAGGTAGCAGTAGCCGTGCTGGCCAATGCCGACGTTGCTGATGGTGGCAGCCAGCTCCTTGAAGCTCAAATCCACCGAGAGCCAGCACCGCGCAGTGTCACCTTCCGGCACAATACGGATGACCGACACGACCCAGGGGTAGTAACCTTCAAAAATCGACTCGACGTGGGGCGTGCTGATGTAGCCGTGGCCCAGGCGGCGGGCGGTGGTCAAATCAAAGGAAAGGTTCCGCAAAATCGCATCCTTGGGTTTGCGGCCCTCCTGCGCCCAGCAGTCCAGCAGCTGGCCGTCTGCATCGTAGGCGGTGATGGCTGCGACCTCGGGCCGGGCGGTGAGGAACGCGCTCAAAAAGGCGTCGCGGCTGGCGGTGTCGTCGTCCAGCCGCTCCATGACGATGGCGACGGCACTGTCCATTGTGCTGACATAGTTGCCCACGGTCCCCACGACCTGGCTGACGGCCTGGGCACTGTTCGTGCGGGCGGCCTCGACCACGGCGCTGCGGTAGCTGCGCAGAAACAGCGTCGTGCAGAGCGTCAGCACCGCCACGGCCACGGCGGAAATCAGCGCGG
>OGRQ01002860.1_pt1 | contig 11662 bp, 10 predicted proteins | sample 1553521 | NCBI WGS metagenome assembly OGRQ01 (sample SAMEA2580088, study PRJEB22360) | human gut metagenome | biome: human gut; feature: human-associated habitat; material: faeces | place: Denmark | collected 2008/2010
GGGGGAAGCGGCTGTCAGCAACAACAACACGATAGAAGGGAGCCTTCTTGGCGCCGACGCGGCGCAGACGAATCTTAACTGCCATGGTAATATCCTCCAAAAATTTCTTGTTCCCCGGTTTGCGGGGGATTAAATCTATCTGTACAACCCCACAGCGGGGTGTATACCGGAATTATTTCATGCCTCTGAAGGCGCCCGGGTTGCCCATCAGGCCGCCCAGCTTGCGGGCAAAGCCCTTGGGGCTCTTCTTGAACTGCTTCATCATCTTCTGCATCATCTCAAACTGCTTGAGCAGCTTGTTGACATCAGACACCTGAGTGCCGCTGCCCGCAGCGATGCGGCGCTTGCGCTTGGGGTTGATGATGGAGGGGTCTTCGCGCTCAGCCTTGGTCATCGAGTAGATCATGGCCTCGATGCGGTCGAAGGCTTTCTCGTCGATCTGGCTGGCGTCGATGCCGGACATGCCGGGCATCATGCTCAGCATGGCACCCGCGCCGCCCATCTTGCGGATCTGGGCGAACTGGGCCAGCATATCGTTCATATCGAACTTGTTTTCCATCATCCGCTTGGCGGTCTCTTCGGCCAGCTTCTCGTCGGCGGCATCCTGTGCGCGCTCGATGAGGCTCAGCACATCGCCCATGCCGAGGATCCGGCTTGCCATGCGGGAGGGATGGAAGACTTCGAGGTCATCCAGCTTTTCGCCGGTACCCTGGAACTTGATGGGCTTGCCGGTGACAGACAGCACCGAGAGGGCTGCGCCGCCGCGGGTATCGCCGTCGGTCTTGGTGAGGATGATGCCGTCGATGCCGACCGTTTCGTTGAAGGTCTTGGCGACGTTCACGGCGTCCTGACCGGCCATGGCGTCCACGACCAGCAGAGTCTCGTCCACGGGGACAGCCTCTTTGATCTGGACCAGCTCCTGCATCAGCACTTCGTCGATCTGCAGGCGGCCTGCGGTATCGAGGATGATGATGTCGTTGCCGTAGTCCTTGGCGTGGGCCAGCGCCTTTTTAGCGATGACAGGCGGCTTTTCGCCGGGCAGGGTGAAGACCGGCGCACCGGCCTGCCTGCCCACCACCTGCAGCTGGTCGATAGCGGCCGGACGGTAGATGTCGCAGGCCACCAGCATCGGGCGGCGGCCCTGCTTGATGTAGTATTTTGCAAGCTTTGCTGCGTGGGTCGTCTTACCGTTGCCCTGCAGGCCGCAGAGCATGATGATGGTCTGGCCCTTGTTCTTGATGACCAGACGAGGCGCTTCCTCGCCGCCCATCAGGGCGACCAGCTCCTCGTTGACGATCTTGACGACCTGCTGGGCAGGGGTCAGGCTCTCCATGACCTCCTGGCCCATGGCGCGCTCGGAGACCTTTGCGCAGAAATCCTTCGCCACCTTGTAGTTGACGTCGGCTTCCAGCAGGGCCATCCGGACCTCGCGCATGGCGGCTTTGATGTCCGCCTCGCTCAGTTTGCCGTGGCCACGCAGCTTTTTGAACACACCGGCAAGGCGGTCGGTCAAAGATTCAAATGCCATTGTTCGGTGCTCCTCTCAAATCAGTTTTCAGCTCTCATTCACTTCGTCGATGGAGCGGATGAGCCCCAGCATCTTGTTCAGAGTGGCGGCATACTCGGTGGTGGTCAGCCGGGCGTTCGGGCCGGTGCATTCAAACCGGGCGTCGATGACCAGCTGCTCCAGCTCTTCCAGTGTCTGCTGCACCCGGCGGTACCGGGCCGCGAAGCCGACCTTTTCTTCCAGCTCCTTGAGGGCCGTTTCGCCATGCTTGATGGCGTCCCGCGCCCCCTGCCGGGTGATGCCGAAGTTTTCTCCGATCTCGCTGAGGGAGAGGTCATCGTTGTAATACTGGCGCAGCATCTCGCGCTGTTTGGGCGTGAGCACTTCGCCGTAAAAATCGAGCAGATAGCCCATTTCAAAGTCTTTTGCCATGTTCTGTCCTGCTCTGACCTCCGCTGTTTGTAAAGGTTTTTTGCTTTACATACGGAGTATAGCAGACGGGGTGTCCCTTGTCAAGGACTTTTTGCGTCATTTTGCCAAATTTTCTCCCGATTTTTCTCTTTTCTGCCCAAGCCCCGCTTGACGCTTCCTTTCCTTTGCGTTAAAGTTATAGGCGTAAGCTTTCCCCCGGACGCGAAAGGAGACCGCCCGTGCCTATCTACCCCAACATCTACCAGACCCTGCTGCCCGGCCCCATCGTCGAGCTGCGGGGCTATCTTGCGGCCTGCGGGCTGCGGGGGCGGCTGTACGCCTATCTGAACTACAACGGCCCCACCGGCACGGCGCGGGACGAGCTGGCTGAGGGGATGCTGGCGCTGGCCCTTGAGCGCGGGGCACTGACCCCCGGCCAGACCATCGTGGAGGCCGTGTCAGGGCCTTTTGCCACAGCGCTGACGCTGGCGGGGCTGACGGCGGGCCACCCGGTGACGCTGGTCATGCCGGAGGACGCCCCCGCCATGCGGCAGGAGAGCCTGCTCCGCCTCGGAGCACAGATCATCCATACCCCGGCCCAGGCGGGTCCTGCAGGCGCACGGGCGCTGGCAAAAGCCACCGCCGCCGAGAAGGGCTGGTACTATATGGACTGGCTCAACAACGACGACAACCCCACCTATCACCGCCGGGTGACGGGGCCTGCACTGGTGCGCTCCATCGCGCGGGAGGGTTCCAGCATCGTGGACAGCATCGTCATCGGCGTGGGCAGCGGCGGCACCATCACCGGCGTGGGCGAAACGGTCAAGGCGTGGACGAATGACGTCCGCATCGTGGCCGTGGAGCCTTACGAGAGTCAGGCCCTGACCAGCGGCCTCACCGGCTCCCATGGCATCCCGGACATCGGCTTCGGCCTCGTTCCCGGCAACTACAACTCCTATGTAGTGGACAACATCGCTGCCGTCACCACCGCCGATGCCGTCCGGGCGGCGCAGCGGGTCCTGCGCACCGATGCCATCCCGGCCTCCCCCAGCGCAGGTGCCGCCCTTCACGCAGCAGCCCAGTTTATCGCAAACGGCAAAAGCCGTTCGGCACTGGCCGTGTTCAGCGCACGCCAGAACATACTATAAAAAGGAAACGAGAAGGAATCCATGACAAAAGACATGACGACCGGAGCCATCACGCCCCTTCTGGTCAAATTCACCATCCCGCTGGTGCTGGGCAACCTGTTCCAGCTCACTTATAATGCCGCCGACAGCATCATCGTGGGCAAATTTGTCGGCGAAGACGCCCTTGCCGCCGTCGGCACCTCCAACCCGCTGATGACGCTGGCCATCCTCTTCATCAACGGTCTCTGCCTCGGTGCCGGCATCCTTGTCAGCACGGCCTATGGTGCCGGAGACACCCAGCGCGTGGAGCGTCAGGTCTCCACCACCGCCATCGCAGGCACGGTGTTCTCGCTGGTCTTTTCGGCCCTCTGCGTCCTGCTGGCGACGCCGCTGCTCCGGCTGATGCAGGTCCGGAAGAGATCCTGCCCATCGCGGTGCAGTACCTCCGCATCGTCTTTGCGGGCCTCATCTTCACCTTCTTTTACAACTTTCTCGCCGCCACCATGCGGGCGCTGGGCGACAGCAAGAGCGCCCTTTACTTTCTGATGATAAGCTCGGTGCTGAACATCGGCGGCGACCTCTTCTTTGTCGAGGTGCTGGGCTGGGGCAGCGAAGGCTGCGCCTTCTCCACCGTCCTCAGCGAGGCGCTCTGCTGTGTGCTCTGCGTCGTCTACATCCAGTTCAAAGTTCCCGTCCTTCAGCTGGGGCGGCGCTGGTTCGTCTTTGACGGCTCTCTGCTGCGCAGCACCGTCCAGTACGGCTGGACCAGCGCCATGCAGCAGGCCACCGTCCAGCTGGGCAAGATCGCCGTGCAGGCCATCGTCAACACTCTGGGCATCAATGCAATGGCCGCTTTCACCGCCGCCAGCCGGGTGGACGACTTCACCTATATGCCCCAGCAGAACATCGCCCACGCCATGACCACCCTGATGGCCCAGAACCACGGTGCCGGCAAAAAGGAGCGGGTGCGTCAGGGCTTTTTCTGCGGCCTGCGCATCGAGCTCATCTACGGCTTCTGCCTGATGGCCGTCTGCCTGCTCTTCGCCCGCCCCATCATCTCCCTCTTCGTGGATGACCCCGCCGTCATCGACCTGGGCGTCAAGTTCCTGCGGTGCGCCTCCCTCTTCTACCTGATGCCCGGCGTGACCAACGGCATTCAGGGCGGCTTCCGCGGCCTCGGCGATTTGAAGATCACCCTGAACAGCAGTATGCTCAACATGGGCTTCCGCGTGGCCGCCGCCGCTGTGCTGGTGCTGGTGCTCAAGGTCGATTTGCAGATCATGCCTGTGAGCTACGGCATCGGCTGGCTGTCCATGCTGGTCTATGAGCTGCCCCTGCTCATCCGCTACATGAAAGAGGACAAGCTTTAACTCCGGCAAAAAAGAGCAGGGCGTGCAGCCATAGGGCCGCACGCTCTGCTCTTTTTCGCTTTCAGACTATTTACAAGAAGTTACTTATTCTTGTACATTTCCTCGTAGTATTTCTGGTAGTTGCCGCTGGTGATGTGCTCCATCCACTCCTCGTGGTCGAGGTACCAGTCGATGGTCAGGACGATGCCCTTCTCGAAGGGAGTCTCAGGATACCAGCCAAGGTCGTTCTTGATCTTGGTGGGGTCGATGCCATAGCGGCGGTCATGGCCCAGACGGTCAGCGACATGCTTGATGAGGTCTTCGCTGATGCCGTCGTCCTTCAGGCGGTCGTGCAGCTGCTCGATGATGGTCTTGACGATGAAGATGTTGGGGCGCTCGTTGTGGCCGCCGACATTGTAGACCTCGCCCACCTTGCCGCCGTTGCAGACCATATCAATGGCCTTGCAGTGGTCCTCAACGTACAGCCAGTCGCGGATCTGCATACCGTCACCGTAGACGGGCAGCTGCTTATGGTGCTTGACGTTGTTGATCATCAGCGGGATGAGCTTCTCGGGGAACTGGTAGGGGCCGTAGTTGTTGGAGCAGCGGGTGATGTTGATGGGCATACCGTAGGTGTCGTGGAATGCCATGACGAACATATCAGCGCTGGCCTTGGAGGAAGAGTAGGGGCTGTGGGGGCAGAGCGGGGTGGTCTCCATGAAGAAGCCCTCAGCGCCCAGAGCGCCGTAGACCTCATCGGTGGACACCTGCAGATACTTCTTGCCCTCTTTCCAGGTCTTGGCCTCGGCGTCGTACCAGGCTTCCTTAGCGCGCTGCAGCAGGTTGACGGTACCCATCACGTTGCTCTGGACGAAAATTTCAGGGTTCTTGATGGAGCGGTCAACATGGCTCTCAGCGGCAAAGTTGATGACGTAATCGAAATCGTACTTTGCAAACAGGCTCTCGACCAGCTCCTTGTCGCAGATGTCGCCCTGCACAAAGACGTGGCGGGGGTCGCCCTCAACGTCCTTCAGGTTCTCGAGGTTGCCGGCGTAGGTCAGCTTGTCGAGGTTGACCAGCAGGATCTCGGGGTACTTCTTGAGCATATAATGCACAAAGTTGGAACCGATAAAACCGGCGCAGCCGGTGATAAGATATTTTTTCATAATAAGATTTTCCTCTTAAATTAAGCTTTCATCCCGTTGTCGCCGTCCCAGTGCTCAAAGAAGCAGGCCAGCGCGTCCTTCCAGTCGCGGACGTCGTTGCCGACGGTGCAGCGGAGCATCCGGTTGTCCAGAGCGCTCCACTTGGGGCGGTCGGCGCTGTCCGGGTGCTTTGCCTTGTACTCTTCGCTGGTGCAGGGAGCCACGGTGGCGTCCACGCCGGACAGGCGGATGATCTCCGATGCGAAATCATACCAGGAGCAGATGCCCTCGCCGGTGCAGTGATACAGGCCGTACTCGTGGGTCACGCAGAGCTGCAGGATCTCGTGGGCCAGATCGACGGCGTTGGTCGGGTTGCCGCACTGGTCGTTGACGACTTCCAGCTTGCCGAATTTCTTGCCGGCGTTCACGATGGTCTTGACGAAGTTTTTGCCGTAGTAGCTGTAGAGCCATGCCGTACGGACAATGAAGTGGCGGTGGCAGAACTGCTCCACATACTTCTCACCCATGAGCTTGGTGGAGCCGTAGGCGCTGATGGGGCCGGGAATGGTGGCCTCATCCTGCGGGATGCCGCCGTTCTCGCGGCCGGAGAAGACATAATCCGTAGAGACGTGTACCAGACGGGCGCCGGTCTTGGTGGCGGCCTGTGCCAGATTGCGGGGGCCGATGGCGTTGGCCTTGAAGGCAGCGTCATGGTTCACCTCGCAGCCGTCCACGTTGGTGAACGCGGCGCAGTTGATGATGACGTCCGGGCGCTGACGGCGGATGAAGTCATCCACCATCTTGTAGTTGGTGATGTCCAGCTCCGGCAGGTCCACCGGAATGACCGTGGCGCTCACCAGCTTCTCGGGGATGGGGCCAAGCTCACTGCGGCCTTCCCGGAGCTGCTTGATGATCTCGGTGCCAAGCTGGCCTCTGCAGCCGGTAACAATGATTTTCATGCGGATACCGCCTCTCTTAATACTTCAGTTTGCCGTCGGCCACATTCTTGAGGTGCTGGCCGTAGGGGCTCTTGCCGTAGCGCTCTGCGCTTTCCAGCAGGGTGTCGCGGTCGATCCAGCCGTACTTGAATGCGATCTCCTCGGGGGCGCTGATCTTGATGCCCTGACGCTTCTCGATCATCCGCACAAAGTCGGCTGCCTCCACGAGGCTGTCCATCGTGCCGGTGTCCAGCCATGCAAAGCCGCGGCCCAGCAGCTGGACGTCCAGCTCATCCTGCTTGAGGTACATATCGTTCAGGGTCGTGATCTCCAGCTCGCCGCGGGCGGAGGGCTTGACCTGCTTTGCCATCCTGACGACTTCCTTATTATAGAAGTACAGGCCGGTGATGGCGTAGTTGCTCTTGGGATGCTGGGGCTTCTCCTCGACGCTCAGTACCTTTCCGTTTGCGTCGAACTCCACGATGCCGAAGCGCTCGGGGTCCGGCACATAGTAGCCGAAGACGGTGCAGCGGCCCTTGTTCTCGGCGTTGGAGACAGCATTCTTCAGAATCTTGGAGAAGCCGTTGCCGTAGAAGATGTTGTCGCCCAGGATCATTGCGCAGCAGTCGTCGCCGATGAACTCTTCACCGAGGATGAAAGCCTGAGCCAGGCCGTCCGGGGACGGCTGGACCTTATATTGCAGATGGATGCCGTACTGGCTGCCATCACCCAGCAGCGCCTCGAAGCGGGGCGTGTCGGTGGGGGTCGAGATGATGAGGATGTCCTGGATGCCCGCCAGCATGAGGGTGGACAGAGGATAATAGATCATCGGCTTGTCGTAGACGGGCAGCAGCTGTTTGCTGGTGACCATCGTCAGCGGATAGAGCCGGGTGCCGGCACCGCCGGCCAGAATGATACCTTTCATTTTTGTGCACTCCTTATATTATGAAATAAAAAAGTTGTGCAGCTTGTACAAGGCCCGACAGCGTATCCGCCGGGTCCTGTATGGATTCAAAGCGGAGCTGCGTCCGCTGTAAACAATGTTGGTGGTAATACGCCGCCAGCCGCCGGGCTTCCCGCGCCACGCGCGCTGGCAGGATCTCGCTATGCACTGCTGGCAGGCTTGCGATAGTATTACACCTTATTCTACTATCAAATCGAAAAAAAAGCAAGGAAAGAGCGCCCTCCACAAAAATTTTTGCGGAGAGCGCTCTTTTGTTTCATCAGCAAAGGCTCAGAACTTGAAGCCCCACTTGTGGAAATAACGCAGCAGGCTCCCGGTCTGCCACAAAAAGGGCTTGAGGCTGCGGTGGGCCGCACGATGCCATGCATGGATGGCGGTGTACTGCGGCACGAGGTAGGCTTTGCCGGTGGTGCGCATCTTCTGGGTCAGGTCGGCATCCTCCACATACATGAAGTAGTGCTCATCGAAGCCGCCCACGGCCTTGAACTCCGCCGTCCGCACGGCGGAAAAGCTGCCGGTGCAGAACTCGATCTCAACGGGAGCGGACAGATCCTCCCCCTCCATCAAATACGCACGGTTATATTTCTCCCAGAATTTCAAAAACGGCAGCTGGCGGTAGACCATAGGCCGCAGCGCACAGCGCCGCAGCGGCAGGCTCTGGGGACGGCCATCCGGGAAGCACAGCCCCGGCCGGGCCATCACAGCATCCGGGTGGGCGGCCATCCAGTCGGCCAAATCGCTGAGGGTATCGGCGGTGAGCTGGATGTCCGGATTCAGGATGAAGTGATAGTCGCTCGTCAGCTCCGGCAGGACGGTGTTGTGTCCGGTGCCGAAACCGCCGTTCTCCTTGCGGCAGCGCACCTCGACCTTCTGGCCGGGCTGAGTGCTCAAAGCGCCGCCCTTCACGGCGGCTTCGAGACGTGCGCCGCTGCCGTCGGGGCTGGCGTTGTCCACCAGATAGAGGGTCAGCGGGTGGCGGCGGGTGTATTGCAGCACCGTCTGCGCCGCCTTGAGGGCTTCGTCGCAGCCGTTATAGACAACGATACAGGCAGAGAGTTCCAAGTTCGTTCTCCTTATCATTCCAGCGGTAATATCTTCAGGCTGAAATCTTCGCGCTGGATGTCGAAGTTGGGATTGGTGCAGGGGTCGCCTGCAGCCAGCAGGTCGCCCCAGCGGGCCTGAAAACGCAGCACCTCGCCCTGAAAACGCTTCTGCTTTTCGGGGTTGTCCTCCATGCCGCGGCTCTTGCTCTCGTAGTGGTAGAGCTGGGCAAACGGAGTGAAGACGTTGGTGTAGCCTGCCTGACGGACGCGGACGCAGAAGTCCACATCGTTGAAGGCCACGGCATAGCTCTCGTCCAGACCGCCCACTTCGTCGTAGATCTCCTTGCGGATGAGCAGGCAGGCGGCGGTGTCAGCGTAGACGTCCTGCACATAGTTCAGGCGGCCCATATAGCCGTCGGAGCTGGCGGGATAGTACTTGTGCAGATGGCCCGCCACGCCGCCGATGCCGAAGCCGACACCGGCGTGCTGGATGGTATCGTCCGGGTAGAGCAGCTTGGCACCCACGCAGCCTACCCGCTTCTGCTGGGCGTACATGACCATCTCTTCCAGCCAGGCGGCAGTGATGACCTCGGTGTCGTTGTTGAGCAGAAGCAGATACTCACCGGTGGCGAACTTCTCGCCGAAGTTGTTCAGGGCGCTGTAGTTGAAGCCCTTGCCCTCCCAGGTGACGACCTTGAGGTTATCGGGGTGCTCCTTCTGCATCCGCTCGTAGGTGCGGAAGGTCTCGGGGGCCTTGCTGTTGTTCTCGATGAGGATGATCTCAAAATCCGGGTAGGTGGTGCGGGCGTAGATGGACTCCACGCAGGTCACCAGGTCGCGGATGTGGTCGCAGGTGGGGATGAGGATGCTCACCCGGCCCGGATGGTCGATGGTATAATCGGTCTTGTAGTAGCCCGGCGTACCCGGGATGAGGGACACATCGTCCACGGCCACGCCGCAGCGGGCGTAATGAGCCTTGAGGGCGGCAATGCCCGCGTCGATGCAGTAGGTCTTGGCGGAGATGTCGCTGGCCGTGCTGCCGGGGCTGGAACGCCAGTAATAGAGGGCGTGGGGGATGTGGACGATCTTCCGGGCCGTCTCGGTCAGGCGGAGGAAGAGCTCGTAATCCTGACTGCCGTTGTACTCCATCCGCTCCGGGCCGCCTGCGGCATCCATCAGCCGGCGGCTGAAGAGGGTCAGGTGGCAGATATAGTTGTTGGAGCGGAGGTTGTCCAGCATGAAGTCCGGCTTGAAGTGGTAGAGCACCACATTCTCCACCTTGCCCTCAAAGGTCGCCTCATCGGTATAGACGAAGTCGGCTCCCTGCTCTGCGATGGCCTTGGCGGCGTACCAGAGGGCGCAGGGATGGAGGATGTCGTCGTGGTCCAGCAGGGCGATGAAGTCGCCGGTGGCCATCTCGATGCCTTTGTTGGTGTTGCCGGGGATGAGCTCATTCTTCTCCAGCTTCCTGTAGCGGATACGAGGGTCCACAGCGGCGCGCTGCTGCACCATCTCGCCCACGCCCGGGGCAGTGCCGGCGTCCACACAGCAGAGCTCCCAGTTGCGGTAGGTCTGGTTCACGACGGAATCCAGCAGCTCTTCGAGGAAGTCCAGCGGGGTGTTGTAGAGCGGCACCACGATGCTGATCTTGGGGCCTGCAGGCTGATTGCCTGCCTGCCGCACCAGCAGTTCCACCGGTGCGAACCGGTCGGCGCGCATGACTTTGCCCGGGAAGAGGGCGGCGTACTCGCGGCGGGCCGGGCGTCCCCGCGGGGGGGGCGGGCCAGTTCCCGCACACCCTCGATGCCGCCGCTGCGCAGCTCCCGCAGGAGCACGAAGAAGGGCAGAGTGTGCCAGAGCTGGCGGCTCTTACTGACGACATAGCGCATGGGCCATGTCATCTTCCAGAACTTCGAGCCGGTCACCTCGCCCAGTGCCTTTTCCAGCTGCTGCTCGTGGCTGCGGCTGAGCGAAAGGTCGCTGCGCAGCCGGGCGATGAGCTCAGCTTCCTCGCCGCTGGTGCGCTCGGCGCGCACCATCCGGTCACGCAGGATGTCCATTTCCATCTCGTAGCCCCGCACCATCTTCAGCTGAGTGGGCTGGCTGGTGCAGAACAGCGCCGACTGCTGAGCGCGGCCCTTGCTGCGCCAGCCAAAATCGCGGAAATACCCTCTCTGGGCCAGCTGCTCGGCCCAGCCCGCCATCACGGTGCTCTCATCGCTCACCAGCAGCACCCGGGCGGGCAGGATCTCGGGCAGCGTTTCCCACGCGGGGTCTGCCACCACCAGAAGCTCTGCCACAGAGCCCTCTGTCCACTCTTCTGTCTCCACACCTGCACGGTGCAGGGCTTCCGTCAGCAGGGGCATCTGCTCTCCCAGCAGGGCCGCCGAGGCGGGGTTTGCCTCCTCCGCGATGCGCTGCGCCAGTGCGCGGCAGCGCTCCCGCTCCCGCTTTTCTTTCTTTTCCTTCTCCAACTGCATTCCGTTCTCTCCACCTGTTATTCTTTATCGTATCGCTCCCGCTTTGGAGCGTGAAACGCGAAATCGTCTGTCTCTTGTGTACAAACGTGTACAGTATACCAAATCACGTCTCATTTGAGAAGTATTTTGCGCAATTCCTTTTGATTTTTTACATGCCCAGCAGGCGGCGCAGCCAGCTGAACAGACCGCCGCCGGAGCTCGTGCCGCTGCCCACCGTCCGGATGGAAACGCCGGAGTAGTAGTGCTTCAGGATGTCGCGGTAGCCCATCCCCTCCTCGGCGGCGTAGCCCACGGCGCCGCACTGGCTCATGCCCACGCCGTGGCCGAAGCCGTAGTAGTACATACAGGGTACACCCGTTGCATCCGTGCTGAAATCGAAGCAGTAGCGGGAGGACACGAACTGGCCGATATAGCGGTAGCTGCGGCCATTGGAAACAAAGGTGTTGTACTGCACAAAGCCGCCCAGATCCTTGTGGGTGGTGTCGGCGCTGACGTAGGGTTCGCCGGTGCGGCTGTCGTTATACTCTTTATAGGTATAGTCTTTTCCGATGACCCGGCGCAGCTTGTTGTGGTACTGCTCCTCGTAGGGGCTTTCTACGCTCTGCAGATACGGCACATCGGTGCCCCATGCGTCCCGGCTGGAGCAGGTGCCGTACACGCCGGTCTGGGTGTTATAGCCCGCACTGGCCGACCACACG
>OGRQ01002876.1_pt1 | contig 11617 bp, 7 predicted proteins | sample 1553521 | NCBI WGS metagenome assembly OGRQ01 (sample SAMEA2580088, study PRJEB22360) | human gut metagenome | biome: human gut; feature: human-associated habitat; material: faeces | place: Denmark | collected 2008/2010
CGATCTCGTCCTTCGGGGTCTTGCGCAGTTCCAGACCGAAAGCGATGTTCTTGTAAACGGTCATGTGGGGGTACAGAGCGTAGCTCTGGAACACCATTGCGATATCACGATCCTTCGGGGGAACGTCGTTGATCAGACGGCCACCGATGTACATTTCGCCCTTGGAGATCTCCTCCAGACCGGCGATCATGCGCAGGGTGGTGGACTTGCCGCAGCCAGAGGGGCCGACGAAGATGATGAATTCCTTATCCTGGATCTCCAGGTTAAAGTCGGTAACAGCGGGAGCGGTAGCACCCGGATAGATCTTATAGATGTGCTGGCAGCTGATCGAAGCCATAGTCGTTTGCCTCCATAATTTTTAAGGTTCTCACGCTCTTGACGGCGTGTTCATTCGTTGGTACTATAATAACAGATAATTTTGTGATATAAAATAGCATTTTATTGATTAGAGGTGTCAGATATTGCTTTTTGACTGGAACACCATCGCTTTTCCCGCTTCCGTGCAGGATCTGCAGCTGTCTGCCCCCCTCACCCTCTCCGGCGAAGGACTGTGGGTGTGCCTTGTGTCCAGCGGCCAGTGCTCTGCATCCGTACCTGCTGCCGGGCCGCTGCCGCTGGGTGCAGCGCTCATTTTGCCGCCGCAGTCCGTGCCTGCCGGGCACCTGATCCTGAGCCGTGCCCCGCTGGCCCTTGTGCCGGAAAGCATCTGCCATCTGCTCTGCGTCCAGCTTACCGGGCAGGCGGCTTCCCAGTTTCTGGCCGGGCTGCACGAACTGCCCTTCCTTGCCAAGGGCGGTTCCTGCCCGGCCGCTGCCGAACTGATGGACCGCCTTGCTGAGGAAAAGACCGCCCACAGCCGTGCCCGCAGCCAGTTGGCCTACGCACTGCTGTGTGAGCTTTCTGACGCCGACAGTGCCGCGTCCGCCCTGCCGCCGCTGGTGCAGGCCGCCATTGAGGACATCCGCGCAAACTACGCGGGCCTTTACGGCGTGGAGGAGCTGAGCGAACGGCTGGGCGTGTCCAAGAGCCATCTGGTGCGCACCTTTACCGCAGCCATTGGCGTGCCGCCGGGCAAATACCTCACCACGGTGCGCGTTGAAGCAGCCCAGCGGCTGCTGCTCCACCGGGAGTACACACTGGACGTGGTAGCCAGCCTGTGCGGCTTTTCCGGTGCCAACTACCTGTGCCGGGTGTTCAAAAAAGAAACCGGCCAATCCCCCGCACAGTGGCGGGCAATGGCCGGTCACGCCGCGCAGAGTGGGCTTTCGCCCGAGGAATCTCTGCGCGAACAGGAGCTTTATATTTAAGGGCTATGCGGTCTGCTTTTTACCGCGCAGCAGCAAAAACAGGGTCAGCACTGCGGTGAGCAGTTCCGATGCCGGGAACGCTGCCCACACACCATTCATGCCAAACAGGCGGCTCAGCACCAGCGAGCAGACCACGATGGCCACCATGCCGCGGCAGATGGAGGTGACGGAGGCTTCCACCGGGCGGTTGGTCGCACTCAGATAGCCCGCCGCCACGATGTTGAACCCGGCAAAGAAGTAGCCCACAAAGTACAGCCGCATGCCCATGTGAGCAAACTGCGCCATCCGGGCGGAGCTTTCGCTGTTGAACACGTCAACCAGTGCATCGGTAGCACCAAAGATGATGCCGTACAGCACCGCTGCCAGCACCAGTGCGGTGCAGCTGCCCAGGATGAGCAGCTTTCTGGCACCGGCCTTGTCGCTTTTGCCGTAGCACTCGCTCACCAGCGGCTGTGCGCCCTGTGCAACACCATTGAAGATGGCCGTTGCCACCAGCGCAAAGTTCGCCACCACGCCATAGGCCGCCACGGCCACATTGCCCGCCAGCCCCAGCAGCAGAAGGTTGAACACGGTAGTGGTAACGCCGGAGGACATCTCACCCACAAAGCCGGAGATGCCAAGCTGGCAGCTCTGGCCCAGCAGCCTTGCCGAGGGGCGCTGGCGCACGAACTGCACGCTGTTCTCTTTTTTAAAGAAGTGGCGGCTGCAGATGGAAATGCTGATGATGGGAGACACGGCGGTGGCCAGCGCCGCACCGGCCAGCCCCAGACCCATGGGAAACATGAAAATATAGTCGAACACCACATTGAACAGGCTGCTGCTCAGGGTAGCCACCATGGCAAGGGAGGGGTCGCCGTCGTTGCGCACAAAGGCCGACACGATATAGTTGCACATGAAGAAGGGCGTGAACATAAGGAAGATGCGGGCATACGGGATGCCCAGCGCCATGATCCCCGCGTCACCGCCCATCAGCCGCAGAAGGCCGCCGGGCGCAAAAATGCCCACCAGCAGGAACGGCACGCTGAGCACACAGGCGCAGAAGATAGCATTGGAAAAATAGCGCTGGCAGCGCTCGTCTCCCTGCGCCTTGAGGATGGCGTAGCGGGTGGCCGCGCCAAGGCCGACCATGGAGCCGACGGCAAAGATGAAGTTGTAGACCGGCAGGCAGAGGTTGAGCAGGGTCACGCCGTCGGTACCCGCCGCCTGCGAGATGAAATAGGTATCGGCCAGAATGTAGCACGAGGTGCCCAGCAGGCCGAAGATATTCTGTGATACATATTTAAAGAACTGTTTTGTCAGGTTCATCCAAGTTCCCTTTCATGGCATTTTTTACGCATACCGGCATATTTTAGCACACCCCAAAATGCAAGTCAACACAAAAACGCCCTGTACCGTGCAAAAAAGCATTGACAGCCCGGGCTCTGGCCCTTACACTGGGAGCGGTCACAAAATCATCCCCCTCGCCGGGGGAAGTCTTTTATTACCAGCATCTTAATTTGGGAGGTTCTCTATGTCCGGCAGCACACTGTTTTCCATTGGCGAAGCACTCATCGATATGATCCCGTCCAGGGTGGGCTGTTCTTTTGACGAGGTCCCCTCGTTCAGCCCGCGCACTGGCGGCGCACCGGCCAACGTGTGCGCGGCCTTTGCCCGGCTGGGCGGCAAAAGTGCTTTTCTGAGCCAGCTGGGCGACGACCCCTTCGGCCACAAGATCGCCCGGGAATTGGAAGCCTGCGGCATCGACCTCTCCCATCTGGCCTTTACCGACAAGGCCAGCACAGCCCTTGCCTTCGTCAGTCTGGAAGAGGACGGCAGCCGCACCTTCAGCTTCTACCGCAAGCCCTCGGCGGACCTGCTCTATTCTCCGGAGCAGATCGACCCGGCATGGTTCGCCGATGCCTTTGCCCTGCATTTCTGCAGCGTGTCACTGGTGGACAGCCCCATGCGCTACGCCCACCTTGCGGCCATCTCCGCCGCACGCGAAGCTGGTGCTATCGTCAGCTTTGACCCGAACCTGCGCTTCCCCCTCTGGCCGGACCGCGACATGCTGCGCGGGACTGTGCTGCAGTTCCTGCCGCTTTCTAACATCCTCAAAATTTCGGACGAAGAGCTAGAATTTCTCACCGGCACTGCGGACATTGAAGCCGCCCTGCCGCAGCTGTTCGTGGGCGATGTGCAGCTGGTGTTGTACACCTGCGGCAGCAGCGGTGCCCACGCCTATACCCGCACCGCCCACGGCTTTGCCCCCTGCCGGAAAGTCCGGGCTGTGGACACCACCGGCGCAGGCGACGGCTTCATCGGCTCGTTTTTGTGGCAGCTGGAACGTGACGGCGTGACGCGGAACAAGCTGGAAAAACTGAGCCGGGCCCGTCTTTGCGAGTACCTTGCCTTTTCCAACCAGTTCTGCGGCATCAGCGTGCAGCAGCACGGTGCCATCGACAGCTACCCCACCCTTGACCAGATGCAGTAAAGCATACAATATGCCCTACGTCACAGAACCGCAGGGCTTCTTTTCTGTTTACAATTTGTAGTATTGTGTCGCTATATTCCAATTTTGTCCTTTTTCCGGCATCTTTTCTGCCGGTTTAAGATTTGTTTATCCTTTGTACAAGCCTTGTTCTTATTCTCTGCCCGGTTCCATGTTACCATAAGGGCAAGAACAACAAGCAGGGAGGCTTTATCCATGCCCTTTGAATTTACCCTTCTGGATGCCTTGCAGGCTCTGCGCTGTCCGGTGCTGGATGCACTGGCGGTGTTTTTCGATCAGGCCGGTGCCCGCGGCGAGATCTGGATCGCCTTCACTGCGGTGCTGCTGGCCTTCCGGCGCACCCGCCGGGCCGGGCTGGCCATGGCGCTGGCGCTGGGCCTTTATATGCTGGCAGGCCACTGCGCCTTAAAGCCGCTGTTCGCACGCCCGCGCCCCTGCGACCTCCGGCCGGAGATGCTCACGCTGGTGGCCCGGCCCCATGGCTGGTCGTTCCCTTCCGGACACACATCCTCCGCCTTTGCCGCTGCCTTTGCGCTCTGGCTGCAGAACCGCAGGCTCGGCATCCCGGCTCTTGTGCTGGCCGGGTTCATCGGCTTCACGCGGATGTACCTGTATGTGCATTTCCCCACCGACATTCTGGGCGGCGTGGCACTGGGCCTTGCATTGGGGGCCTGCGGCTCCCTGTTGGCAGATAAGATCAGCAACAAATGGGCGAAACGCAGTGAAGTAAAACGAACTGTATAAACTAATTTCGTCTCGCACTCGTTCTTGCTTTGCTTTTTACATTCAGATGAAGTATATCGCTTCGATCCTATTCGTGAAAAAGAGCCTCGGAAAAATCCGCAGATTTTTCCGAGGCTCAACGAATTATAATAGAATTTCCGCCAAAACAGCCAAAGCGCACGCGGCGGCTATTCCCAATCGTTCTCTTGCATTCAGGTAAAAACAAAAGCAGCCAGCACCGTGGAAAGGAGGATAAAGCGGTGCTGGCTGCGGTATGAGAACTCCCGAACTTTGCGGCGGATCAGGAGGGATTTGGTAGTCTGTCCGCCGTCGTTGGCGATTGCCTGGCATAGGCGGGGGACAGTGTTTTAATAAGTACCTGCTGGGCTGTGTCAGATGCACCAGCCCCCGCAGGTGAAAGCCCTTGTCGGCTTTGGGGAGATGTCTTTGCATCTCCCTGACTGCACCCTTATACTACCAGACAATCGTGGCATTTCTTTGTGGAGTTTTTGAACAATTTGCAAATAGATTTTCAGGTGTTTTCAAAGGAGGCCCCGCGCATAAGCGTTGGGGCGGGACTGGAGTCCCGGGCTGTTCGCGGAGAAAGCTTCCTGCTGGCCTGCATTCATGCTTTTACTGCGCCCCGAAAAATTCCTTGGCGATGTCGGCGCTGCGCTTGGCATCCTTGGCGTACCAGTCCGCGCCGATCTTCTCGGCATATTCCGGCGTGAGCACCGCACCGCCCACCATGATCTTGCAGTCCAAGCCTGCTTCGTGCAGGGCGGCAATGGTTTCCTCCATGCTCTTGAGGGTAGTGGTCATCAGGGCCGAAAGGCCCACCAGATGCACATTCTTTTCCCTCACAGTGTTCACCACCGTCTCCACCGGCACATCACGGCCCAGGTCGATCACCTCAAAGCCGTAGTTCTCCAGAATGACCTTGACGATGTTCTTGCCGATGTCGTGCACATCGCCCTTGACGGTGGCCAGCACGATGCGGCCCTTGCTGGCGCTGCCCTCGCCCTTCTGGGCAATGACGTTCTTGATCTCCTCAAAAGCGCTCTGGGCAGCACTTGCAGCCTGCAGCAGCTGCGGCAGGAACAGCGTGCCCTTCTCGTACTTGGCACCCACGATGTCCAGCGCCGGGATCAGCGCTTCGTCCACCACTTCCAGCGGCTGCTTTTCGGCCAGCAGTGCCTTGGTCTGGGCGGCGGCATCGCCCTTCAGGCCCTTTTCCACTGCCTTCATCAGTGGAGCGTAAGGGCCGGTAAGCTCTGCGCTCTCACCGGATGCGGATGCCGAAGCCGCAGGCGCCGTCTGCGCGGCCTGCTTGAGGGCCACCGAGGCGGGCACGCGGTCGGCATAGCGCTCAATGTATTTGGTGCTCTGCGGATCGCGGTTGGTCAGCACATTGTAAGCATACACCGCCGCCATCATCTCCTCGCTGGAAGGGTTCATAATGGCGAGGTCAAGGCCCGCATACATGGCCATGGTGAGGAAGGTGGTGTTCAGGTACGGGCGGCAGGGCAGGCCAAAGCTGATGTTGGATACGCCCAGCACGGTGCGCACGCCCAGCTCTTTTTTGCAGCGGGCCAGCGCTTGCAGCGTTTGGGTTGCGCCTTCCTGCTGAGCGCTGGCGGTCAGGCAGAGACAGTCAATGTAGATATCCTCGTCCGGGATGCCTGCGGCGTGGGCGGCGTCCACAATGCGGCGGGCAATGGCGACGCGGCCCTCCACTGTCGGTGGGATGCCGCCCTTATCCAGCGCCAGTCCGACGACGGCAGCACCGTACTTTTTGCAGAGCGGCAAAATCTTTTCCAGCGTCTCCGTCTCGCCGTTGACCGAGTTGACGATTGGCTTGCCATTATAAATGCGCAATGCACGGGAAAGAGCCTCGGGGTTCGAGGAATCCAGTTGTAGCGGCAGATCGGTGACGGCCTGCAAATCCTTGACGAGCTGTTCCAGCGTGGCTGCTTCGTCGATGCCGGGCAAACCGGCGTTGACGTCCAGCACCTGGGCACCAGCCTCGGCCTGGGCCACGGCCTGGGTGCAGGGGTAAGCACTGTCGCCGTCACGTAAGGCCTGCTGCAAGCGCTTTTTGCCGGTAGGGTTGATGCGCTCGCCCACGACGGTAATGCCGTTTACTTCCACAAAGCGAACCGGTGTACACAGGCAGCTGCGGCGGATGGGAATTTTACCAGCCGGGGCCAGCGGGCTGAACGTCTCGTGCAGTTTGGCGATAAAGGCGGGTGTGGTGCCGCAGCAGCCGCCCACCATCGAAACACCGATGGCAGCGTATTCTTTCATTTCGGCGGCAAAGCCGTCCGGATCCAGGTTGTAGCTGCCGTCCGGGTTGGGCAGACCCGCATTGGGTTTGACAAAGACCGGCACACCGGCGGGCACGCTGCGGCAAAGCCGCTGCGCAAAGGGCAAAATTTCCTTGGGGCCAAGCGAGCAGTTGATGCCCACGGCGTCCGCGCCGAGGCCTGCCGCCGTGACGGCGTAGCTTTCCACTGTGCAGCCGGTGAAGGTACGGCCCCGGCTCTCGAAGCTCATCGAGGTAAAGATCGGCAGGGTGCAGTTTTCTTTGGCGGCTAGGATGGCGGCTTTCAGCTCGTACAGGTCGGTCATCGTCTCCAAAAAGACGAGGTCGGCACCGGCTGCCGTGCCTGCACGGATGACCTGGGCGAACTCGGCATAGGCATCCTCAAAGCTCAAGGTGCCTGCGGGAACCAGCAGCTCACCCAGGGGGCCGATGTCCAGCGCCACCAGTGCGCCGGTAGTATCGGCGGCCTTGCGGGCGCAGGCGATGGATGCCGTGACGACATCCTCCACCGTATGGCCGCAGCCTGCCAGTTTTTTTGCATTGGCACCAAAGGTGTTTGCCAGCAGAATATCCGCCCCGGCGTTGGCATAGTCGGTGTGGATGGCCGTCAGTACGTCAGGCATTTCCAGCGCGGCCAGCTCGGGTTTCTGCCCGGGCTGCAGACCGCGTGCCTGCAGCTGGGTACCCATGCCGCCGTCCAGAAAAACAAACCGCTTGCGGTCAAAAACTTCGCGAATCTGCATAAGATTCTCCCCTATCCCTCTTGGTTGAAACAGGTCGTGCCGCGCTTGCGGAACGAGCAAGTCTCTTTTAAATGGCAGGTCGCACAGCCTGCGCGGGTGCCGGTCACAGGATGATCGGCAATGCCTAAAATGGCGGTGGTGCTTTTGCGCGGGGTCAAAAGATGCTGCGGCGTCACGGCCAGGCCGCAGCCGCGAACGCTGTCTACTGCCAGGCAAAGCTCATCGTTCAAATCCAGCGGGCAGTCACCGTAGCCCGGCGCATAGCGGCCGGTCAGGTACAGGCCCTTCGCTTCGAACAGCGGGCGCTGCTCAGCCTCCCACTCGTCGCAGACCTGTTCCAGCAGAACCGAAGCCAGTGCATCCGCAGCCGTCGCCGAGGCAATGTCGGTCAATTCCAAACGGCGCAGAAATTTATCGATCTCCGACCCGAGGGTCGCGGCCATCAGCAGTGCTTTATCACAGCCCTGCAAATGGCGGGCTAGGTCGGTGCCGCAGTTATCAAACGGCAGCACGGCCAGCGGCAGGACGCGCCACACAACATGGGGCGCGGCGATGGCGAGGATTTGCTTTTCCGCTTTATCCAGCAATGCGGTGGTAGCATCATCGGGCGTCCAGCCGGAGGCCCCCATGTACCGCAGCGCCGTGGCGCGGCGGATGGCGGCAGGCTTGCGGCGTTCCATTACAGCAAGTCCCTGATGCCGTCGTAGACCTTGGCGGCCACGGCGGCGTCGTTCATGGCGTACAGGTGGATGCCATCCGCGCCGCCTTCGATCAGGTCGCGCAGCTGGTTGACGGCGTAGTCGATGCCGGCATCGTACAGGCTGGCCGGGTCGTCCTGATAGCGGGAAATCATGCGGGTGAAGTCCGACGGCAGGCTGGCCGAGGACAGCGCTACGGTGCGCTCGATCTGGCTGCGCTTGACAATGGGCATGACGCCGGCCGAGACGGGCAGCGTGATACCGGCGCGTCGGGCCAGGTTCAGGAAGCGATAGAAGTGCATATTATCGAAGAACAGCTGGGTTAGCAGATGCTCGGCACCCGCTGCCTGCTTGATGCGCAGGTTCTCCACATCGTGCAGCAGGGTGTCGGCCTCGGGGTGGCCCTCCGGGTAGCAGGCACCGTGGACGGAGAAATTCGGCTTCTTCCATTTAATAAAGGAGGTCAGGTCACTGGCGTGCTTGAAGTCGGGGCTTTCGGGGCGGGCAGGGCTGCGGTCACCGCGCAGGGCCAGCACATCGCGAACGCCGACGGCCTCCAGCTGGTCAAGGATTTCGGCAGCGCAAGTCTCGTCGTTGCCCATGCAGATGAGGTGTGCCAGTGTGGGAATGTGCAGCTCGTTCTGGATGTAGTCCGCCACCTCGGCGGTGGAAACGCCGCCCGCAGAGCCGCCCGCGCCGAAAGTCACGCTGATGAAGCCAGGAGTCAGCGCCTGCATCTTTTGCAGCGTGTCCTTGAGCTTGTCCATCTGGGTGGTCTGCTTCGGGGGAAAGCATTCAATCGAGAAAACGCAGCGCTTAGTTTTGAACTGTTCGGTGATCGTCATTTTTTTCTCCTTATTGTTACGCCGCAAGTTCGGCGGAATCCGCGGTGGTTTCCACAGTCAGAGTATCATTTTGCCAGATAAAGGTCAGGCTGCCCTGTAAGTCAGTCCGGTACACCTCTGCGCCGACGGCAGCAAAATTTTGCAGCGCCGCGCGGTGCGGGTGGCCGTAATCATTGTTCAGCCCGCAGCTGACGGCCACGGCCTGCGGGGCCGCAGCCTGCAAAAACGCAAGGCTGTTGGAGGTGTAAGAACCATGGTGACCAGCCTTGAAAAGGGTCGTGTGCAAGGAGGTGCCGTAGGTGTCCAAGAGCTGCTGCTCGGCGGCTTCCTCGGCGTCACCGGTGTCTAAAAAGCGGAAGTCACCTGCTGTGAACAGCGTGCAGAGCGAGGCATTGTTGACGCTGTCGTCCGCAGCCTCAGCACTGCCGCCCTGTAAAATCTGCAGCGTGCCGCCGCCTAAAGAGTAGCTGTCCCCCGCTTCGGTGGTGAGGATTTCCGCCCCGCTGTCGGCGGCCGCTTGCGCTAAATTGCGCGGCCAGTCGGCGGTGTCCTCGGGGCCGGGCTGCCAGTCTGGCAGCAGCAGTGTCTGAACCGGGTAATTTTGCAGCACCGTCCGGGCATTGCCGGTGTGGTCAGCGTGGGGATGGGTCAGCACAAGGTAGTCGAGTGTTTCGACCTCCAGTGCATCCAAATCGTACAGCAGCGCGTCCTCGGCTTCGGCGGGGCCGGTGTCAATCAGGCACCAGCGGCCATCCTGGCAGAGCAGCACGGCGTCGCCCTGCCCCACGTCCAGCACATAGACAACAGTGCTGCCGTCGGCGATTTGCGGGGCGCTTTCCTCGGTTTGCAGCGGCACATCGAAGAAAGCGCGCAGCTGCTGCCAGGTGGGAACAGGGCCTTTGCCGCCCGCAAACTGGATGACGAGCGCGGCGCAGAGCAGCACAAGCAGCAAAGCAGCCACCGCAATGCTGGCAGCCTTTTTGAAGCGGTTACTCGTCATACTGGCCGCCCAGCTTGCGCTCCTCCCACTCGGCCTTGGTCACCAGCACGGCGCGGGGCTTGGCACCCTCATAGGGGCCGATGATCTTTTCCTGCTCCATCTGATCCATGATGCGGGCCGCGCGGGCGTAGCCCAGTTTGCAGCGGCGCTGCAACAGGCTGGTGCTGGCCTGCCCGGCATCGATGACGCATTCGACGGCCTGCTCAAACATGGCATCCAGTGCGCCGCCTGCGTCGCCGTCATCGTCGCTGCCCTTCTTGCTGCCCTTCTCGGCAACAGCGCGGCGCTCCATTTCGGCAATCATTTCTTCGTCGTACTGGGCGGAGGAAGTGGACTTGATAAAGCTCAGCACCGCGCCAATCTCTTCATCAGTCACGAAGGTGCCTTGCACGCGGACGGGTTTGGAGGCACCGACCGGCAGGAAGAGCATATCGCCGTTGCCCAGCAGCTTTTCGGCACCGCCGCTGTCCAGAATGGTTCGACTGTCGATCTGGCTGGAAACAGCAAAAGCGATACGGCTGGGAATATTGGCCTTGATCAGGCCGGTGATGACGTCAACGCTGGGGCGCTGGGTGGCAACGATTAAGTGGATACCGGCGGCACGGGCTTTCTGCGCGATACGGCAGATATAGTCCTCGACCTCTTTGCCGGCAACCATCATCAAATCGGCCAACTCGTCAATGACGATGGCGATATAAGGCAGGTGTTCCATGCCGGTCTGGGCGGCCAGTTTGTTGTAGGCTTTGATCTCGCGGACATTATTTTCGGCAAAGAGCTTGTAGCGGCGCTCCATCTCGGCAACGCTGGCACCCAGCGCACCGGCGGCCTTGCGCGGCTCGGTGACGACAGGCATCAGCAGATGCGGGATGCCGTTATACTCGGCCAATTCAACGACCTTGGGGTCAATGAGGATGAGTTTGACATCCTCCGGCCCGGAACGGAACAGGAAGCTGATAATGATAGAGTTGACGCAGACGGATTTACCGCTGCCGGTGGAACCTGCAATCAGCAGGTGGGGCATCTTGCAAAGGTCGGCGACCTGGGCCGTACCGGCGATATCCTTGCCCAGGGCCATCGTCAGCGGGCTGCGCATATTGACGTAGTTCTGCGACTCAAAGACAGAACGAATATTGACGGTAGAACGAATCTTATTGGGGACTTCGATGCCGACGGCGGGCTTACCGGGGATGGGAGCCTCGATACGGACACCCGCAGTGGCCAGGTTCAGGGCGATATCATCGGCCAGGCTTGTGATGCGGCTGACCTTGATACCAGCCTGAGGCTGCAGTTCGTACCGGGTGACAGAGGGACCGCGGCAGATATCCAGCATCGTGGTCTTGACGCCGAAGCTGTCCAGCGTGTTGACGAGGATGTCGGCGTTCTTCTTCATTTCGCGGGCGGCACCGGCTTCATCGTCGGGACGTGTGGGGTTAAAGAGGTTGACCGACGGATAGCAGTACGGCTCGGGGGGCTGCTCCTCCGATGTG
>OGRQ01002895.1_pt1 | contig 11542 bp, 9 predicted proteins | sample 1553521 | NCBI WGS metagenome assembly OGRQ01 (sample SAMEA2580088, study PRJEB22360) | human gut metagenome | biome: human gut; feature: human-associated habitat; material: faeces | place: Denmark | collected 2008/2010
CCTTGCAGCCAATTGACATCATCGAATAAAGCGTCATGATCATCATGCCAAGCGGAGAGGAAGCGGTTATCGGATACGCCGAACCCACAGCGGTGGATATCGCCGAGGGGTAAAGCACAGCGCCGTACACGCCGCTCTCAACGAGGTTTATCGTCATCAGATGAATGACAGGTATCGCAAAGTTGATGAGTATCGGATAAATACACGCCTCCGCAAGCCTTCCGCAGAAGGAAATCATCAGCAGTGTCAGCGCGACTTCCATAATGCACATGAAAAGCCCCGTGAACGCCATCGGCCCCATTATTGCGTCAACTATCGCCTGGGTCTCTCCCTGGGTGTCGAACGCCGACAGGTCGGCGAACTGCAGAAGTATCTGCGCCAGAAGTATCGCGATAAGGTGCGGCAGAATGTTCACTGTGAACACCGCCGCGAGGTCGCCGAAGAACCGCGTGTTGTGGTTTATCGGCAGGGACATATCCATATCCACCACCGACTTGTTGTGAAGGCAGCGGAAGCTGCGCAGAGTAGTCACGAACGTGAAAATGAACAGCCCCACAAGGCTGAGGACCCCGATTATGATCTCAGCGATCAGCAGCGAATACAGCAGGCTCCTCTTATCCAGGAGCGCCATATTCATTTCGTACTGCTCCGGAGTCGGGTCGCTGATATACTGGCTAAGTTCAATGAGCTCTCGCTCCACCGGACATAAAATATTGATGATGAGCATGAGCGCCGGATAGCTGAGCACGCTGAAAATAACGCTCATGATAAGCTGCGGTCTGAGGTACTTCACCTTGTTCAGATAGTACGGCAGAAATTTGTAGAAAACGCTCTTATTTGCCGAGTTTTGAGCTGTCATAGCCGAGCACCTCCATTTCGTAAACAAATATCTCCTCCAGCGAAAGCGGAACTTCGTCGTACAGCCTCGGGGAGTGCTTCTCCACCGCCGCTCTGACCTTTTCGCGGTCGCCCCGTGCGATGATGTGCATTACGCTGCCGTTTTCCTCGACATGGAGGATATCCACGCCGTCCGCGGAAAGCTGCTCCTTCGTGACCGGCTCCGGGAACGACGTCTGGATCTTGAACACGCTTCCCTTCACGCTGTCAAGTTCGCGGTCGAACACTACCTTCCCGCCGTGGAGAAGTCCCACGCGGTCGCAGAATTCGTCTATTTCCCCGAGATTGTGGGAGCTGAAAATTACAGTCAGCTTGGAATCTACCATAGCGTCGATGAGCATTTGCTTGACGATTATGCGCATAGTGGGGTCAAGCCCGTCGAAAGCCTCGTCAAGGAACAGATACGGAGTTCTGCACGCGATCCCGCATATCACCGCCGCCTGCCGCTTCATACCCTTTGAGAAGGTGTTCAGCCGCTTTTTCAGCGGAAGATTCAGCGCGCTGTAGAGCTTCTGCCAGAGCTCCTCGGAAAACGTGCCGTAAAAGCTCTTGTAGTACTGCTTCATTTCAGTAAGGGTCATTGTGTTGAACTGCACCGTTTCATCGTTGATGAAGAATACGCGCTCCTTCACCTTCGCGTTGTCGTACACCGGCTCGCCGTCTATGAAAAGCTCTCCGCTGCTGAGCCTGTAAATCCCGGAAAGCGCCCGGAGCAGCGTTGATTTTCCGGCGCCGTTAGAACCCAGCAGACCGTATGCGCAGCCCTCCGGAATAGTGAGGGACACGCCGTCAAGCGCGTTTTTATCGTCGAAACGCATTACCGCATTCTTTACCTCGATCATTGATTACCACCCGTCCTTTCACCAGTTTCCCCGGTTTCTCCAGCCTCTCCAGCCTCTCCTGACCATATCTGCCGTGCCAGGGATTCTATCTCCGCAAGGCTGACCCCTGCATCGTATGCGCTGCGAAGCTCACACCCGGCCTTCCGCACGGCTTCTTTTCTGACTGCCTCGGCTGCGTCCCCGCCGCCGGAAACATAGCTTCCCTTTGCAGGTATCGAGTATATCAGCCCCGCCTGTTCAAGCTGCGAGTACGATTTCTGAACCGTATTCGGGTTTATCCCGAACTGCTTCGCGACCTCCCGCACCGCCGGAAGCCGCTCGTCCGGCTCCAGCTCCCCGGAGAAAATCAGCCGGGATATGCCATTATATAGCTGCTCATAGATGGGCAGCTTCCCCTCCAGCCTTATGTTGAGCATTTTCACTCCTCCTTTCGGCGTGTACTGCTCTGTATTAACTGTATTATCTGTGTTGGTACAGTTATTATACCATACAATAGCAGCTTTGTCAATAGGCAAAACGCATTTTTATTGCACTGGTCTTGATTTTTTTGCAATTATGTGGTATCATATAGATTACAAATAAATCCGGATAAAATACGGAAAACCCCTGAAAACCGATGTGATATGCAAAGCGCACGCCTACGCTCACACAAGGCTTTTGAGGGCGGCCTATGGAAAGGAAACGGATAACCTTCACAAGAAAGGAAACTGACACAATGAGCGAAGAGAAAAAGGAATTTGTAAAGCACGAGGCACCCCGTCCGGAGTTCCCCAAGCGCGCTATAATCACCGGAGGAATGCCCTACGGAAATAAGAAGCTGCACTTCGGGCACATCGGCGGCGTGTTCGTATTTGCCGACGTATACGCAAGATTCCTGCGCGACAGGCTGGGCGACGAAAATGTAATTTTCGTATCCGGCACGGACTGCTACGGCTCCCCTATCGCGGAGAGCTACCGCAAGCTGGTTGCCGAGCAGGGCTTCAAGGGAACTATCCACGACTTTGTTGAGGAAAACCACAAGGCTCAGAAAAAGACCCTCGACGACTACATGATAAGCCTGAATATATTCGGAGCTTCCGGACTTGGAAGAACAGCCGAGATACACAACAAGGTATCCGACTGGTTTATCCGCACATTATATAAAAACGGACACCTGCACCGTATCAGCACAAAGCAGTTCTACGATGAGAAGGCGGGCTGCTTTCTCAACGGCAGACAGGTAATAGGAAAGTGCCCGGTGGACGGCTGCCAGAGCGAAAAGGCATACGCCGACGAGTGCGACCTCGGTCATCAGTACATGCCGGAAAACCTCATCAACCCCAAGAGCACCCTCACCGGCGACACGCCCATAATGAAGGACGTCGAGAACTGGTACTTCGACCTTCCGGCGTACAACAAGCTGCTCAAGGAATACGTTGCGAAGATATCCAGGCAGAAGAACGTGCGTCAGCTCGTTTCCAGCACTATCTCAGAGTTCCTCGCTGACCCAGTGGTGCACATCAAGAACGAGCTTCTGGACAGCTACAACGCAGTCAAGGATCAGCTTCCGGAGCACGAGTTCATAGAGGAAAAGAAAAAGCCCAGCTTCACCATCAAGTTCAAGGAACTCGACGAGATGAACAAGGCTACCGAGATACTCTCCGCGAACGGAATACGCTACCGCACCGGTAAAACCCTTGTTCCGTTCAGACTTACAGGCAACATCGAGTGGGGCGTTCCCGCTCCGGTGCTTGAGGGCGAGGATCCGCTGACCATCTGGGTATGGCCGGAGTCCCTCTGGGCGCCTATCTCCTTCACTCAGGCGGCGCTGGAGCAGCAGGGCAGGAATACCGATGAGTGGAAGGATTTCTGGTGCAGCAAGGACGCTAACGTATATCAGTTCATCGGCGCCGACAACATCTACTTCTACGGCGTAGCTGAAATGGCGATGTTCATGGGCCTCAAGGAAGGCGAAAACACCATTGACCCGCCCGAAGGAGAAATGCAGCTCCCGATACTGTGCGCGAACAACCACATTCTGTTCCTCGATAAGAAGGCTTCCAGCTCCGGCGCGATAAAGCCCCCGATGGCGGCTGATCTTCTGGACTTCTACACCCCCGAGCAGCTCCGCATGCACTTCCTTGGCTTAGGTCTTGGTCAGCGCAGCGTAAGCTTCATGCCGAAGCCCTACAATCCCAACGCAAAGCCGGAAGATCCGGATCCCGTAGTAAAGGACGGATTCCTGCTCTCCAACGTATTCAACCGCATTATCCGCACCTGCATCTATTCCGTTCAGAAGTACTTTGACGGAGTAATGCCGGTCGGCGAGGTAGACGAGCAGGTGCTCGCCGACGCCAAGAAGGCGATCCTGGATTACGAGCGCTTCATGTACCGCTTTGAGTTCCACCAGGCGACCTATGTACTTGACAGCTACATCAGAAAGGCAAGCAAGTACATGGCAAAGAACCTCGGCGACGCCGACAAGGCAGACGACAACGAGGCAAGACGCCGCGCGCTCATTCAGGTGTTCCACATGATACGTACGGCGGCTGTGCTGCTGCACCCGATGGCTCCGCAGGGAACCGAGATGATACTCGAGTACCTCCAGCTCGACAAGAGCTTCTGGAGCTGGGACAAGATCTTCGACACCATTTCCGATTTCACCGGTGGAAAGGATCACAAGCTGAAGTTCCTGGAGCCCAGGGTGGATTTCTTCACCAAGCACCAGAGCCAGTTCAACACCAGCGAGGAATAAACAAATACAAAAGGGGCTGTTTTCGGACAGCCCCTTTTATTATTCAACACTGCCGTCGAATTTGTACCCGACGCCGCGCACTGAAACTATATTCGCGCTGTAACGGCCTATCGCCTTTTTCAGACGGCTTATGAATACATTCACCGTGCGCTCCGAGGCATGCCCGGAGCTCCTGAGCTGGCGCGAAAGCTCCTCGCGGCTGAATACCGTATCCGGACTGCTTATCAGCAGGTACAGCAGGGCGGTCTCCTTCGGGGAGATATTCAGCGGCTCGCCGTCAATCTCGGCGCGGTACTTCGAAATATCCACGGTAAGCCCTCCGAAGCTCACAGGCGGTCGGTCAAATCCAGTGACAGACACCTGCGTACGCGCCTGCGCCGCGCGTATTCTTGCGACAAGCTCCGCAATGTCCAGAGGGCGGCTCATTACGTCCGCCGCGCCCAGCTCCAGCGCGGAGAGCCTCCCGGCGTGGTCGCTCTCGGAGGTCAGCACTATCACGGGAACTCCCGCTGATTTCATCTGCTCGAGGATTTCCTTGAGCCTTCCGCCGGCGGTGTCGATATCAAGCAGCGCAAGATGTATCATGTTCAGCCTGACCGTTCGAAGATCGTCAACGGAGCGCATGCACTCCACCACGAAGCCCGAAGCGGACAGGTAGCTGTTTATCAGCGTGTTCATTCTGGAAAACCGGTCTATAAGCAGTATCGTTCCTCTGAACATTCTGCACCTCCAATTTCAAATAAAGCGCCGGAGCATAAGCCCCGGCGCTCTTGTATTTATGTTCTGGTCATCGGGTCATCAGCCGAGAACGACCTCAACGGTGTGCTTTCCGCCGTCCATTACAGGGATAACATTGCCGTCAACAGCCTTGCCGTCAACAGTCATGCTCTTAACGCCCTTGCAAACGTGGTTCGGGTTCTTAACGGTGATGTCGTATGTAGCGCCGCGGAACTGACGTGTAGCCTTCATGCCGTCCCACTCGTGAGGAATTGACGGGTCGATCTTCAGACCGTCGAAGTCTGCTGCGATACCAAGAATGTACTGGGAGATAGCGACCATGTTCCATGCCGCTGTACCTGTCAGCCAGCTGTTCTTGCCCTGACCGAAGTTGTCGCCCTGCTTGCCGATATCAGCGCCGGCGTCCTTACCGCCGATCATCTGACCGTAAACGTACGGCTCGGTCTTGTGAATGTCGGAAGTATCCTCAGTGAACGCCGGAGCGATCTCAGAGTAGTACTTGAACGCCTGATCGCCCTCGCCAGCGTATGCAGCGGCACAGATTATCCATGCGTTGTTGTGTGTGAAGATACCTGCGTTCTCCTTGTATCCGCCCGGATATGTGGAGATCTCGCCGTACTGGATATAGTACTTTGTGAATGCCGGGTTGTTGAGCACCAGACCGTACTGAGTGTTGAGTCGCTCGTCGATAGCCTTGAGGGTCTTCTTGGAAGCCTCAGCGTCGATGTCGGACATGATAGCGAAGCCCTGCGGCTCGATGAAGATCTGACCTTCCTCGCACTCCTTGGAGCCCATCTTCTTGCCCTCCGCGTCGTACGCTCTGAGGAACCAGTCGCCGTCCCAAGCGGAATCCATCATAACCTTCTTCATCTTGTCGATCTCAGCCTGGGCCTTTGCAGCCTCGTCGGTCTTGCCGAGGTGGTTGAGTATCTGAACGTAGTTCGGGCCTGCGTAGGTGAACAGTGCGCCCACGAATGCGGATTCAGCGACCTTGGAGTAGCCGCCCTCCGCCTTGAACTTCGGGTTGGTGTAGGTCTGGAAGGACTCTCCGGGAGTATCGGAGTAGCAGGAGAGGTTGATGCAGTCGTTCCAGTCTGCACGCATTGCGAGAGGGAGACCGTGCGGACCGAGGTTGTTTACGATGTGGTAGAAGGAAACCTTCAGGTGCTCGAGCATGGGCTGTGCAACGGACATATCGTTGTCGTAGGGCACCATCTCATCGAGAATGCTCCAGTCGCCGGTCTCCTTTATGTAAGCGGAAACGGAAAGAATGAGCCACAGCGGGTCGTCGGAGAAGTCGCCGCCGATATCAGCGTTGCCCTTCTTGGTGAGGGGCTGGTACTGGTGATAGCAGCCGCCGTCCGGGAACTGTGTGGAAGCGATGTCGATAATACGCTCTCTTGCTCTGTCGGGGATCTGGTGAACGAAGCCGAGAACGTCCTGGTTGGAATCACGGAATCCCATGCCGCGTCCGATACCGCTCTCGAAGTAGGAAGCGGAGCGTGACAGGTTGAATGTTACCATGCACTGGTACTGGTTCCAGATGTTGACCATGCGGTTTACCTTGTCGTCAGGTGTGTCAACGTTGAGGATACCGAGCAGCTTGTCCCATGTCTCTCTCAGCTCTGCAAGGCCTGCAGCGACCTTCTCGGGAGTGTTGTACTTCTCGATCATTGCGTTGCTCTTTACCTTGTTGATAGTCTTGCCGTCAGCCTCGAACTTCTCAGCAGCGGGCATCTCAACATAGCCGAGGATAAATACGAGGGTCTTGCTCTCGCCTGCGGCAAGAGTGATCTCCTTGTAGTGGGAAGCGATAGGAGACCAGCCGTCGGCGAAGGAGTTGTTAGCCTTGCCGTCCAGGACAGCCTGCGGGTTGTGGAAGCCGTTGTACAGGCCGATGAAGGAATCGCGGTCGGTATCGTAGCCGTCGATGGAATCGTTAACGGTGTAGAATGCGAAGTGGTCGCGGCGGTCGCGGTATTCGGTCTTGTGGTAGATGGTGGAGCCTACTACCTCAACACGGCCGGTGGAGAAGTTTCTCTGGAAGTTGGTGCAGTCGTCCTGAGCGTCCCAGAGGCACCACTCTGCAAAGGACCACAGCTTGAAGGTCTTTGCGGAGCCGCTCTCGTTTGTGAGAACAAGCTGCTGTACCTCGCCGTCGTAGTTCTGCGGAACGAAGAATGTAGCCTCAGCCTTGAGCCCGTTCTTCCTGCCGGTGATGATGGTGTAGCCCATACCGTGGCGGCACTCGTAGCTGTCAAGCTCAGTCTTTACAGGGGACCAGCCGGGATTCCAGATGGTGTCGCCGTCCTTGATGTAGAAGTATCTGCCGCCCATGTCTATCGGGACGTTGTTGTAGCGGTAACGGGTGATACGGCGCAGACGAGCGTCCTTATAGAAGCTGTAGCCGCCTGCCGTGTTGGATATCAAAGAGAAGAAACCCTGGGTTCCGAGGTAGTTTATCCATGGGTAGGGAGTACGGGGCGAGGTAATTACATACTCGCGGTTTTTGTCATCAAAATGACCGAATTTCATCAGTGACCTTCCTTCCTTGCTTGCTCCGGTGGGGAGCCGAGGGGGGTCTGCCCCTCGCAGTTGGTTATTCCGGCTTTACTAAGCACTTTCCGCAGATGAACGTTTCGGAAAGTACAAGCCGCTATAAATTAGTATACAATATTGCGGCGAAATTTACAAGGGCTGAAAACGTTAACATTTTTTTTATCGTGGAATTTTACTTTAAAACCGAAAATCGGGTGTATTTATTAGTAATATTGAACAAATCAGGCATGCGCGTTTACAGTCCGGTTCCGGAGGAAAAATCACCAATTTTGCAGGAAACCGCGGACGGTTTTTGTTGATTTCAGAGAAAAAACGTCGTGTTCTGACTGTTGCGCAACAGAAACGCAACAAACTGTCCCTTATGGGGCTAAGTGGCGCGGAATGTCCATTGAAATAAAAAGGAAATCCAGGTATAATTACATACAGGTGCTGCTGAACGGCAGTACACGAAGGGAGCGTATAATGCAAAACGACAAGAAAAGCCCCTTAAATCAGTCCCTCTGGGGAAAAATATATCAGGTGATAATCACCTGGATAGTGTATTTCCTGTTCAGACCAAAGGTAGAGTGGGTCGACAAGTCCGTTAAGAAGCAGCTCAAAGGAAAGCCCGCGGTGTTCGTGTTCAACCACACGCACCATTTCGACGGAGCTTACACCGGCGCAGTGCTGGGGCGGTACAAGCCCTATGTCCTCGTAAAAAAGAGCTGGTTCGAAAAGAAAGGCGTCGGCACTATGATAGGCTGGTGCAGGTGCTTCCCCATCGACCTTGACGGCGCGGACGCTAGCTGGTACACCACCGCGGAGGAGATAATCCGCCGCAGCGGTTCTCTGATAATCTTCCCGGAAGGCGGTATCGCCAGGGAAGGAAAAATCGAGAAGTTCAAGCCAGGCGCGGCGCTGGTGTGCGCTTCGACCGGCGCATGCGTAGTCCCGGCGGCTATCTACGGCGGCTATCATATGGTGTTCGGAAAGCGGCAGCGGCTGCTGGTCGGAACCCCCATCGAGAGCAAATGCCCGGATAACATGCGGCACTCGCAGTACGCAAAGCAGCTCATGAATCAGGCAGAGGACGAAACAAAGCGGCTTTACGGGATCCTGGAGCAGAAATACGGCAAAACGGATACCTATTCCGAAAGCTATGCTCCGGCAGAAAACAAGTAAACACGCGGGAAATCCGCAGGACAAATTTTATTTTGAGAGGTATTAATTATGAACACAGAGATCGCAGAAAAGATCAAGAACATGCTGGTAGAGAACCTGAGAATCCCCGCTGACGAGCTGGAGTACACCAGCGAGCTGTTTGGCGACGACATCGGACTCGACTCCATCGACTCCATCGAGATCATCGCAGGTATCGACAACCTGTTCGGCGTACAGATGACAGGCGCTGCAAGAGAGAACTTCCAGACCATCGAGACCCTCACAAAGTACGTTGAGGAACACATGGGTGAGTAATATGAGCGACAGAAGGATCGTTGTAACAGGTCTGGGACTTATCTGCGCGCTAGGCGACGGCACCGACAAGTGCTGGAGCGCGGCTTCAAACGGTATCACCGGTATCCGCGAGGTACAGTCGGTGAGCACCGAGGGCTGCTACGCAAACAAGGGCGCCGAGGTAGCTGAAAGCTCCGAGCAGCTTTCAGGCGAGGACTACGACCGCAGCTCCCTGCTGTGCATAAAGGCGGCGGGCGAGGCTCTTGCGGACGCAGGCTACACCGTGACTGCGGATAATTCCGACCGCATAGGCGTTATCGTCGGCAACTGCGTCGGCGGCGCCGCAAGCATTGACAAGTACTACACCGACGAATTCAAGACCGGCTCCGCAAAGCCGTCCGATATTCTCAGAATGCCTGCTGCTGCCATCGCGAACAACGTTGCGAAGCACTTCGGGCTGAACGGCGCGACCGCCAACATCGTAAACGCCTGCGCTGCGGGCACGATGAGCCTTTCCTATGCCGCTGACCTTATCCGCGCAGGTAAGGCTGACGCATTCGTTGCGGGCGGCTCCGACAGCTTTTCTTCGCTGGCGGTCGCGGGGTTCCACGCGCTGCACGCTCTCGCGGCTGACGCATGCTCCCCGTTCAACCACAGCAACGGCATCACCCTCGGCGAGGGCGCAGGCATACTTATCGTAGAGAGCTACGAGCACGCAAAGGCACGCGGCGCTAAGATCTACTGCGAGATACTCGGCTCCGGTGTAAGCTCTGACGCGCACCACATCACCGCTCCCCGCCCCGACGGACAGGGACAGATGAGCGCCATCAGACGCGCGGTGAAGACCTCCGGTCTGGAGTTCACCGACATCGACTACATCAACGCCCACGGAACCGGAACCGCAAAGAACGACGAGGCTGAGTTCCTGTCTCTGCACACCCTGTTTGACGAGAACAAGCACCTTTCCGTAAGCTCCACCAAGTCCATGACAGGTCACTGCCTGGGCGCGGCAGGCTCCATCGAAGCAGTGCTGACCGTCAAGTCCGTATGCGAGGACGTTGTACCTCCGACAATCGGCTACTCCGACGAGGACCTTGCAATGCTGAAGGAAAAGGCAGGGGATATAGATTTCGTTCCGAACACCAAGCGCGAGAAGCCCGTTAACTACGCGGTTTCCAACTCCTTTGCGTTCGGCGGCAACAACGCAAGCATCGTATTTGCTAAGAAGCCTCACAAAATTCCCGACAATACAAATAGCGAGAAGCTCTACATCACCGGTATCGGCGAGGTAGTCGGCAGCACAGAGGAAGAAGGCAAGGGTATCCGCGCTTCCATCACCTCCGACGACTACAAGGAGCACGGCATAAAGATGGCGTTCTACCGCAAGCTCGACCGCTTCAGCCAGATCCAGCTCATAAGCGGCATGAGAGCGCTCGCAGACGGCAATATCACCATCGACGAGAGCAACGAGAACGACATCGGCATAGTAGTCGGCACGTCCGACGGCCCGATGACCGAGATTGTAGGCTTCCAGAAGGCGGTAGTAGAGGGAGGCACTGCAAACGGCAGCGCGTTCTCCTTCCCGAACACAGTTTATAACGCCGCAGGCGGATATTTCAGCATTTTCGCCGGTATCAAGGGCTACAACGTGACCGTTGCGAACAGCGTTCAGGCTGGCTTACAGAGTATCTGCTACGCCGCTGACGTACTCCACAACGGCAGCGAGAACATCATGGTAGCAAGCGGCACAGACGAAAACACCGATGTGGACGCAGAGCTTTACGGCAAGCTGGGTCTGCTGGCTGAGACAAAGCCCTATTCTCTTGAGAAGCCCGGCTTCGTGCTCGGCGAGGGCTCGGTATCCCTCATAGTTGAGAAGGCTTCCTCCGCTGAAAAGCGCGGCGCTGCGAAGTACGCCGAGGTAGCGGGCTGCGCCATGGCTCACCACGCTGTAGAGTTCGGCACGGTAAGCGGCTCTGAGGACGCACTCGCAAAGGCTGTAGAGGCTGCATGCGCTGACGCTGGTATCTCCGTATCAGACATCGACGCGGTAAGCGGCTTCGCGAACGGTCACAAGACCATCGACGAGCTGGAGCGCCGGGTGAAAGAGTTGGAGAAGGAGCTGGAAAAGGTTTTGCCGGAGGAACACTGGAACCGGATTAATTTTCAGTTGATTTATCATGGACGGGCCATATGTACGGCACGCAGAGCCCGCTGTGAGATTTGTCCGATGGTGGATTTGTGTCCGAAGATCGGTGTGTGATGATTTAAAAGAAAGGTTTTCGGGAGGACCCGGATTGGAAAAATATGGAACGGATGATAATGTATGTGATGGCCG
>OGRQ01002898.1_pt1 | contig 11534 bp, 9 predicted proteins | sample 1553521 | NCBI WGS metagenome assembly OGRQ01 (sample SAMEA2580088, study PRJEB22360) | human gut metagenome | biome: human gut; feature: human-associated habitat; material: faeces | place: Denmark | collected 2008/2010
AAAAATGCGGCATCCCGCCCTCCGCCATAACTGTGGAAACACACTCTCTTGATACCGTGGAAAATCTGCAAAACGCAGCCAAGCTTGTAAGAGAGCATTTTCCAAACTGCAAAAGCATTATTATAGTCACTACCGCATATCATATGCGGCGTGCAAAAAAGCTTGCGGAGCATTTTTTTACACAGAAAATTATCCCCTGCCCCGCCAGCCGTGGCAGCACTCAGCGAAATAATTGGTCAATGACCGAAAAAGGCAGCACAACAGCACTTGACGAATGCCTTAAATTCGGTTATTATATAAAAAAAGGTTTTATTGACGATTTTGAAATTTGAAACGTTGTAATTAACAGCACCAAGGCTCTTTAATGTAGTGGTGAACAGTGTTCGCCCGTTTATTAACAACGTCCCGATATCACAGCTATTTAAACGATATCGGTATTCAAAAGTTCAAGACAAAATACAGAAAGGATCGTTATTATATGGCATTGATAGTTAAAAAGCCAAAAGGCACAGAGGACATCGTTCCCTCAAAGGTCTATAAGTGGCACACTGTAGAGAAGATAGTTTCCGAAGCTGCCGAAATATACGGCTTCAAAGAAATAAGAGTACCAACTTTTGAGGAAACAGGTCTGTTCGTGCGTTCTGTTGGCGAAACAACAGACGTTGTTCAGAAAGAGATGTATTCCGTTTCCGCAGCAGGCGACTCAAAGTTCACACTCCGCCCGGAGGTAACATCAGGCGCAATGAGAGCAGTTCTTGAAAACGGTATCCTCAACGAAGGTCTGCCGCAGAAGGTCTATTATATCCTCTCATGTTTCAGACACGAGAATACACAGAAAGGCAGACTCAGAGAGTTCCACCAGTTTGGCTGTGAAATGGTCGGCTCTGAAAGCCCAAGAGCAGACGCAGAAGTAATTTCACTTGCAAAAAGCGTTCTTGACAGAGCAGGACTCAGAAACATCAAGCTCAACATCAACTCTATAGGCTGTCCAACCTGCCGTGCAGAGTATCGCAAGGCTCTGAAAGAGTATTTTGCCGCAAGAAAAGACCAGCTTTGCGAGACCTGTCGGGACAGACTTGACAAAAATCCAATGAGAATACTTGATTGTAAAATCAAACACTGTCAGGAGCTTGGCAAGGACGCACCTGTTATCCTCGATTATCTCTGTGATGATTGCAAAGAACACTTCGAGAAGCTTCAGGAGTACCTCTCCGTAATGGGCATCGACTTTGACATCAACCCTAAGATAGTAAGAGGTCTTGACTATTATACAAGAACAGTTTTCGAGTTCATCACCGATGAGATAGGCGCACAGGGCACAGTCTGCGGCGGCGGACGTTATGACGGACTTATCGAGCAGCTTGGCGGAAAGCCGACCCCTGCTCTCGGTTTCGGTCTGGGACTTGAAAGACTTCTCATGGTAATGGACGCTCAGGGCTGCGACTATATGGAGCCAAAGACCTGCGACCTTTATATCGTACCAATGGGCGAGGACGCCCTTAAAAAGGCAATGGGCATAGCCTCCGAGCTTAGAGAAGAGGGCTGTTTCGTAGAATATGACCTTATAGGCAAAGGACTTAACGCTCAGATGAAGTATGCAAACAAAACAGGTGCAAAGTTCGTTATGGTGCTTGGGGACAACGAGATAGAATCAGGCGTTGCAAAGCTCAAAAACATGGCAACAGGCGAGCAGACAGATATCAGGCTTGACAACACCATTGCCGAGAACTTTTCAAACGCCCTCATGGCAGATATGTTCAAGGATATCGACGCCGATATAGAGAAATTTATCGGAAAGGAGAACTAAGCAATGAGATGTGAACAGTGCGAGAAAATACCTCTGGTAGAAATACACACTCCGCAGGAATATATGCTCTGCATAGGTTCTCTTGCAAGAATGTTGCTGGCAGGGGAAGTTGAAATGACCTATCAGACCTGCCCACTTGATAAGATAATGGATAACGACAACAAGTGGTATGCTGAAAAGCTTTTCCACCAGTTCAGGTGTACAAAATGCGGCACTATCTATGGTATGCTCTGCAACACCCACACAGGCGGACAGATAAAGATAAACGACAAGGTCTTTGACCCTGCTGATTATCCCGATAAAAAGGAAGATAAATAATGCTTGCAATAAGACCCGTGACCTATGAGGTAGAGACCTCACTTTCGCCTAAAAGAGTTCTCAGAAAGCTTGACGGCGACCTTATCGAGCATAGACCGACCATAAACATTCTCTCCCAAAGCAAGTTCATGAAGAACCACCGTGACGATACCATTTTTTATGGCTACCGCACAGACGCCGAAAGCTTTCAGATATTCCACCACACCGCCAAAAAGCGTGACGGAGGCTCAACAGGCTTTTATGGCAAGGTAGAAAAGACCCCCAACGGCTCCAGGATATACGGCAAGTTCAGAAAGCCTGTCTATGCCTATGTTGTGGGCGTCATATGGACGGTGATTGTGCTTTTCCTCACCCTTATGCTTGTGGCACTGGAAGAGAAAACAGGCGCATTATGCTTTGCCGCAATATGGCTCGTGGGATTGTTCCTCATGTTCTGGGACAACAAGAAGAAGTTCGTCAGAGCCTATCTCGACAGCTTCCCGCCTGCCGTCAGCAAAACAGACGAAAGCGAAAATTAATATTCAGGATTTATTTACAAACTCATCACAATATATACACTGTATATTAGTATACTAAGAGTGTAAAAGAATTTATACAACTTGTTGAAAGTGCACTCCTAGTAGTTGCCCCACCATAAGGGGTTTTACGAGGCTAGGAGTTTTTTATTTTCAGAAAGGATCTTCAAAAATGAAAGCTGATGATATAATTACCGTAAAGCGTGAAATATCAACTGCAATATTAGTTGACGGCGGCTTTTATCGCAAAAGAGCATATTACTTTTGGGGTGAAAAATCGCCAAAGGAACGAGCTGATGAACTATACGATTATTGTATGAAGCTCTTGCATAATCAGCATGAACAGCGATATTTATATCGTATTTTTTACTATGATTGCCCACCTGTTGAAAAAAATGTTTATAATCCACTTACAAAGAGAAGCGTTGACCTTGCAAAATCTGATGAATACAAGTGGACTAACGAATTTTTCAAGGAACTTAAAAGCAAAAGAAAGGTTGCACTAAGAATGGGACGGCTTTCTGAAAATTCACTTCATTACAACATAAAGCCAGAAGCTTTCAAAAAACTTGTAAATGGACAGATAACAATAAGTGACCTTACAGACAATGACCTTAAACTTAATTTGGAACAAAAGGGCGTTGATATGCGTGTTGGAATTGACATATCTTCTCTTTCGTTCAAAAAGCATGTTGACCAGATAATACTTATAGCTGGCGACAGCGACTTTGTTCCTGCCGCAAAGCAATCACGCCGTGAAGGTATAGATTTTATACTTGCGCCTATGGGTGCAACAATTAAAGCCGATCTATATGAACATATTGACGGCCTTATCAACAGACCAACAAAAAAAACAGAAAAGGAAGTAATGTAAAATGAAACTTGATACAATGAAGGGCTTACGCAGGACCCATTACTGCGGCGAAGTGCCTGAAACAGAGCAGGAAGTCGTTGTATGCGGCTTTGCCGACAGAGTAAGAGATATGGGCAACCTTATCTTCATCAATCTCCGTGACAGAACTGGACTTGTACAGCTTGCATTCAATGATGAAACAGACAGAGCCGTTTTTGAAAAGGCTCAGCTTGTAAAAGGCGAGTATGTCCTCATGGCAAAGGGTATGGTACGTCCTCGTGAGAGCGTGAACGAAAAGCTAAAAACAGGCAAGATAGAAGTTGCCGTAACAGACCTGAGAATTCTCTCAAAGGCTGAAACAACACCATTTGAGGTAACAAACTCAGATAAGGTAAACGATGAGCTGAAGCTCAAATACCGCTACCTTGACCTGAGAAATCCAAAGCTTCAGAAGAATATCATCACCCGTCATAAGATCGCTCAGATAACAAGAGAGTATTTCTATGACAATGGTTTCCTTGAGATAGAAACTCCTATGATGATGAAGTCCACCCCAGAGGGTGCAAGAGACTACCTCGTTCCTTCAAGAGTTCACGCAGGCAAGTTCTATGCACTTCCACAGTCACCGCAGATATACAAGCAGCTGCTTATGATATCAGGTTATGACAGGTATATCCAGCTTGCAAGATGTTTCCGCGACGAGGATCTCAGAGCTGACAGACAGCCTGAGTTCACACAGATAGACCTTGAGATGTCTTTTGTCGATCAGGAGGATATCCAGGCTTGTATTGAGGGCTACATCGAAAAGCTTTTCAAAGAGATTCTCGGCGTAGAGGTAACGCTCCCACTGCCAAGACTTACATTTGCAGACGCTATGAGCCGTTATGGCTCTGACAAGCCTGATACACGTTTCGGCATGGAGATACAGGATATCACAGACACCGTTAGGGATATCGACTTTGTGGTATTCAAGTCAGCTATCGAGGCAGGCGGCTCAGTTCGTGCAATAAACGTTAAGGGCGGAGCGGCAACATACACAAGAAAAGAGATCGACAAGCTTGTTGAGCACGCAAAGGGCATAGGTGCAAAGGGTCTTGCGTATATCCGCTGGGCAGACGAGCCGAATTGCTCATTCAAGAAGTTCCTCGGTGAGGGCGATCTTGAGAAGATAAACGCAGCCGTTGGAGCAGAAAAGGGCGACCTCGTTCTTATCTGTGCCGACAAGAACAAGGTAGTTCTTCCAACTTTGGGCGCACTCAGACTTATCTGCGGAAAGCGTCTTGGCGTTATTCCGGAGGGCAAGTTCAATTTTGTATGGATAACAGAAATGCCTTTCTTTGAGTATGATGACGAGAACGACACATGGGTAGCAGCGCACCACCCATTCACAATGCCAATGGAGGAGTGTCTTGACTATCTTGACACCGACCCTGCAAACGTCCGTGCAAAGGCGTGGGATCTTGTCCTCAACGGCACAGAGCTTTCATCAGGCTCAATGAGAATAACAGACTTTGAGCTTCAGCAGAAAATGTTTGAAGCACTGGGCATGACAGACGAAGAGATAGAAGCAAAGTTCGGCTTCCTCGTAGACGCTTATCGTTATGCCGCACCACCGCATGGCGGCATGGGCATAGGACTTGACAGACTTTCCATGATAATCTGCAATGCCGACAGCCTTAGAGATGTAATAGCGTTCCCAAAGGTACAGAACGCCAGCGAGCTTATGAGTGCTTGTCCGTCCACAGTAGACGAGAAGCAGCTTGAAGAGCTTCACATCAAGACCACAGAAATAGAAGAATAATTCGCATTAACGCAAACAGGACAGCTCATGAGGGCTGTCCTGTTTTTGTTTTATTGCACAAATCCTAATCACCGCACAATGTATATGTAGGGGCGAACACCGTTCGCCCGTCGAAGTAACAAGCCACGATGACAACATTGTCCGATAACCGCAAAAACTCTCCCCTACATCTTATTCGGGCAAGTTCTTCCGCCGCAAAATCGCTCCGCTTGGTGCTGACTTTTACTTTGTGCTTGTTCTTTACTCTGGTCGGCTTTGCCCATTCCTCACTCCTCACTCCTCACTCCTCATTCCTCACTTATACTCCCCCTCATAAAAACTTGAAACCCGCAGCCGAATTTCTCCGACCACGGGTTCCAAGCTATAATTTATAAGTGGGATGGGGGCAATTTTATTGGGTAGTCACCCGTCATCTTTAAGGCTTAATCGTCCTGAAGTGCGTCATAACCCTCTTCATTCGTTCTGATCTTTACTACGTTCTCAATGTTGTATACAAAGATCTTTCCGTCTCCGATATGACCTGTATAAAGGGCTGCCTTTGCAGCATCGATAACTGCTCTTGTTGGTACCTTGCAAATAACGACCTCGACCTTTACCTTTGGCAGCAGATTTGTTTCAACAACTGCACCACGGTAATACTCAGGCTGTCCTTTCTGCATTCCGCAGCCAAGAACGTTCGTTACTGTAACACCTGTTACGTCGATGTCCTCCAAAGCTGTGATAAGATCGTTGAGCTTCTGCTGCTTGCAGATGATAGCGACCTTTGTCATCTTAGGTGTGCCGTCAGCAGACGGTGTGTCTGTTGCATAAGATTCTACCTTGATGGCCTTCTCAACAGGAACTACAGGCTCTGTTGACTTGTCTACCTTTACAACGCTCTTTGCGTCGTCCTTTGTATAGCTGAGCATTGCCTGTGACATTGCTGGTGCGAAGTCAGCGTAAGAAGATACAAGACCATGCTCTGTAACGTCAAGACCAAGGATCTCTTCCTGCTCGGAAGCTCTAAGACCGATCGTGTGCTTGATGATCTGGAATACGATAGTCATTGTGATAGCTACCCAAGCGATAACTGATACCATACCGAGAAGCTGGATACCAAGGAGATGTGCTCCACCGCCTGTGAAGAGTCCCTTTTCACCGCAAGTGCCGTCTGAGAAAAGACCCACTGCGATAGTACCCCACATACCGTTGAGCATATGAACTCCGCAAGCACCAACTGGGTCATCTATCTTGAGTACCTGATCTATAAACTCTACACCTACAACTACGAGGATACCTGCAACGATACCGATTATAGCTGCTGATACTGGTGAAACTGTGTCGCATGGAGCTGTGATAGCTACAAGACCTGCAAGCGAAGCGTTAAGTGTCATTGAAACATCAGGCTTCTTATACTTGATCCAAGTAAAAATCATTGTTGTGATAGTTGCAACTGCTGCTGCAAGGTTTGTTGTTACGAAAACTTTACCTGCAAGCGGAATAGCGTCGCCTTCCATAGAAACTGTTGAAGCACCGTTGAATCCGAACCAGCAGAACCAAAGGATAAAGCAGCCAAGTGCGCCAAGTGTAAGCGAGTGACCTGGGATAGCCTTTGCCTTGCCGTTCTTGTCATACTTACCGATACGAGGACCAAGGATAGCTGCGCCAACGAATGCTGCAACGCCGCCTGCCATATGTACGCAAGTTGAACCTGCGAAATCATGGAAGCCGAGGTCTGCAAGCCAGCCGCCGCCCCAGATCCAGTGAGCCTCGATAGGATAGACCAGAAGGCTTATAATTGCTGAATAGATACAATAGGAAATAAACTTTGTTCTTTCTGCCATAGCTCCAGAAACGATAGTTGCTGCTGTTGCACAGAAAACTGTCTGGAAGATAAGGAATGCAAAGAAAGGCACTCCGTCCGGAGCAGCTGAGGCATATGTTGAATCTGCGATGCCCTTATAAGCTCCGATGAACTTTCCGTCGCCAAACATTAGACCGAAACCAAAGAGCCAGAACAGCGGAGTTCCGATACAGAAGTCCATCAGGTTTTTCATGATTATGTTACCTGCGTTTTTCGCACGGGTGAAGCCCGTTTCAACCATTGCGAAGCCTGCCTGCATAAAGAATACAAGTGCAGCTCCCAACAGTACCCATATAGTATTGACGGCACTGAAGCCTGTGCTTTCAGCCAATACTGTTACAGTGTTTGTCATATCTTTTTCCTCCTAAAATACAAAAAAGTGTATGACGACCAAAGCCATTCGGCTCGGTCTGTCATACACTTCATTGTGCATTCCGTATATTATTGTGGCTGTAGGGGAACAAAGTAGTAGATCTGTGGTTAGTTTGTTATAAAGTCCATGTTATATTGAAAATTTGAATTGTCCCTTACTTAACGTAGAACAGCAGGTCGCTGTATGTTGGATAAGGCCAGTAATCCTTGCCTACCAGTGTTTCGATCTTATCAGCTGGAACTCTGAGAGCTCCCATATCTGCAAAGATAGTATCGTGGAAGTAGTTTGCCATTTCCTGTGTGTCCTCGATAGAGTGTACTTTCTGTACATCAGCTTCCAGTGTGCCAAGTGCCTTGTACATCTCAGTTACGAGAGCTGAAATTTCCTTAACGGTTTCTTCCTCAAATACAGTTTCAGCACCGCAGCTCTTTGCAAGCTCAGCAGTCTTTGCGATATCCTTGATATACTTAGCGGCAGCAGGAAGGATCTCCTTCTTAGCCATGTCGATCATTGTAAGAGCCTCGATATTGAGTGTCTTGCAATACTCGTCGAGGAGAATCTCAACTCTTGACTGAAGCTCAGCTTCTGTATAAACTCCGTACTTAGAGAATACGTCAACATTCTTTTGTGCAAGGAATGTTGGAACAGCTTCAGGAGTTGACTTAAGGTTAAGAAGTCCTCTCTTTTCAGCTTCAACAGGCCACTCGTCTGAATAACCATTGCCGTTGAAGATGATGTTCTGATTTTCCTTGATAGTTCTCTTGATAAGATCGTCAAGAGCGTCCTGGAAGTTGTCAGCCTTTTCAAGCTCGTCAGCAAACTGATCGAGAACGTCAGCAACGATAGTGTTAAGAACTGTGTTAGGGCCTGCTACTGAAAGCTTTGAACCAGGCATTCTGAACTCAAACTTATTGCCTGTGAATGCAAATGGTGAAGTTCTGTTACGATCTGTTGTATCCTTAGGGAAGTGTGGCAGAACGTCAACACCGATCTCCATCTCAACTCTCTTGTCCTCATACTTAACGCCGTTTACGATAGCATCGAGAACGCCTGTAAGCTCGTCGCCAAGGAAGATAGAAATAATAGCCGGAGGAGCTTCGTTAGCGCCAAGTCTATGGTCGTTACCAGCAGAAGCAACTGAAGCTCTCAGGATATCCTGATAATCATTTACAGCCTTGATAACTGCTGTAAGGAACAGAAGGAACTGAGCGTTTTCAGCAGGTGTTTTACCAGGGTCGAGGAGGTTTACACCTGTGTTTGTTGAGATAGACCAGTTGTTATGCTTACCGGAACCATTGATGCCAGCGAATGGCTTCTCATGAAGCAGGCACTTGAAGCCGTGCTTTCTGGCTGTTCTCTTCATGATCTCCATTGTGAGCTGGTTGTGGTCGGTGGCGATATTTGTTGTGCCATAGATAGGAGCAAGCTCGTGCTGAGCAGGCGCTACCTCGTTATGCTTTGTTTTAGCGTAGATACCAAGTCTCCAGAGCTGCTCGTCAAGATCTTTCATGTAAGCCTGAACTCTTGTCTTGATAGTACCGAAATAGTGATCTTCAAGTTCCTGACCCTTTGGAGCAGGTGCGCCGTAAAGTGATCTGCCTGCAAGGATAAGATCCTCTCTCTTTGCATACATCTCTCTGTCTACAAGGAAGTATTCCTGCTCAGGACCAACGTTTGAGGTAACTCTTGTTGCGTCTGAGCCGAACAACTTCAGAATTCTGAGAGCTGACTTATTGATAGCTTCCATTGAACGGAGAAGCGGAGTTTTCTTATCAAGCGCTTCGCCATTGTATGAACAGAAAGCAGTAGGAATACAAAGTGCTTTTTCCTTAATGAATGCGTATGAAGTTGGGTCCCAAGCTGTATAGCCTCTTGCCTCGAATGTTGCTCTCAATCCGCCTGAAGGGAAAGAAGAAGCGTCAGGTTCGCCCTTAACAAGCTCCTTGCCTGAGAACTCCATGATAACGTGACCGTCCTCAGTTGGTGAGATAAAGCTGTCGAGCTTTTCAGCTGTAAGACCTGTCATTGGCTGGAACCAGTGAGTGTAATGTGTGCAGCCCTTTTCAACTGCCCAGTCCTTCATTGCGTTTGCAACGATGTTTGCAACCTCGATATCAAGTGGATCGCCGTTGTCGATAGTCTTCTTCAAAGCCTTGTATGTAGCCTTTGGAAGTCTTTCTTTCATCACTGATTCATTGAATACGTCTGAGCCGAAATATTCAGGAACGTTTGCCATATTGAATTCCTCCTATTATAAATTATAGTCTAAGAAAAATAAAAAAAGACACTGCGAACCTAAGTGGTTCACAGCGCCTTTGCTGTTTACAGTTATGAGTATATACCTTTTGACCTCATTTGTCAAGGCTTTTTTTAATTTTTATAGACTTTTACAAATCGATGCAAAAATATTTGTTGAAACTTGTGAAATCACATCCTATGTCAATAAAATGCACATATTTTTGTAAAGAAATACATCAAACTGCTAAAATAGTGAAAAAAGTGGGCGACCCTAGGTCGCCCCTACGTTAATATCCTAAATATCTATATAATGATCCTTATCAGGTCTGTCTTTGAGTTCTTTTTTCATAAGCTTATTTACCTTTTTGAGCTTTGAGCCTGCGGTAAAACAGCCGAAGATATTCGTCACACCTGAAACAAGCAGAGCGATACCAAGGACTATCATTGCGGTTTCCCCTAAAATAAGAGGGTCAAAGAGGAGAAGTATACCAACGAGAGTGGTAACAGCGGCTGAGATACAGCTTACGTTCCAGCTTTCTACACCTGCACGTCTAAGGTTAAGGGAGTCCTGAATGTTCACGATGCCGCTTATGAGCATATAAAGTCCGCAGACAACGGCAATGACTTTCGGGATAAAATCAGGTCTTATGATAATGAAAATGCCTATGGCAGCGAGGATGATCCCTCTCACAAGGCTTGAAGAATAGCTCTGGTCGTCTCTGCCCATGGCGAAGTATCTTATAAGCTCCACTGCACCGAATGCGGTGAAAAGTCCACCAATAACATAGCCTATGGCGGCGGTGAAGAAATTAGGGTCGATTATGAGCGCAATGCCCAGCACTACGCAGAATATGGACAATATCCAATAGCTTCTGAATACTTTTTTGATATATTCCATTTTTTATCTTTCCTTTCATGTTTTTATAATGCTGCAAGCTGGCGGCCAGACGTGCGACCTCAGGTCGCCCCTACAATTTATTTGTGCAGTACAAGGGTGTTGCATTAATAAAATTATGGCGTGAAATGCCCGTCACGGAGAGTGACCGCCCCCACAATAAACAAAACAACGTTGAAAAGCGGGCTGTCGAGGGCGCCAGCCCCTACAATTATTATTTCTGTGCCGACTTTAGCTTTGCCGCCTTTATTACTTTCATTCGTGAGAACTCCTCTCTGTCCTTTTCTTCAAGAGAGTCAGTAATGAATTTCACTATGTGTTCATTTCTTGGAATGATTATGTTTTGCAGGGCGTTTGCTCTGCGCTGTGTCTTTTTTATGGCTACGGACAGTCTGTAGATACTGTTTTCCACCTCTGCGAGGACTGCTGTGGTCTGTTTTACCTTTTCAAAGGCAAGATAGGCTCTGTCAAGCTGAGAATCGGTCTGAGAAAAGCCGTATGTGACTTTCAGAGGGCGTTCTTTAAGGGTGACCTTTGGCAGCTCAACGCCCATGACGCTTCTTGTGCTTATCTCAACGCCTGTTTCAACAGGGATACAATTTGCATAAGGTGTAACAAGACCCATGGAGATATTTGCAAGCTGGAGTGCGCTGTAGGCTTCCTTGTAGGTGTCCTCAATGCTTCCTCTAAGCTCCCCTGCTTTGTCAACAAGGCTCATAAGCTCTCTTATAAGGATATTTCTTTTTCTGTCCAGAAGCTCATAGCCCAATGCGGCAAGCTTCAGAGCCTTTTTATAAAGTATAAGATTTCCCTTTGTGGCAAAGACCTGCTGTTCAGCCATTGGTCACACCCTCTTTCTATTATATCACTGTATATAAATAAAGTCCAGTA
>OGRQ01002903.1_pt1 | contig 11519 bp, 6 predicted proteins | sample 1553521 | NCBI WGS metagenome assembly OGRQ01 (sample SAMEA2580088, study PRJEB22360) | human gut metagenome | biome: human gut; feature: human-associated habitat; material: faeces | place: Denmark | collected 2008/2010
CCCACTCCACGCCGGTAGCTGTCACGGTAATCTCCTGCGGAGTCGTGTCCTCCGCCCCGAAGGTGAGCGATGAGGGAGAGACTTCGAGCGAAGCCGTCGTTCCTCCGTCCTCCGGCTTGCAGGCCATGGCGAGCAGACAGGCCGCCACGGCAAACAATGTCTTTTTCATAATCCGAACAGTTTTAGGTTATTTTTCCAGGGGCGGTGCGATGTACCAGTGAGTGGAGTTGCGGCCACCGGTGCTTTGCGTAGCGGAAACACCGAGCACGGCTTTTCCGTCCTGTGCGATGTATTTGATGTAGCCTGTGGGGATGGTAATACCGTATTGTTTGTTAATCCAGTCGGCCGTATCGCCCAGGTCAGTACCGGTATTGAGGTCATACACTTTGCCGACGGATACGCCGAAAGTGCCCAGGGTAATGAAGGCGATGCCGTCGTCCGTTACGAACTTGCCTCCCGATGCGCCGTAATCCTCGACGATGATGGTCTTTTCGGTCTCGGTGTTGTAGAATGCCGCATATTCTTCAGTCTCTATCTCCTGTTTGGTTTCCGGGTCGAACTCCTTGCGGTAACGGCCGGCTATCCATTTTCCCGAGGGGCTGACCTGCGTATTCCATGCCTGGCAGATGATGCCGTTCACGCAGGTGTAATCGTATTCCGTACCGTCTTCTCTTGTCCTTTTTACTGTACCTACTTCCCGGACATCTTTGCCTACCCACTGCGGCTTTTCGGTATTCGCTCCGTTGTTTTTCCAATAGAGCATGCCGAAGTCGTAGTTCTCCCACGAGGTGCCGTAGATGATTTCGCCGTTTGCGGAGATGCCGCGGGCGATTACTCCGGTTCGGAATTCATCTTCGCGAAAGTTTTTGTCCGGCATCGGCAGTTCGGTCGGTACCCCGTCGGTCCACAACAGTGGGCGGTAGAGGCCTCCTTCGCTTGCTTTCTTGTCCATTCCCGCACCTATCCAATATTTTCCGTCGGCCGAAGTTGCTTCGATTTCGGGCTTGAACTGGTGTCCTGAGGGAGCTTCGGGGATAATGACCTCGCCGGTCAGGTCGATGGCTATCTGTCCTCCGTTGAGGCCGTCGTTGATGAACAGCAGTCCGTTGTCGGTGATAGCCTTAGCCTGGGTGAGATAGTACAGCGATTCGGGGAAGGGGCCGAACTGTTTCTCTTCGCCGGTTTCAAGGTCGATGATGGTGGGGGCACGCAGCCAGGAGTCATCGTCGCCGATGGTGGCCACATAACCGCCGACGTAACGTCCGCTGGGGGACATGACGGCAATTCCCTGCGAGAAGGTATTCGTGTAGCGGAACCGGGCGAACATATTGTCTTTGGCGAGTTGGATGACCTCTATCTCTTCCGAGGCCAGTCCGGCCGTTACGGAGATTGAAGTGCTCCGTTCGCTGGCAGTGTCGTTGTCTTCTACCGTGACGGTAATGGTTTTGCCGTCCGGACTTTTCTCGGCGTTCAGCCAGGAGGCGCCGGGTGCAATTTCATAGGCAGCCGGAGAGGCTTCTACCTGAATGACGAAAGGTTCGTTCCCTTCGCCCAAAAAGGTGCATGTTACCTGACTCAGGTTCACATACTGGTACTCTTCGTTGGGGGATGTCGTGCATCCGGTCAGAAATAGTCCCGCTACAAGACACGGAAGAGTACCGTTCCATAAAAGATGTTTCATCGGTAAATAGTTTTGTGTAATGAGAAAGTAGTGTTAAAAAACGGCCGTTTTAAAGTACACATGCAAATGTATATGTAAAATTCAATTATATTTATTGCATGTATGAATTTTTGCATATTTCTTGTTGGATTTTATATGGCTTTCTTTTTGTTTTAAAGTGTCGCAATATGTCGTAGAAGCGGAGTGTGCAGCGGAAATATTTGTACAATTTGAATATTGGTGTTAGATGTAATTCCTGGAGCGTCTGTTTAATTGATTTATTTTCAGGATATTGTCTGCGTGGAACGATGCATTGGAAGAATAGGTTGCAGTCCGACTACTTCTTTTGCTGTGCGATTGAAAATACAAAAAAAGAGCCGGCCCGTTAAAGGCCGGCTCGGCAGTATGTGACGTAATGCGTTTAGTTGGCGTATTGCTCGAAAGTTCCCTCGAACGAACCGGTCAGATTGTATTTCGCATCACTGATGAAGGAGAAGGTCAGCGTATAGCTGTTTCCCGTCCGTGTGACGGTCATCGTACCGCCTGTGATGCAGATTCGGTCGGGATATTCGCCGTTTTCTATTTTGTGGAACCAGCTTCCGGAAGGGAAAGTGGGATTGTAATACTCTTTCCCTCCGCTGATGGTTCGGGGCAGCGGGTCCTTGTCGTAACCGAAATTGGCTACTGCGTCGTATGTCCCTTCGGGCAGGTAATACTCTCCCTGGTCGTTGGCGGCAATGGGGTCCGATGCGACGTAGATGCAGAGCCGGTCGCCCGTTCCCGTATATTCCCTGCCGTCAAACGTGACGTCGTCACTCCAGAAGCGCATGTCCCATATCGTATAGGTTTTTTCTTGCCCCTCTTTGTAAGGCTTGACTATTACGTAGCTGTTCGTTAATGTACCGAAATCCGTATCTTCCGTTATCGTGCTGAGGAATTCGGGCTTGCCTTCCTGCCGGATGGCAATTTCAAAGGGACCGATGCCTTCGGTATCCGTGGAGATGACCAGGCGGCAGGAGCGTGGTTCGGCCTCTGCGTTTTCGGCGACCCTGAACTGTACATGGTTCTTGGTTTCGCTCTGATGGGGGAAAAGGGTTACCCAGTTCGAGGCGCCCGTATCGTAGCTGACTGTGGCATTCCAGGAGATGTTGACGGCTTCGATGTCGATTGTCGTGAGGCCGCCTTGTACATGGCCCCTGTAATCGAAGCTGAATCCTTCTTCCGGCACTTCTCCGTCCTCATACGAGATGGAGAGCGACGGCGGCAGCACCTTTGCCTCCTGCGTGACGCGGACGGCCTTCGGGCCGACCGATTCTTCGCTCGGGGTCAGGATAATGTTCGCCGAGCGCTCCGCCGTGTCGGGATTGTCCTGTACCGTGACGGTCAGCGTCGTTTCGCCTTCGGCACCCTCTTCGGCGGAAAGGTTTATCCATTCTTTCGCCGCATCTTCCACGGCGGCGCTCCAGGTTATGCCGCTGCCCGTTGCGGTCACCTTGACGCTTTGGGCCTCGGCTTTCTCGGCGGCGAAGGTAAGCGAAGCCGGGTCTACCGTCAGTGCATAGACTTCAGGATTCTCGGAACCCTGCTGGGTAACGGTAACGCTGCGGTCTTTCACGCGTTTGTTGTCGGTAGCCCTGAAGACGATGGATGCGGTGCGTGGTTCTGCCTTCGGGTTGGCGGCAACGGAAACCAGCAGTTTTCCCTCTTGCCCGTCGTCGATGGAAATCCACTCTTTACCGGCTTCGGAAAGGGTGTATGTCCATTCCGTGTTTGTGGCGGTTACGGCAATCTCCTGCGGAGTCGTGTCTTCCGCACCGAAGGTGAGCGACGAGGGGGAAACTTCGAGCGAAGCCGTCGTCTCGCCCTCCTCCGGCTTGCAGGCTATGGCGAGCAGACAGGCTGCCGCGGCGAATAGTATCTTTTTCATAATTCAAGAAAGTTTTAGGTTATTTTTCTTTTTCCAGAGGCGGTGCGATATACCATTTGATGAAACTGATACCTCCGACCGAATACGATGCCGATGTACCGAATGCCATCTTGCCGTCTGCCGAAACGTAGTTGATATATCCTGTAGGGATAATGATGCCGTAGGTATCGTATGCCCAATCTGCTGTGTCGCCGAGGTCGGTTTGTGTATTCAAATCGTAGACTTTGCCGGTAGTTACGCCGAGCGTACCCAAACCGATGAATGCGATGCCGTCGTCGGTGACGAACTGTCCGCCCGATTCGCCGTAGTCCTCTACGATGATGGTCTTTTCGGTCTCGGTATTGTAGAATGCGGCGTAGTGTTCCTGGTCAATCGGCTGTTCGGTTTCCGGGTCGAACTCCTTGCGGTAACGGCCGGCTATCCATTTTCCCGAGGGGCTGACCTGCGTATTCCATGCCTGGCAGATGATGCCGTTCACATAGGTATATTCGTATTCCCTGCCGTCCGGTCTGGTCCAGACACCGGAGACCATTTCCCGGACATCTTTGCCTACCCATTGCGGTGCATCGAAGCCATTGCCGTTCCTTTTCCAGTACAGCATGCCGAAATCGTAGTTCTCCCAGGAGGTACCGTAAGCGACTTCGCCGTTGGCGGAGATGCCGCGGGCCATGACGCCGGTTGTAAGCTCCTGCTCTCTGAATCCTTTTTCGGGCATGGGCAGCACTTCGGGTACGCCGTCCGTCCAGAGCAGCGGATGATAGAGACCGCCGAGATGACCGTTTTTGTCCATTGCGTAACCGACCCAGTATTTGCCGTCTGCAGAGGTTGCCTCTACCTTGGGTTTACCTTCGAATCCTGCAGGTACGGCTTCCGGAATGGTAATATTGCCCGAGGTGTCGATGGCTACCTGACCGCCGTGCATACCGTCATTGATAAACAGGAGTCCCTGGTCGGTGATGCAGCTCGCTTCGGTCATGTAATAAAGCGCTTCGGGAAACGGGCCGTGTTGGTAGGTTTCGCCCGTTCGGAGATCGATGATGACAGGCGAATAGAGCCACGAGTCATCCGGCGCGATGGAAGGGATAATTCCTCCGACATAATTTCCGCTCGGCGATATGACGGCACCCTGTTGGAATGTATCCAGTTTTCGAAGACGGGCGAACAGGTTGTCTGCGGCGAGCTGCGTGACGAGTATCTGCTGCGAGGCCTGACCCGCGGAAACGGTGATGCGGGCCTCCCGTTCGGTTCCGGAGGTGTTGTCCTCGACGGTGATTGTCAGGCTCTCCCCGTCCTGTCCCTTTTCGGCCGTTACCCAGGAGGCGTCCGGGGCAGCGCTCCATGCGGCGGGAGCTGTGATGACGGAGACCGTCAGGGGTTGGTTGTCCTCGCCCTGGAAGGTACATGCCACCTGACTGAGGTCGATGTAATGGAACTCTTCCTTGTCTTTGGCACATCCTGTCAGTGCCGCGGCAGCCAGAAGGGCGGCGAGGCTTTTGTGCAGATAGTTTTTGTTCATGGTTGGATGGTTTGTTAATTTTTTGCTTAAACAAATTTTCCCCGGGAAAAAAAGTACTTTATGTGCAGATACAAACATAATAATAAAATAAAATTAATAATAATATATGTTGGGAAATTTGCATCTTTTGCCGCGGATGTTTCAAAGATAGTTGTGATGTTGCGGTATTTCTGTGTCCTGTTGCAGGAATATGGGAATAGGCGGGTGTCGTTGTGCAGCTTTTGACATTTCGTTATTTGCTGAGGCGGCGATTTTTGCTGGTAAGTAATTGATAGTTTGTTGTTTATTGTTTGTTTCGGTAAGACCTGGACGAAAAACGGCCGCCCCTAAGGGGCGGCCGGAATGATGTACGCCCTGCAGGGCGTACATTGCCGGGAATCAACCTTGTACGTGAATCTCGAATTCGCCTTCAAACGTACCGGTCACGCTGTACTTGGCGTCGCTCGTGAAGTCGAACGTGATGGTATAGACCTCGCCGTTGCGCATTACGGTGGCGGTACCTTCCGATATCAGTGCGTTTTCCGTAATGTTGGACTCTTCGACACGCGAATACCAGCTCCCCTGCGGAAAGACGTAGTTCCATGTTTCGCCGCCTCCGCGTATCTCGCCCGGGTTGAGGCTCGTACCGCCGTCGCCGAAGGCTGTGACGGTGTAAGTCCCGTCGGGAAGATAGTATTCGTTGTCGTCGTTGAGTGTGAGCGGGTCTGAGTAGAAGTAGACGCAGAGTTTCTCGCCCGTTCCGACGTAGTAGTTCGGGTAGTTCGTTTCATCGTAAGTGATGCCGTCGCTCCACAGGCGCAAATCCCAAAGGGTACTTGGTTCATTGCGGTAGTCGTTGTTGGGCGCTACCAGAGCGTAACAGTACGTCAGATTCATGCTGACATCTTCCGTGATGGTACTCAGAAAATCGGGCTTTCCCTGCTGGGATGCCTTGATTTCGAACGGGCCGATACCCTCCGCATCGGTGGTGACCGTTATGGTGGCGGTGCGTGTCTCGGGCGAATCGTTCCGGAGATTGAAGTTGATGGTGATGAGATTGACGGTTTCGCTTTCGTATTTGCTGACCTGCAGCCAGTCGTTGCCGCCCGATTCGTACTGCGTCTTCACGTCCCAGATGACGTTCACCGGCGTGACTGCGATTTGGAAGGAGGCGGAACCCTTGTAGTCGGCGACGAATCCTTCGGCCGGCAGTTCTCCCCCTTCATAGGACATCGAGAAGGAGGGGGGCAGCACCTTGGCCTCCTGCGTCACGCGGATGGCCTTCGGGCCTACCGACTCCACACTCGGCGTCAGGGTGACGTTCGCCGAACGTTCCGCCGTGTCGGGATTGTCCTGCACCGTGACGGTCAGCGTCGTCTCCCCCTCGCTTCCTTCCGTCGCAGAGAGGGTTATCCACTCTTTGGCGGCCTCATCAACCGCGGCGCTCCAGGTAATCCCCTCGCCCGAAGCGGTCACCTTCACGCTCTGGCCTGCGGCACCCTCGGCCTCGAAAGTCAGCGCCGCCGGGTCTACCGTCAGCGAATAGACCTCCGGAGTCTCCGAACCGGCCTGCGTAACCGTCACGCTCACGGGTTCCAAATCATCGTTATCTTTGGCAGTTATCCGAATCGAAGCGGTACGTTTCTCGGCCGTCGGATTCTTGGCGACCGAGACCAGCAGTTTTCCGGCCGTCCCGTCGTCCACGGTAATCCAGTCGGCCGACGAAGGAACGGCATATTCCCACTCCACGCCGGTGGCGGTTACGGTAATCTCCTGCGGAGTCGTATCCTCCGCCCCGAAGGTGAGCGACGAGGGGGATACTTCGAGCGATGCGGTGGTTGACTCACCGTCGGTCGGCGAGCAGGCTGCGGCAAGCAGGCAGGCCGCTGCAACGAACAATATCTTTTTCATAGTCGTTTCTGTCGTTTGCAAAGGCTGCGGCAACCTTACCGGAATGCCGCTGCCTTCAGTCATTATACACTTAATTACTTGGCTATGGGCGGTACGATGTACCAACTGACGTAGGTGACGCCGCCGGCCGATGCCATCGGCATGGAGCCGTGAACATGTTTTCCGTCGGGCGATACGTAGCTGATGAAGCCGCTTTCGGGGATGATGATGCCGTAGGTGTCATAGACCCAGTCGGCCATGCTGCCGAGGGAGGTACGGGTGTTCAGGTCGTACACCACGGCGGAGGAGACGCCCAGCGTGCCGATGCCGATGAAGGCGATGCCGTCGTCGGTCACGTACATGCCGGTGGAGTCGCTGTATTCGTCCACGATGATGGTCGTTTCGGTTTCCGTGTTGTAGAATGCGGGCGTTTGGGTGATGCTGAACGACATGCCGCCCTCGTTCGGCTCTTCGGTGCGGTAGGTGGTGGCAATCCATTTGCCGGAGGGGCTGATTTTGGTCAGTTCGGCGGTGCAGATGCAGCCGTAGACCTTATGGGTTTTGTACTCGGTGCCGTCACCCATCTGCATGGTGATTTCGGTGACTTCCCTGACGTCTTCGCCGACCCATCTCGGTTTTGCGGTGTTTTCACCGTTGTTTACCCAATAGAGCATGCCGAAGTCGGAGTTTTCCCACGAGGTGCCGTAGATGATACTGCCGTCGGCGGAGATGCCGCGGGCCATGACGCCTACCCATATCTCCTCGTCGCGGTAGTTCAGGTCGAGCATGGGAAGCTCGTGCGGTACGCCGTCAATCCAGAGCAGCGGATGGGTGAGGCCGCCGTTGCTGCCCGATTCGTTCTGGGCAAAGCCGACCCAGTATTTGCCGTCGGCCGAGGTAGCCTGTATCTCCGGACGGAACCTGTAACCGGCCGGTGCTTCGGGAATGAAGATTTCGCCCGAGGTGTCGATGGCTATCTGACCTCCGTTGTAGCCGTCGCTGATGAAGAGCAGTCCCTGGTCGGTGATGGCCATTGTCTGGTGGAGGTAATAGAGCGATTCGGGGAAGGGGCCGAATTCATAGACTTCGTCCGTTTCGGTGTCGACGATGGTCGGCGAGTACTGCCACGAATCGTCCGGTGCGATGGACGCGGTGAATCCGCCCATGTACCTTCCGCTCGGCGACATGACCGCGCCCATCTGGAAAGTTTCGAGCCTGCGGTAGCGGGCGAATTCGCTGTCGAGCGGAAGTTGGTTCACCCGAATCTGCTGCGAAGCCTGGCCCGCTTCGATGGTTATGGTGGTATTCCGTTCGGCACCGGTGCCGTTGTCGTCTACCGTGATGGTGAGCGTCCTTTCGTCCGTGCGTTCGATTTTTACCCACGTCGCGCCGGGCGTGGCCGTCCATTGGGCCGGGGAAGCCTTGACGTCGACGGCGAGCGGGGAGTTCCCTTCGCCGAGGAACGAACAGGCCACCTGGCTGAGGTTCACGTAGTGTACGTTGTCTTTCGTCTCGGTGGTGCAGCCGGTGATGAAAGCGGACGAGCATATGGCCGCCGCAATGAAGTTGAATAAAATCCTTCTCATAGATTTAGTGCGTTTTAGTGGTTATTGAATCGGATGGTATGCATTTCACTACCGTTCATAAGCAAATATACGAATGAAAATCAATAATAATTCCTGCTTGTTAGTTAATTTGCATATTAATTATTAGTGAGTGAATATTTAACCGATGCGACACAATGGTCGGAATGTGTTAATTAATTTATGAAGAATGTTGCTAATTTTTCATTTCTGCCGTGTTTCGGGGTAAAATAAAATGACAGACGGGGCAATTCTGAAAAACTGCCCCGCCTGTCATGTCGTGTGAATTCGCATCATTGCGTACGAATATCGAGCGCACCCTTGAACGAACCGGTCACCTTGTAGCCGGCATCGCTGGTGAAATCGAAGGCGATGTTATACTCTTCGCCGTTCCGGGTCACGGTTATCGTACCGCCGGTGATGCAGGCATCGCCCGTCACGGTATCGTTTTCCATGCGGATATACCAGGTACCGCTCGGGAATGTCGGGTGGGAGTAGCCCCAGCGTCCGGCCGTAATATCGCCTGGCTGGAACTCGTATGCCGTGTCGTCTTTGGTGGCGGCTACGGTATAGGTACCGTCGGGGAGGTAGTATTCGTTGTCGTCGTTCTGCTGTATCGGTTCGGTATAGAGGTAGACGCAAAGTTTGTCGCCCGTTCCGGTGAAATTCCCCACGAAATCGTATTCGATTCCCTCATCCCAAAGGATAAAGTCCCAGGCAGTTTTCGATTCGTTGCGGTAGTCGTTGTTTACGGAGGCAATTACCCGATTCCGGGTAAGCACTCCGAAATCGACATCCTCTTCGAGCGTACTGAGGAATTCGGGCTTGCCCTCCTGCATCACGGGAATCTCGAACGGACCGATATCTTCCACATTCGTGGTGACCACCACTCGGGCGGTACGCGGGTCGGGCGAAGTGTTCTCCGAATTGGAGATATTTACGCCGATATTGATGAGATTGACTGCGTCCCCTTCGTATTTATCGACTGCCAGCCAGCCGGAGCCGCCGGCGTCGTATTCCGTTGTTACGTTCCATTCGACATTGACGGGAACGACATTAATGCTGTATCTGTTCTGCCCTTTATAATTGATGACAAATCCCTCCTCCGGTACGTCGCCGTCGTTGTAAGACATCGAGAAGGAAGGGGGCAGCACCTTGGCCTCCTGCGTTACGCGGATGGCCTTCGGGCCTGCCGACTCCACGCTCGGTGTCAGGGTGACGTTCGCCGAACGTTCCGCCGTGTCGGGATTGTCCTGCACCGTGACGGTCAGCGTCGTCTCCCCCTCGCTTCCTTCCGTCGCAGAGAGGGTTATCCACTCTTTGGCGGCGTCCTCCACCGCGGCGCTCCAGGTCATCCCCTCGCCCGAAGCGGTCACCTTCACGCTCTGGCCTGCGGCACCCTCGGCCTCGAAAGTCAGCGCCGCCGGGTCCACCGTCAGCGAATAGACCTCCGGATTCTCCGAACCGGCCTGCGTGACGGTTACGCTCTTGGCCTTCACGTCGTCGTTGTTCACGGGCTTGACGGCGATGGATGCGGTACGCTTCTCGGCCGTCGGATTCTTGGCTACCGAAACCAGCAGTTTTCCGGCCGTTCCGTCGTCTACGGTAATCCAGTCGGCCGACGAGGGAACGGTATATTCCCATTCCACGCCGGTAGCGGTCACGGTAATCTCCTGCGGAGTCGTATCCTCCGCACCGAAGGCGAGCGACGAGGGGGATACTTCGAGCGATGCGGTGGTTGACTCACCGTCGGTCGGCGAGCAGGCTGCGGCGAGCAGGCAGGCCGCAGCAACGATACCCGTAATAAAGATTTTTTTCATGGCGTTGGTAGTTTTTCTGGTTAGCGAGGGAGAAAGCTTTTTCGGAGCTTGAATCCTTCATAAACAAATATAGCAAAAAAATAATTAATAATTTGAGTATGTCGGTAAATTTACATATTTGGCAATGAAAGATGTAAATGTAACATTGGTGCTATGTATGCTTTCACGGCTTCGCAAGGGAACATATATTACGCAAAACCGGATTGCTATTCAGCAATCCGGTTTTGCGTAAATAATCGTATAGCAGGGACTATTGAGCATGAATATTATCGAATACTCCTTCGTATTTTCCTGTTACTTTATACCCGGCGTCGCTGATGAAATCGAATATAATATCGTATGTCTCTCCGCTGCGGGCCACGGTCATCGTACCTTCCTTGATGCAGGCATCGCCCGTTGCGACATCGTTTTCCATACGGATGTACCAGGCGCCGCTCGGGAACTGCGGGTGGGAGTAGCCCCAGACTCCGCCTGCTATCTCTCCGGCTGCGAAGTCGTGCCCTTCCGTCTCGGGGCCGGGTACTACGGTATAGGTACCGTCGGGAATGTAGTATTCGTTATCGTCGTTCTGCTGTATGACATCGGTATAGAGTTTGAAGGTTAATTTGTCGCCTGTTCCGGTGAAGTTTCCCACGTTGTCGTATTCAACCCCTTCATTCCAAAGAATCAAGTCCCAATAGGTGCAGTCATTCTGTCTGGTTTCATTGTTGGGCGCAACGATTATTCTGCCTTTCGTGAGCACTCCGAAATCGACATCCTCTTCGAGCGTGCTGAGGAATTCGGGCTTGCCCTCCTGCGTCACGGGAATCTCGAACGGGCCGATATCTTCCACATTCGTGGTGACCACCACTCGGGCGGTACGCGGGTCGGAGGAAGTGTTCTCCGAATTGAAGATACTGACGCCGATATTGATGCGATTGACTGCATCCCCTTCGATTTTTTCCGCCTGTAACCAATCGGAGCCTCCTGCGTCGTATTCCGTTTTTACGTTCCATTCGATATTGACGGGAACAACATCGATGCTGTATTGGTTTTGCCCCTTATAATCAATAATAAATCCCTCTTCCGGTACGTCTCCGCCGTTGTAGGACATCGAGAAAGAAGGGGGCAGCACCTTGGCCTCCTGCGTCACGCGGATGGCCTT
>OGRQ01002907.1_pt1 | contig 11504 bp, 10 predicted proteins | sample 1553521 | NCBI WGS metagenome assembly OGRQ01 (sample SAMEA2580088, study PRJEB22360) | human gut metagenome | biome: human gut; feature: human-associated habitat; material: faeces | place: Denmark | collected 2008/2010
CGTTCTGGCAGAAGTGACGGCCGCGCTCGATGCCCTTCAGGGTGCCGGAGGACTCATAGCGGAAGTCGTGTGCGATCTCGCCGATACGCATGGGCAGGTCGCGGTAGGAGTGGGGACGGTTTGCGTAGATCATCATGTGATGGGGGCAGTTCATCGGGCGCAGGACGTAGCTCTCGCCCTCCATCTCCATGGCGGGGAACATATTCTCGCGGTAGTGGTCCCAGTGGCCGGAAGTCTTGTACAGATTCACGGTGCCGATGCAGGGAGTCATGACGTGCAGGTAGCCGCGGGCACGCTCCTTCTCCTTGATATAGTTCTCCAGCTCCTGCCAGACAGTGTAGCCTGCGGGCAGGAACATGGGCAGACCGCGGCCAACCAGGTCGTCGGTCATGAACAGGCCCATCTCCTTGCCGATCTTGCGGTGGTCGCGCTCACGGGCCTCCTGCTGCTCCTTCTCCCAGGCGTCCAGCTCCTCCTGATTGTGGAAAGCAACGCCGTTGATGCGGGTCAGCATCTTGTTCTCTTTGTCGTTCTTCCAGTATGCGCCGGACTGCTGGGTGATCTTGAAAGCCTTCAGAGCCTTGGTGTAGGTCAGGTGAGGTCCGATGCACATATCGACGTACTCGCCCTGCTGGAAGAAGCTGAACTCGGTCTCGTCGGCCAGGTCAGCCATGTGCTCGACCTTATAGTTCTCGTGGCGCTCTTCCATCAGCTTGACGGCCTCTGCGCGGGGCAGGATGAAGGGCTTGATGGCCAGATTCTCTTTGGTGATCTTGCGCATCTCCTTCTCGATGTTGGCCAGATCCTCGTCGGTCAGCTTGGTGTCGCCAAGGTCAACGTCGTAGTAGAAGCCGTTCTCGGTGGCGGGGCCGAAGGCGAAGTCAGCCTCCGGGTAGAGGCGCTTGATGGCCTGAGCCATGACGTGGGCTGCGGTGTGGCGGATGACGTGCAGTTCCTGGTCCTGCGGGCACTCGTCCACATGACCGTCCTTATAGATGATCTTCATGGTGTTACTCCTTCTTGACATGAAAAATGCGTTTGGTATAACAAAAAAGACGCTTCACCCCGCATTTGCTCTACGGGATGAAGCGCCTTTGAAAGATCCAACTGCGTTCCACGGTTCCACCCGAATTGCGTGCTGCTGCACGCCACTCGCTGTGCTGTAACGGGCGCACCCGGCAGAGGTTCTCCTCTGCACTCTGCGGTGGTAGAAGTCCGGCACATGGCAGGCTGCTTGCAGCGCGTCCTTCCGGACGGCAGCCCTCTCTGCGGCATGGAGAACGGGACTTCGGTTTGTCCGCATCATCGTTTTTACACAGGATGAAACTACAGATGATTGTAGCACGGGGCGCAGAAAAAATCAAGGGCTGTGCCTGCAGAAATTTAGACTGGACAATTCTTGCACTTTTAGGCGAAATATGGTATCGTATAGATGCCGCCTCTGGCGGCAAGGCGCTGACCACAAACACAGGCGGCTGTCCCTTACCGGTACCTGAGTGCCGGGTAAGGCGATTTTCTTGGAGATTCGCGCTCCCCCGACGCTTAAGGGCGGAAAGGGGGGATAAGACCATGAGTATTTTGGAATTTACCGCGCTGCTCTCGCTTCTCGGCGGTGCAATTTATGTGACGTTTCAAATCACTTGGACTGTATCTCACAGCGACGATAAAAACAAGAAAAATGACCGCCTCTGAGTTCCCCAACTAGTCGCGGTCATTTTCTTGACTCATTATGGTGAGGGACCAGCCGTTTGCGGGCCAGCGCCTTTTCTATTTGTAGTATAACCAGAAATATCGGATTTGTCAAGGAACGGAGCGACGCGCTGCCGTTCCTTTTTTATTTTCTGAGCCGCTTCCCCCAGCTTTCCGTATACTCCGACAGCAGCTTCTCCGTCACAAAGAGCTGGCTGCTGTAGAGGCCGTGGGTGCCGGAGAGCATATAGCAGACGCCGCAGCCCAGCGCGATCAGCTCCAGCCCCACGCCGCCGAACAGCTCATAGGCCAGCAGGATGGAGGGGATAAGCGTATTGGTTGCGCCGCAGAACACCGAGACGAGGCCCACGGCGGCGGAGAACCCGGCGGGCAGGCCCAGCAGCGGGCCGAATGCACAGCCGAAGGTCGCACCGATGTAGAAGCTGGGGACGACCTCGCCGCCCTTGAAGCCCGCCGAGAGGGTCAGGGCGGTCAGCAGTATCTTGCAGATAAAGTCCCACGGCAGGGCCTGTCCCTGCTCCACGGCGGCAGTGATGACGCCCATGCCCGCGCCGTTGTAGCGGCCCACGCCCATCAGGTAGGAGAGGGCCACCACGGCAACACCGCCCACGACGGCACGCACCCAGGGGTTTGGCAGGCGGCGGGGCATTTCGTGCTCCATGGTGTGGAGAAGCCAGCAGAATGCCCGGGCCACCAGCGCACAGGCAACACCCAGCACAGCCACCAGCAGAGTAGAATCAATGGAAAGCGCCGGTGCGGTCAGCTCAAAATGGGTAGGAGAGATGCCGCAGGCCAGCGAGACGCCGTAGGCGATGAGGGCAGCGGCGAAGCCGGGAACAAAGGCCACCGAGAACGCGAGGCCCACGTCCTCCACCATGATGCCGAAGAGGGTCGCCGACAGCGGCGTGCCGAACAGTGCCGAGAAGAACGCAGCCATGCCGCAGGCCGTGGCCGTGCGGCGGTCGTGGTCGGAGAAGCGGAAGAGCTTTGCGATGTTGTAGCCGATGCTTCCGCCCATCTGCAAAGCCGCGCCCTCGCGTCCGGCCGAGCCGCCGCAGAGGTGGGTGAGCACCGTGCCGAAGAAGATGGCCGGCACCAGCAGCGGGCTGACGCTTTCGCCGCTGTGGACGGCGCGGATGACGTTGTTCGTCCCCATCCCTTCGCAGCCCGTCACCTTATAAAGTGCCACGATGGCAAGACCTGCCACCGGCAGCAGCCAGAGCAGCCAGATGTGCTCGGCCCGCCACTCGGTGACGTGCTCCACGGCCAGGTGGAACGCTGTGCCGACGGCACCGCAGACGAGGCCGGTGGGAACGGCCAACAGCAGCCAGCGGGCCAGAATGGCCGCGACGGCTCGGAAGGAATAAAGCTCCTTTTTCAAAAATTCTTTCATGATAACACTCCTGTGTTTTTATATCCTGCCCACAAAGATAGCACGACGGACGGGCGCTGTCAAGAAACGCCAAAGCCCCGCTCCCTTGTGCGAAGGAGCGGGGCTTTGAGCTGTGTTTGGAATTATCAGAAAAAAGGAAAAAGGAGAACAATATATCCACGCCGTCTCGGCGGGATAGCGCTGAAATCAGGGGGACGCTTACTCCACGTCCTGCAGGGCGGCAAAGTCCTCTTCGCCGGTGCGGATCTTGACCACGCGGGTCACGTTGTAGACGAAGATCTTGCCGTCGCCGATGTGGCCGGTGTAAAGTGCCTTCTTGGCGGCCTCCACCACGGAATCGACCGAGATCTTGGAGACGATGACCTCGACCTTGATCTTCGGCAGGAGGGTGCTGTCCACAGGCACACCACGGTATTTTTCAGTGGTGCCTTTCTGGATGCCGCAGCCCATGACCTGGGTGACCGTCATGCCGGTGACGCCCAGATCGTTGAGGGCGCTCTTGAGCTGGTCGAACTTGGAGAGCTTTGCAATGATGGACACTTTGTGCATCCCGGTGTCGTAGATGCCGTCGTGGATGACAGCAGGCTCACGCACCACAGGCACAGCGGCGTCCATCTGCTTTGCAGAAGCTTTGGAAGCGTCGTCCTCGCCGAGGTCGGTGTTCTCGTTGGGGACCATGGCGGCAGAGTTTGCATCGGAGATGGCGAAACCGGCATAAGCGGAAGCCAGACCGTGCTCGTGGATGTCCAGACCGTCGATCTCCACCTCAGCGGGAACGCGGAGGCCGATGGTCTTGTCGATGAGCTTGAAGATGACGAACATGACGACCAGAACATAGGCGTCCACCACGATGAGGCCCAGCAGCTGGATGCCCAGCTGGCTCAGACCGCCGCCGTAGAACAGGCCCTTGCCGACACCGTTTCCGCCGTCGGAGAAGAGGCCCACGGCAATGGTACCCCAGACGCCGTTTGCAAAGTGGACGGAGACCGCGCCCACAGGGTCGTCGATCTTCGCAATGTTATCGAAGAACTCGACGCTCAGCACCACGAGGATGCCGGCGACAAAGCCGATGATGAAAGCACCAAAGGGCGAAACGGTGTCGCAGCCTGCGGTGATGGCCACCAGACCAGCCAGAGAGCCGTTGAGCGTCATGGAGACGTCGGGCTTGCCGTAGCGCTTCCAGGTAAAGAGCATGGTCACGCAGGTAGAAACTGCTGCCGCAAGGTTGGTGTTGAAGCAGACCAGACCGGTCAGGGTCATGGTCTCATCGGTGGAAAGGCTCAGGGAAGAGCCGCCGTTGAAGCCGAACCAGCAGAACCAGAGGATGAACACGCCCAGAGCACCGGCGGTCAGGTTGTGGCCGGGGATGGCGTGGGGCTTGCCGTCCTTGTCGTACTTGCCGATGCGGGGACCCAGCAGGGCCGCGCCCAGCATGGCGATGACGCCGCCGACGTTGTGGACTGCTGCAGAACCGGCAAAGTCGTGGAAGCCCATGCTCTGGAGCCAGCCGCCGCCCCACATCCAGTGGCCGCAGATGGGGTAGACCACCAGCGAAATGGCTGCGGAGTAGACGCAGTAGGCTTTGAAGTTGGTGCGCTCGGCCATGGAGCCGGAGACGATGGTGGCTGCTGTTGCGCAGAAGACAGTCTGAAACACGATGTACACCCACAGCGGGATGTCGAGGCCCAGATGAGAATAATCACCCTGAATGAAGGGGTCGAACCCGCCGATGAGAGCGCCGGTGCCGCCGAACATCAGGCCGAAGCCGATGAGCCAGTAGCAGGGCGTGCCGATACAAAAATCCATCATGTTTTTCATGAGGATATTGCCGGTGTTCTTGGCGCGGGTGAAGCCTGCCTCGCAGAGCGCGAAGCCGGCCTGCATGAAGTAGACGAGGAACGCTCCTACGAGCGTCCAACAGGTGTTGACGGAGCTGAACATGACGCAGATACCTCCCCAATGATCTGGCTGCCGGGTGCCAGCCCGGCGGCGCGTACACTCCGGCTGCTGCACCCCTCTATCTGCGCAGCAGCGCGGAAAATCCGGAAAAGGAAGCCCTCTATTTCTCCCTTGGCCGCAGGGGATACACTTCCCCCGGAAACACAAAAGGCGCTGGCGGATCTTTCATCCGTCAGCGCCTTTGCTTTCGATGGCAAGAGTATAAGGCGGTTTGGTCAAAGTGTCAAGAGCTGGATGCTATTTTTGACGTTCTGCACAAACCGGAAAAGAATGGGCAAAGAAAACTTTGGCAGGCATCATTTTTCCCCCTTGTGGTCTGCCCGCATTTCGACATGGAGCAGCAGGCTCATCAGAGCGCGCAGCGCGAAAGTCGCCGCCAGCGGGATGACTGACTCGAGGTTCTGCAGAAGGAAGGTCTTGGCGATCTCTGCCGACATGAGAAATTCCAATGCCGTCGTCAGGCCGGTGCTCATTTCGTGGTGGAAGTCGTACCGGTCGTGGAAAAAGGTCGTCCGCACATAGTGGTAGGTGGCCTTGACAAGGCTCGTCACGATGATGAACAGGCCGATGACCTCCGCCAGCCCCGCGATGAGGGGGACTGCCGATTCCAGAAAGCCCTCCAGCAGGTGGGCGATGTTCTCGTTCAGGTGATACAGGGCCGTCATGCTCTGTCCGCCGCTCAAGCCAGCAGGCTCTTGATATAGGCGGCCAGCTCCTCGTCCTTGCAGGAGGCGAAGAACAGCTCGCTGAACTTCTCACCGGCGATGGCACCCTTCAGCAGGTCCTGATCGATGCTCTTGAGGCACTCGATGAGGGGCTTGAAGGTGGCGGCGCGGACGCCGTCGAGGATCTTCTTGTTGCGCTGCTCGGGCTCGACGCGCTCCTTGGGGTAGCCCTGACCGTGGCCGAAGCCGAACAGCTTCTCAAAGCAGTACTCGAGGTTCAGCTCACCGCCCCAGCCGAAGCCTTTGGCGAAAGGCATGGCCACGGCGTTGCCGTCGTTGACGTGGGCAAAAGTGTAGGCGTCCACGGGGTCCTCCACATGGCCGCAGATGACGCCGGGAAAGCTGTTCAGGGCCAGCATGGCGCCCTCGCCGGTGCCGCAGCCGGTGATGACGTAGTCGGCAGCGCCGCTGTTGAGCAGGATGGCGGCGAGGATGCCGCACTGCACATAGGTCAGCTGTGCGGCGTCATCGGCAGCGTACATGCCGTAGTTGACCACCTCGTGGCCCATCGGCTCTACGACCTTCTTCAGAGCGGCCTCGATGATGCCGTTCTTTGCGGCCTGACTGTTCTCGTTGATAAGTGCGATCTTCATGGGAAAGTCCTCCTGTTTTTATTATTATGACCAGTGTAGCAGATTCCGGAAAAAAAGTCGATATGGGAAACAAAAGAGCGCCGTGCCCGGCACCCGGAAGGCAGCGGACACGGCGCAAAAAATGCCGGATATGGAAAAACTTACTGCGGCTGCTTGCCGATGTAAGCCAGGATGCCGCCGTCAACGTACAGGATGAGGCCGTTGACGAAGTCGGAAGCGGCAGAGGCCAGGAAGACAGCGGGTCCGCCCAGATCCTCGGCCTCGCCCCAGCGGCCTGCGGGGGTCTTGGCGACGATGAAGCTGTCGAAGGGATGACGGCTGCCGTCGGGCTGACGCTCGCGCAGAGGTGCGGTCTGCGGGGTAGCGATGTAGCCGGGTCCGATGCCGTTGCACTGGATGTTGTACTCGCCGTACTCGGAGGCGATGTTCTTGGTCAGCATCTTCAGGCCGCCCTTGGCTGCAGCGTAGGCGGAGACGGTCTCACGGCCCAGCTCGCTCATCATGGAGCAGATGTTGATGATCTTGCCGCCGCCCTGAGCGATCATGTCGGGGATGACGGCCTTGGCGACGATGAACGGAGCGTTCAGATCAACATCGATGACCTGACGGAACTGAGCAGCGGTCATCTCGGTCATGGGGATGCGCTTGATGATGCCGGCGTTGTTGACCAGAATGTTGATATGGCCGACTTCCTCGGTGATCTTTGCGACCAGGGCGTTCACGGCGTCCTCATCGGTGACGTCGCAGACATAGCCGTGAGCCTTGATGCCGGCTTCTTCATAAGCGGCGATGCCCTTATCGACCAGCTCCTGCTTGATGTCGTTGAAGACGATGGTAGCGCCGTTTGCGGCCATTGCCTTTGCGATCGCCATGCCGATGCCGTAAGATGCGCCGGTGATGAGCGCGACCTTGCCGGTCAGGTCAAAGGATTTGGGAGTACACTGTGCCATAATTAAGTCCTCCAATCAGAATTTTGCTTTGCGGGGCGCTGCGCTGCCGGACGATACCTGTAGTCCAACTGCCGCCACGGGAAGCAGCAATTTAGACTGTCCGGCCCTGTGCCCTCTTGTATACTAGAGTAGCATTCTTTATTCCGACTGTCAAGGTGTTTTCTTGGCACAATTACTGCAAATTTTTTCTCATTTTGCTGCGTTTTCGTGAAATCGTCATAAAAACGGACTCTGCAAAGGCCGGGATTGCTGCTTGTTGCACACAATGGCCTTTCAGCCCAGTTTTTTCTTCTGCTGGTGGGCCATGATGGGCATTAAGATCGCCATCGGCATGAACCGCTGGGCCGTCGTCGCCGCCCGCATGAGGGCCGATGGGACGATGATGATCTTGTGACGCAGCATCCCCCGCATGGCCTCCTCGACGCAGAGTTCCGGGCTGATGCCCCTCAGTGCGAACACCACGTCGGCCCGCTCGTTGAACTCGGTGTCCACCGGGCCGGGGCAGAGGGCGCAGACGTAGACCGGACTGTGCTGCTCCCGCAGTTCTTCGGCCACGCCCCGGGTCAGGCTGACAACGTACGCTTTGGTGGCGTAGTAGCCCGCCATATAGGGTCCGCCCGGCAGCAGTCCGGCGGAGGACGCCACGTTGAGCACGGTGCCGAAGCCCTGAGCCTCCATCTTTTTCACGGCGAACTTGAACAGCTGGTGCATGGCCAGCACGTTGACCTTCGCCATGGAGAGCTCTTTCTCGCCGCTGGTCTCAAGAAAGCTGCCGCAGACGCCGAAGCCGGCGTTGTTGATGAAAATATCGATGCGCTCGTCAGTCAGCGCCTCGCAGAGACGGGCGCACTCGCTCTCCTGTTCCAAATCAGCAGGCAGGATGCGGCAGAAGGTGCTGTGCTTCGCGGTGAGCTCTGCGGCCAGAGCTTCGAGTCGGTCGGTGCGGCGGGCGGTGAGGATGAGCCGGAAGCCGAGGCGGGCATACCGGCGGGCAAACTCCCGGCCAATGCCGGAAGAAGCTCCGGTTATCCATACAGTTTTGGACATAAATTACTCCTTATAAAATCCGGAAGCCTTGTCGATGGCTTCCAGCTCGTCAGCGGTGAAGGTGGTGTTGTTCAGGGCAGCGATGTTGTCGAGGATCTGCTGGGGCTTGGACGCGCCGATGAGGACGCTCGTGACCTTGCCGTCCCGCAGGATCCACGCCAGCGCCATCTCGGCCAGCGTCTGGCCGCGAGCGGCGGCGATTTCGTTCAGGGTGCGTATCTGTGCCAGCTTTTCTTCGGTGATGACGCTTTCTTTCAAAAAGCGGCCATCGGTGCGGATGCGGCTGTCCTCCGGGATGCCGTTGAGGTAGCGGTTGGTCAGCAGGCCCTGCGCCAGCGGGCTGAAGGCGATGATGCCCCTGTTCAGCCGGACAGCAGTCTCTTTCAGGCCGTTCTGCTCGATGGTGCGGTCAAAGATGGAGTAGCGGTTCTGGTTGATGACGAAGGGAACGTGGAGCTCGTCGAGGATGGCGCAGGCTTTTTCCAGCGTCTCACCGTTGTAGTTGGACAGGCCGGCATAAAGCGCCTTGCCGCTGCGCACCGCCTGCGCCAGAGCACCCATGGTCTCTTCCAGCGGGGTGTTGGGGTCCATCCGGTGGTGGTAGAAGATGTCCACATACTCGAGGCCCATCCGCTTCAGGCTCTGGTCGAGGCTGGCCAGCAGGTATTTCCGGCTTCCCCAGTCACCGTAAGGCCCTTCCCACATGGTGTAGCCCGCCTTGGTGCTGATGAGGAGCTCATCGCGGTAGGGGGCAAGATCTTCCTTGAGGATGCGGCCGAAGTTCTTCTCGGCGCTGCCCGGCTCGGGGCCGTAGTTGTTGGCGAGGTCGAAGTGGGTGATGCCGTTGTCGAACGCTGTGCGGCAGAGCAGGCGCATGTTCTCGAAGTTCGCGGTATCGCCGAAGTTGTGCCACAGGCCCAGCGAGACGGCGGGCAGCATCAGGCCGCTTTTGCCGCAGCGGTGGTAGGGACAGGGTGGAGCAGCGTGCAGGAGATGCAGCATACATGGCGGGAAACTTCCTTTCGTTCAGTTTACCCCATTGTAGCACGGAAAAACGGCAGAATCCACATAAAAGTGCAGCGCCCCGGCATCTTTGCTGCCGGGGCGCTGTGAGAAAAAAGAAGAAAGAACAAGAAGCTCAGATTCAGGCGTCAGCCTTGACGTCGTTCTTGATGCTCCGGGCGGCCAGATAACGGGCCGGCTTCATGAGCAGCACGCAGCCGCCGTTGAAGACCAGAGAGCCGACGATGTACACCCCGAAGAAGAGAGGCAGATTCGCTGCAAAAGCTGCGCTGTCGATGCAGGCGACGGTCAGGTAGGCAAAGCCCACATTGTTCAGCACCTTGGGGGCGTAGGGGTGCAGGATGATGAGGATGAAGAGCACCACGCCCAGCGGCAGCAGCAGGCCCAGCATCCCGCCCAGAACAGGCGTCAGCGCACCGATGGCCAGCATCGCCAGCACCGTGAGCACCATGCCCACGAGGCCGCCCAGCTCCACGCTGATAAAGCGGTCTTTGATGTCGCCCTCCATCGTAAAGAGCATGATGTTGCTCAGGAAAACGAGCCAGCTGTACTCAAACTCGATGGCGTGGAAAAAGGCGTTGGCGATCAGGATCCACGCTACCATCATCAGGCGGAAGTAGAGCAGGAAACGCTTGGTCACAGTTTCGTTCATGGAAAAACTCACTTTCCAGAAGCTGCTTTCATAAGCGGTGTGCAATGCTTGTGAAAACGGCTTCTTAACTTCGGCCTGCAAAAGCGGCTGGCCGGTCGTTTTTGTGTCGGATGAAGTTATTATACCCTGTCTGAAAGCAAAAGGCAATATTTGCTTGCCAATATATGCAATAAAAACTTGCCGAGCTTCAAAAAACAGCTTCGTCTTGTTGCCCGGCGTGGTTTGGAGTATAATAAAACCGTAAAAGAAAAACACCCTTTTCAAGGAGGAGATAAAACATGAACAAACCGGTCCTGGTGGTCATGGCTGCCGGCATGGGCAGCCGCTACGGCGGGATGAAGCAGAACGACCCCGGGGGGTCCCTGCGGTCAGGTCATCGTGGATTATTCCCTGTACGACGCCCGCCGCGCAGGCTTCGAGACGGTCATCTTCGTCATCAAGCACGAGATCGAAGAGGCTTTCAAAGCTGCCATCGGCGACCGCGTGTCCAGGGTGATGGACGTGAAGTACGCCTTCCAGCAGCTGGACGAGCTGCCCGAGGGCTACACCATCCCCGAGGGCCGCGTGAAGCCCTGGGGTACCTGCCACGCTGTGCTGGCCGCAAAGCCCTACCTCCACGGCCCCTTCGCCGTCATCAATGCCGACGACTACTATGGCCCCGAGGCGTTCAAGGTCATCTACGACTATCTCTCCACTCACACCGACGGCGAGGTCTACGACTACTGCATGGTGAGCTACCTGCTCAAGAACACCGTTTCCGAGAACGGCAGCGTCGCCCGCGGCGTCTGCGCCCTCAACGAGGACAGCACCCTCCACAGCGTCACCGAGCGCACCCGCATCGAGACCTATGAGGGCGGCATCCACTACACCGAGGACGGCGGCGAGAGCTGGACGGACCTGCCCGGCGAGACGCCCGTGAGCATGAACCTCTGGGGCTTCGGCGAGAGCTTCGTGAAGGAAGCCGACCGGCGCTTTGCCCGCTGGCTGGACGAGAATCTGGAAAAGAACCCGCTCAAGTGCGAGTATTTTCTGCCGCTGGTGGTCAGTGAGCTCATCGGCGAAAAGAAAGCCGCCGTCAAGGTGCTGCGCAGCACCGATAAGTGGTATGGCGTCACCTACCGCGAGGATAAACCCGTGGTGGTGGAAGCCATCGCCAAAAAGACGGCCGACGGCCTTTACCCGGAAAATCTCTGGGCTTAAGCTGCATAAAAAATACGGCTGGGACAGCGTCCCAGCCGTATTTTTATCTTTACTGGATGCCGAATCCGTTGAAGGAGTCGGGATATTCGTCCTCGAGCTGCTCGAGCAGGCTGTTGAGGGAGCGGTTGTTCTGACCGTGCTTCAGCTTGGGATAGGCGCGGAGCATACGGCCCTTGCCCAGCAGATGGGTGCCGCGGCGGGTGTGGGCCTGCATGACCTGCGCACGGGCTGCCAGCTCTTCCTTGAGCTGTT
>OGRQ01002930.1_pt1 | contig 11435 bp, 9 predicted proteins | sample 1553521 | NCBI WGS metagenome assembly OGRQ01 (sample SAMEA2580088, study PRJEB22360) | human gut metagenome | biome: human gut; feature: human-associated habitat; material: faeces | place: Denmark | collected 2008/2010
GGACCCGGGCGACATCCATACTTGAAGTGGCGGAGCCGCACAGATACACTGGCGCCGGTACGCTGTCCGTTTCGGGATCGTTTCTCGTCCGCGAAACCGGCGCAGTGAAGAATTGTTCGAGATACGGGCAGGCCGTGCTTGTGCCCGGCGCGGTGAGCGCCGCTTCGGGAAGCCCGTTCCAGAGGGCGGAGCTGGCCGCGTGATCAGCCGGAAACGGATCGGCGAGGCGGTCGTGCGGAGGGCGTTCGGAGAGGACGCCTTCGTGCAGAAGCCGTACCGTGCCGTTGAGACGAAAAGTGGAGTCGTGTGTCATGGCAATCGAAAATTGGCCGGAAACGGGCCGGATACCGGTCTATCTGGTGGGTGGGGCCGTTCGGGACCGCCTGTTGGGGCGGACGCCTCGGGAATATGATTTCGCGTTTGACGCGGACGAAGCCACGTTTCTACAGCGGAATCCCGAGGCCCGCAAGGTCGGGAAGAGCGTTTCGGTCTTTTTGTTGCGCGGTCAGGAATTTATGCCGCTTGAGGGTACGCTGGAAGAGGACATGCGCCGCCGCGATCTGACCATCAACGCTCTGGCCGAGGATCGGGACGGCAACCTCCTCGGGCATCCCGATGCGCTTTCGGATCTGCGGGAAGGCATCCTGCGGCCCGCTTCGCCGACGAGTTTCCGGGATGAGCCCGTGCGGGTGTTCCGGCTGGCCCGCATGGCTTGCGAATTGCCGTCGTTCACGGTTCATCCCGAGGCTGTGGCGCAGATGCGCGCCGTGGGGGGGGAGGGCTTGCTTGGGCGGATTCCCGCCGAACGCGTGGGGCGCGAACTCATGAAGGCGCTGGCCTCGCCGAAGCCGTCGCGCTGGCTGTCCGCGCCTGCCGCGCCCAGCTTTTGCAGGACTTCCCGGATGCGGAAATCGAAGCCGAACAGCGTGAAACCACCACTGAAAACGGCACCGCTGCCGCCGCTGTGACCTATATTTTTACCGCCGACATTGCCCGGACGCGGTAATTCGACAATTTTTGCGGACAGTGACGAAATGAAACGCAAAATTTTGTGCAATATTCACAGTTTCTTTTGCGGAAAACTGTGATATAATCTAAATGTATAGCTGGGCCTATAACCAACTATCCCATGGAGGAACGTATATTGGCAGAACGATCTCTTGAACTGGACAGCATTGAACTGGCTGCCGCCATCTTTGGCAGCGGCGACCAGAATATCCACCTGCTGGAAAAAGAATTCCGCGTTACAGCGGTATGCCGCGGCTCGGTGCTGCGCTTTACCGGCGAACAGAAGGATGTGGACGCCGCCGCCCGCGCGGTGGAGGGCATGGTCACGCTGATGGAAAACCACACCCCGCTGGAGGAACAGACCGTGCGCTACTGCATGAGCCTGGCCCATGGCGGCGAGGAAAAACGCCTGCGGGAGCTGACCGACGACTTTGTCGCCGTCACCGCCAAGGGCCGCCCCATCCACCCCAAGACTCTGGGGCAGAAGGAATACCTGGCGGCCATCCGCAAAAACGCCATCACCTTTGGCGTCGGCCCGGCTGGTACCGGCAAAACCTATCTGGCCGTGGCGATGGCTGTCAAGGCGTTCAAGTCAAAAGATGTCAGCCGCATCATCTTGACCCGCCCGGCGGTCGAAGCGGGCGAGAAGCTGGGGTTTCTGCCCGGCGACCTGCAAAATAAAGTTGACCCATACCTGCGCCCGCTCTATGACGGCCTGTTTGACCTGCTGGGCGCGGAGACGTTTCAGAAATTGTTTGAAAAGCAGGTCATCGAGGTCGCGCCCCTTGCCTATATGCGCGGCCGCACGCTGGACGACGCCTTTATCATTCTGGATGAAGCCCAGAACACCACGCCTGAGCAGATGAAGATGTTCTTAACGCGCATGGGCGTCGGCAGCAAGGTCGTTGTCACCGGCGACGTGACCCAGATCGATTTGCCGGATAAGATCCGCAGCGGCCTGATCGACGCGCTGCATGTCCTGCGCAACGTTGAGGGCATTGCCCAGGTGCGCCTGACCGAGAAGGACGTTGTGCGCCACCGCCTGGTCCAGCAGATCGTAAAAGCGTATGAACAGGCCGCCGAGGAAAAGTCCGGCAGTCCAGAGCATAAAAAAGTATAAATGGAGGTAGATTTCCGTGTCCAATAAGGTGTTGATTACCAATGACCAGAACGTAGTCAAGGTCCCTTCCGGCTTGCGCATCCTGATCCGCCGCAGCTGCAACGCTGTGCTGGATTTCGAGCACTTTGACGGTCCGGCCGAGATCAGTGTAACATTCGTGGATAACAACCGCATCCACGAGCTGAACCGCGAGTACCGCGGCAAGGACTCCGCCACCGATGTGCTCAGCTTCCCTCTGGGTGAAAACGGCGAGTATGATATCGACGAGGACAACGGCTGCAAATTGCTGGGCGATATCGTCATCTCGATGGAGCGCGCGATGGAGCAGGCTGAACTGTACGGCCACTCCCTGCAGCGCGAGGTCGCCTATCTGACCGTACATTCCATGCTGCACCTGCTGGGCTACGATCATGAGGCTGGCGGCCTGGAGGCTGTGCGCATGCGCGAAAAAGAGGAGGCTGTGCTCATCCAGCTCGGCCTGCCGCGCACCGTTTCCTATACCAGCGATGAAATTTGAGCCGCTGACCCGCTTCGCCCGCGGCTTTGTCTACGCCTACAACGGCATCCGCGCCGCCATACGGGAGGAGCGCAATTTCCGCTTCCACCTCTGCGCGGCGTTTTATGCCTTTTTGGCGGCGTTCTGGGCAGAGCTGGCCCCGGTGGAAGTCGCCCTCGTCGCCGTCTGTGTGGCGGCGGTGCTGGCGCTGGAGCTTGTCAACTCCGCCATTGAGCGTGCGGTGGACAAGCCCGACACCACCCACTGGTGGACAGCAGGCGCGGCCAAGGATATGGCGGCGGGGGCGGTGCTCGTCATGGCGCTGGGTACCCTTGTAGTCGCCGTGTGCCTGCTTGTGCCGCATTTCGGCACGCTGTGGGCCAATTTTACCCTGCGGCCCACACGCCCGGCGGGCATTGTGCTGACGCTGGTCATCTTTACAAAATTTATTTTCCGTTCTTCCAACTCAACAGAGAAAGGCAAACAACCGAATGGCAAAACCGATTCCTGAAATGCCGTCCAGCGTCTTTGTGGCGCTGGTGGGCCGCCCCAATGTGGGCAAATCCAGCCTGACGAACTACCTTGTGGGCGAGAAGGTCGCCATCGTGACCAAAAAGCCCCAGACGACCCGCAGCCGCATCACCGGCGTCATCACCAAGGGCCCGGTGCAGTATGTGCTGATGGATACCCCCGGCATCCATGCGGCCCGCAACAAGCTGGACGCCCGTATGACCCAGACCGCCGCCGCCAGCCTGAAAGATGTCGATGTGACGATGATGCTGTTTGAGCCGGCAGGGGAGTTCACCGACGCCGAGCTGACGATGGTGAAGGCCCTGCAAAAGGGCGGGCCTGCCATTGCGGTCATCAACAAGGTGGACCTGCTCGACAATTTTGCCGCGCTGGAAGCCCGCAAAAAGCAAATGGAAGATTTCGGCTGCTTTGATCATATTGTCACGATCTCAGCCAAGGACGGTACCGGCTGTGACGATCTGTTTGCCATGCTCAAGCCCTACGGCAACGAAGGCCCGCACTATTTCGACGATGACGCCTTCACCGATATGCCGGAGAAGGAACTCGTCGCCGAACTCGTGCGCGAGAAGGCCCTGCTGTTCCTGCGGGAGGAAGTCCCCCACGGCATTGCCGTTGTGGTCGAGCGCTTTAAGGAGCGCCCCGACAAGGACCTCATCGACATTGATGTGGACATCTACTGTGAGCGCAAGAGCCACAAGGGCATGATCATCGGCAAGGGCGGCCAGATGCTCAAAAAAATCGCCTCTGCCGCCCGGATGGATATTGAGGAGCTGCTCGGCGTCAAGGTCAACCTGCAGTGCTGGGTCAAGGTCCGCGAGGATTGGCGCGACAACGAATTGCAGCTGAACTCGCTGGGGTTCGCCAAGCCGTAACGGATATTTGCCGATGCCCTTTATTCCGCCAACATCCCCGCCGCGCCTGTGCTATCCTGTTGCCATGGGGGTGACGACATGGACAATGCGGCGGACGGCTGGCGGCGTTTTGCGCAGACCGGCAGCATTTATGACTACCTAACGTATAAAACACAGCAGAACGCAGCACGGGAGGACGTATATGCAAATTGCAACAACGGGTCTGGTGCTGCGCCAGGTCAAGGTGGGGGAGGCCGACCGGATCCTGACGATCCTGACGCCTGACCTGGGGGTCATATCGGCCTCGGCCCGGGGCAGTCTGCGGATGAAAAGCCCGCTGTTCAGTGCCACGGGCCTGTTCTGCTACTCTGAATTTTCCCTGTCCAGCGGCCGCAGCCACTTTTTTGTGGACGCGGCGCAAATCAAAAAAGTGTTTCATGGCGTATCTGCCACGGTCGAGGGCATGGCCCTGGCCAGCTATATGGCGGAGATCGCCATGGAGCTTTCCCCCACACCGGCGGAAGGTGAGGCCGACGCCCAGCTGCGTCTGCTGCTGAACTGCCTGTACCTGATCGGTGAGCGCCGCTACCCATGGCGGCAGCTGAAAGCCGTCTACGAGCTGCGTGCTCTGTCTAAGGCGGGCTATATGCCGGATCTGCGTATGTGCGCGGGCTGCGGCAAATACGAAGGGGGAGAGTTCTACCTGGACCCGGTGGGCGGGCTGCTGCTCTGCGCTGACTGTGCCGAGCGGCAGCGCCATATCCCGAACCTGGACGCAGGGGCCTTGTATGCCATGCGCCATATCTTCTGGACGGTCGAGGATAAAAAAGTATTCGGCTTCAAGATTTCACCCGAGAGCCTGAAAGATCTTTCCCGCGTCAGCGAGCAGTACACGCTGGCGAACCTGGAACATGGGCTGAAAACGCTGGACTTTTTAAAAACTGTACTTGGGTAAGGAGACCAAAACCCTGTATGGATACCGCCTATAAAACAACACTGGAACTGGACAAGGTTCTTGCCCGGGCTGTGCAGCTGTGCGCCTGCCAGGAAACCAAGGAGATGATGCAGGCCCTGGAACCCGCCCCCACCATTGAGGACGAGCGCTACGACCTGGCTCAGACCAACGCCATCAACGCGCTGCTCATCAAAAACGGCAGCCCCCGCTTCGGCAGCGTGCGCGAGGTGCGCCGCATCGTCGCCCACGCCCGCAAGGGCGGCATCCTCTCGATGGGCGAACTGCTGGAAATTGCTGCGACGCTGCGCAACTTTTCGGGCCTGAGCCAGTGGTACGGCCTGAGCGAGCACGAAATGCTTCCCACCGACGATTTGTTTTTTTCGCTGGCCCCGCAGCCGGTGCTGGAAAAACAAATCAGCGAGAGCATTCTTTCCCCGGAGGAAATGGCCGATACCGCCAGCGTAACGCTGCACGATCTGCGCCGCAAAATCCGCCAGACCGAGGATTCCATCCGCACCAAACTCGATAACATCATCCGCAACTCCACCACCAACAAATTCCTGCAGGATGCTGTTGTTTCGCTGCGCAATGGCCGCTATGTTGTGCCGGTCCGCGCCGAGTACCGCGGTGAGGTGGGCGGCGTTATCCATGACGTTTCCTCTACCGGCGCGACGGTGTTCGTTGAGCCGACGGCGGTTGTCGAGGCCAATGCCCGCATTATGCAGCTGCGCGCCCAGGAGCAGGAGGAAATCACCCGTATCCTGACGTCTTTCTCCACACAGGTCGGCTCACTGGAGCCGCAGTTCACGTATAGCTACGATGCTATGCTGAAAATTGACCTGCTGCTGGCAAAAGCACGGCTGGCCGTCGAGCAGAACGCCTTTATGCCTGCTGTCAGCGACAAGGTCTATTTCAAGCTGAACAAGGCCCGCCACCCGCTCATCGACAAGAAAAAAGTCGTGCCGGTGGATATCGAGCTGGGCAGTGACTACGACACGCTTGTCATCACCGGCCCCAACACCGGCGGCAAGACGGTGTCCTTAAAAACCGCAGGCCTGCTCAACGCCATGGCCCAGTACGGTTTTCTGATTCCCGCCCATGAGAGCAGCATCGTTTGCCACTTTGAGGAATACCTCGTGGATATCGGCGACGAACAGAGCATCGAGCAGAGCCTGTCCACCTTCTCCGGCCACATGAAGCGCATCAGCGGCATTCTGGATCTGGCAGGCCACGCTACCCTGACCCTGCTGGACGAGCTGGGTGCGGGCACCGACCCCGCCGAGGGTGCAGCGCTGGCTGTCAGCATTCTGGAACGGCTGCGCCGCCAGGGCAGCTTGCTGATGGCGACGACCCACTACGCAGAACTGAAAGTCTACGCGCTGGAAACTCCCGGCGTCGTCAATGCCAGCTGCGAATTTAACGTGGAGACGCTGATGCCCACCTATAAACTCAGTGTCGGCGTGCCGGGCAAATCCAACGCGTTCCTCATCAGCTCCAAGCTCGGCATCCCGGAAGAAATCATTGATGCCGCGCGCAATCATATGTCCAACGATGACAAGCGGCTGGACAGCGTGCTTTCCCAGCTGGACGATCTGAAAGTCCAGCTGAAAGAGGCCCAGGCCGAGGCCGAACAGGCCAAGTACGACGCCGAGCACGCCCTCGAAAGCGCCGAGAAGAAGCGCGACGCCTTAATTAAAAAAGGTGAGGAAGAACTCGAAAACGCCCGCCGCCAGGCCCATGACCTGATGCAGCAGGTGCAGAACGAGGCGTACAGCCTGACCGATGAATTGCGCCGCATCCAGAAGGACGAAAAGACCAGCGCTGCCCAGCGTGCCGTGCGTGCCCGGGAAATTGCCCGCAAGGACACCGAGACATTGCTCAAAAAGACCGACGCCAAGCCGAAGCCGGTCAAAGAGTTCGTCCCACTCAAAGAAGTGCAGATCGGCCAGGAGGTCGTCATTGCGGATCTTGGCCAGACGGCTACCGTCACGGCCCGCCCCGACCGCAACAATATGGTCGAGGTTCGCGCAGGCATCATGAAAACGAAGGTGCCGCTCTCCAACCTGCGTGCACCGGACAAGATGGAGAAGCGCAAGCCCGCCGAACCCCACCGCTCCACCCGCGTGCAGCTGGATAAATCCCGTAAGGCCAGTATGGAAATCAACCTGCTTGGCTACACGGTGGACGAGGCCCTGAACGAGGTGGACAAGTTCCTGGACAGCGGTATGCTGCGCGGGCAGACGACGCTCTACATCATCCACGGCAACGGCACCGGCGCACTGCGCACGGCCATCCAAAAGCACCTGCGCACCCACAAGGCGGTCAAGAGTTTCCGCCCCGGCCGCTATGGCGAGGGCGAAAACGGCGTAACTGTGGTGGAATTAAAGTAAAAATTCAAAACAATCCTGCATTTTTGTCTATGGCAATCATTCGCCACATCTGCTATGCTAAAGGTATCATGATGAGTGTCTGAGCATTAAATCAACAAGAAAGCGAGTGAACGCTTTGGCAATGGATTATAACAGCACGCGCAGCTTTACGATGACGCTGGCGCACCGCGCGGTGGGGGATATCCGCCGCGGGGGCTTCCGGCAGCTGCGCAACTATGTGGATATGTGCGCCACACTGGCAAAAAAGCCGCAGCAGAAAGACTTCTTTGCCTACGCGCAAAAGGCTTTGCAGCGCACGGACAGCTGCTATTACAGCATGATCCACCGTCTGCTGGACTCGGTGGAGGAGGACCGCATCTGCACCGTCGGCGTTAATATGGGCTTCGGCGGGCTGATCTACGGTGCCAGCGAAATGAAAAAGCAGGCGGACGTGGACGGCAAGCCCATCGCCTGGATCACGGCGGCCCGCTGCGGCGACGAACGCCTGGCAGATATGGTACCCAAGGCGGCAAAAAAAGGCAACTTCGTCTGGCTGCTGGATGCCACAGCCAACGACCCTGTGCAGGCCGTATCGCTTGCTAAGGCCAACCCGCAGAGTGCTTTCGGCCTGCTGGCCGACCCCGCCGCGCTGGATGATGCCTGCGTCAACGCATTGATGGCCTGCCGCAACCTCGTCGTCATGCCGCTATTGCAGACGCCGGAACTGACGGCGGAGGCCTGCCGCGCCGCCCGTCGCCTAAAAGCGCAAAAAATGTTCTATGCTCTGACGGTGCTTGTGGACGATGACACCGTTGATGAGGTCACACAGGACGATTGGCTCGAAAGCATTGCTCAGGAAACACTTTTCTGTATGTGCGCCCGCAAGCCCGGTATTTCGGCGGAAAGCTCCCACAAGCTGCGCCGCAGCATCGTGGATGGCCGCATGGAGACCGGCAAGCCGGTTCTGCTGCTGGACTGGGACGGCGATGTCAATTACCTGAACAACCGCATTTCCGAGCATATGACCTTCGGCTCCGTGCTGGCAGAAGGGGAGACCTTCCCGCTGCAGTTGGGCTGAAAAGTTCGCATACTTCAACAAAAAGCGACCCTGTACCGATGGTAAAATCGGGTACAGGGTCGCTTTGTTTATTGTGTTTCGCCGCGCAGCAGGCTTTGCATGATCTCGTGGTTAAACAGCGGAATGGCCAAATCGGATACCGCCGCCAGGGTGTTGCTCTTCATCCCGCCGAACACCCAGGGAATCAGCACGCCCATCATCGCGCCGGAAAAGAACTGGCCGATTTTTGCTGCCTCCTCGGCAGGGATATCCGCTTTCAGCTCCCGCGCATTCTGCGCAAAGATGGAGCAGAGATAATCGAACATATATTGCTGCAAGCTGTTCTGTCCGTTGTAGGCCAAGGCGTTGCAGTAGAACACTTTGTTTTCCAGGAAATAGGCTTCCAGTGCTGTTAGCAGGGAATCCCAGCTGGAATAGGCGCTGCGCTCTACCAAAAACTGGGTGATGCCGCTCTGGAAATACCAGTTCACCAAGTCGTATTTATCCTCAAAATGGTAGTAGAAGGTGTTGCGGCCCACCCCTGCGTGGTCAACGATATCATTGACCGAGATCTTTTCCAGCGGGGTCGTAGCCATCAATTCCTGCAGGCTCTGGGCCAGCAGATGTTTTGTCTGATTGGAACGCGGCATAGCAATTCTCCTGCTTTATCGGTGGTAAAATTACGTGTAATCATTGTAGCACATTTCCGACAAAAAGTCCAAATATTTCACTGCCACGCCGCAAAAACTGCGGCGGGTTTTGTATGACAATTCAGCCGGAATGTTTGGTTTTGCCCATAGCGGCGCGGTTTGCGGGCTTTAAATTGAACACTCCCCGGCTTTTGTCTATGTACACAATGCCGCGAAAAAGCATAAAATAAGGCCATAAAAACGGAGAAAGAAAAGGAGAGCAATCTATCATGCCGATGAATAAAGTGGTTCATGCCGCCCAGCGTGCAGCGTTTAGCGCTGCCATTGATGCCGCCATCAACGCAGTGCGCGGCAAAGGCCCTGAACATATGGCCGAGCAGGCCGTCAAGCTCGTCAACCTGGCGCAGCCCCTGCTGGCCCACCGTTACCCCGATGCCGACTGGGACAAGGTCCGCTCCTTCGTGTCCGACCCCAACAGCAAGTGGATGGAGTACGCCTACAAGGCCATCAATGAGATCGACCCCCATATCCTGAAGATGAACACCCTGAACCTCGTGTACGAGGGTATGTTCGCAGGCTACAACTACGTCATGGAGCTGCGCAAGAAGTACGACTGCAACATGCCGTGGATTTTGCTGTTCGACCCGACTTCCGCCTGCAACCTGCACTGCAAGGGCTGCTGGGCTGCCGAGTACGGCAACCGCCTGAACCTGAGTTTTGAGGATATGGATCGCATCGTTACCGAGGGTGAGGAACTGGGCATCCACTGGTATATGTGCACCGGCGGTGAGCCGACCTGCCGCAAGGAGGATCTGTTCAAGCTGGCCGCCAAGCACCAGAACTCGGTGTTCCACCTCTTCACCAACGGCACGCTGATTGACCAGGCCTTCTGCGACCGCGTCAAGGAAGTCGGCAACATGGCCTTCTTCATCTCCATCGAGGGCATCGGCGATGCCACCGACGACCGCCGCGGCGAGGGCGTCTATGACCGCGTCATGCACGCCATGGATCTGATGAAGGAGAACGGACTGCTGTTCGGTACCTCCATCTGCTACACCAGCGCTAACTACAAGGCCGTCACCAGCGATGAGTTCATGGATATGCTCATCAGCCATGGCGTGCGCTTCAACTGGTATTTCCACTATATGCCCATCGGCGACGGTGCCAATGTTGACCTGATGCTGAACGCTGAACAGCGCGAGTATATGATCCACCGTGTCCGTGAGATCCGCGGCTACACCGGCGGCAAGCCTATCTTCTGCATCGACTTCCAGAACGACGGCGAGTACATCGACGGCTGCATTGCCGGCGGCCGTCAGTATGCCCATATCAACCCGGCCGGTGATGTGGAGCCCTGCGTGTTCATCCACTACTCCAACGCCAACATCCACGACAAGAGCCTGCTCGAGTGCCTGCAGCAGCCGTTGTTCAAGGAATACCACAAGGGCCAGCCCTTCAACCACAACCACCTGCGCCCCTGCCCGATGCTCGAAAACCCCGAGCTGCTGGGTGAGATGGTCAAGCGCAGCGGTGCCCACAGCACCGATATGCAGCAGCCGGAATCTACGGATGATGTGTTCCGCCGCTGCCGCCCCTATGCCGACCAGTGGACTCCCTCCGCTGACCGCATCTGGGCCGAGGAGCACCCCGACTGTGCCTCCTGCGCCAGCTGCTCCGCCTGCGCATCCAAGTAAAATAGCATAAGCTCCTGCGCCCCGCTGTATTTTGCAGCGGGGCGTTTTTGCGTTGAAAGGCATCCTCCTCGGGGGGAGGCACCGGGCTTGTCATGTTTTCGGACATTTCACCGTTCCCGGATTTTCTCACCCGGCCGCGCATATAGTGGTAACAGAGCCAATGCAGGGGAGGTGGGCCTATCAAAACGGTAGTGTATCTGGATGTGCTGCTGCTGACGAATTTCCTCATGGCCTATTTCCTGTTGCTGGCGGCAGGGGCGCTCAGCGGGCAGCGGGGAGGGTTCGTGCGGATGCTGGCGGGCAGTGGGCTGGCGGCGATGTCGTCGCTTATTTTGTTTGCGCCGCCCCAGCCTTACCTGATGCAGGTCGCCTACAAAATCACCACGGCGCTGGCCATCACGGCGGCGGCTTTCGGCTGGCGCAGCAAACGGCGGCTGGTCACGGCGGCCTGCTGGTATGCAGCGCTGAATATCGCCCTGGCGGGGGCGGTGCTGCTGGCCGTTCTGCGCACCGGCACGCGGGCAGCGGATACGGCCAACCTGACGGTGTATCTGCGCGTTTCGCCGCTGCTTTTATTGGCGCTGTCGGGCGTCTGCTGCGGCGCAGTGGATCTTGGCCTGCGACTGCTGATGCGGCGGGACGCCCCGATAAAAACCGTCGGGCTGGAATTTGAGCTCTGCGGCCAGCCCCTCCGGGTGATAAGA
>OGRQ01002937.1_pt1 | contig 11406 bp, 4 predicted proteins | sample 1553521 | NCBI WGS metagenome assembly OGRQ01 (sample SAMEA2580088, study PRJEB22360) | human gut metagenome | biome: human gut; feature: human-associated habitat; material: faeces | place: Denmark | collected 2008/2010
CGCGGACATGATGATCCTCGGCATGGGCCTTGCCAGCGGACCGGCCTACATCGTCACCGCCATTGCCGTAGGCCCCGCACTGGCGGATATGGGCTTTCCGCTGATGACCGCCCACTTCATCATGATGTGGTTCAGCATCGACTCGGAAATCACGCCTCCGGTGGGCCTCGCCTCCATCGTGGGCGCGGGCATCGCCAACGCCGATCCCATGAAGACCATGTTTACGGCCTTCAAGTACGCAAAGGCGTTGTATATCCTTCCCATTCTCTTCTACTACCGTCCAGCGCTGCTGCTCCAGTCGAACCTGTTCGACATCGCGCTCACCTTCGTTACCGTCATGCTCGGCCTCATCGCATTCGCGGCGGTCTGGGAGAACTACCTGATGCGCCGGACCACGCTGCTCGAACGCCTCCTGCTGCTGAGCGGCGCGCTCCTGCTGTTCATTCCCGGCCATATCTGGGACTTCGCCGGCATCGGCCTCTTCATCATCGTCTACTGTCTGCAACGCTACTACTGTCCCGCCGGATTCCGGCAGACGGCCTAGTCCTTCCTCACGCTTCAAGGAGACCGCAATGGAACTCGCACTTCGCACGGAACACATCCCCTTTTCCAGCCTCTGCGCCTTTTTCGACGCGGCGGAAGCCCGACAGCGCGCCGGGCAGGACATCATCAACATGGTCATGGGCCGCCCGGACTTCCTCCCCGCGCCGCACATCAACGAAGCCGTCAAGAAGGCCGTCGACGACGGGCAGGTTCACTACACTTCCAATTACGGCCTCCTTGAACTGCGGCAGGAAGTGGCCCGCAAGCTGAAGGACGAAAACGGGCTCGACTACGCCCCGGAAACAGAAATCGTCATCACGGCGGGCGTCTCCGAAGCGCTGCACCTGAGCATGGCCGCCCTGCTCAATCCCGGCGACGAGGCGCTCATACCCGCCCCCGCGTTTCTGAGCTACGGCAGTTGCGTACACATGGCGAGCGGCGTCCCGGTATTCGTGCCCACGGAACAGGCCAAGGGCTTCCAGCCCGAACCCGATGTTCTGGAGCGTCATATCACTCCGAAGACCAAGCTCATCCTCATCAACTCGCCCCAAAACCCCACAGGAACGGTTTATCCGCGCGAAACGCTGCAAGGCATAGCGGATCTGGCGATCAAGCATGACCTCATCGTCGTCAGCGACGAAATCAATGAGAAGATCATCTTTGACGGCGAGGAACACATCAGCATCGCCTCTTTGCCCGGTATGCGCGAACGTACCGTCGTCCTGAACGGCTTTTCCAAAGCCTATGCCATGACAGGCTCGCGCATCGGGTACGCGGCGGGTCCGGAACGGCTCATAGCCCCCATCTATTGCGCGCATCAGTATTCCGCCATGTGCCCCTGCACCTATGCGCAGTGGGGGGCCGTCGCCGCTTTGCGCGGCCCGCAGGGACACATTGCGGATATGGTAAAAGAACTGGATCGCAGGCGGCTCATGCTGCTCGACCGGCTGGCCGCCATGCCCGGCGTCTTCTTCGTGCGCCCCAAGGGAGCTTTTTACATCATGGTAAGCATCCCCGGTCTGGGAACGCCCATGCAGGCCGCCGAATTTCTGCTTGACGCGGGGCTTGCCATCGTGCCGTGGGATGAGGAGCACCTCCGCATCTCCTACGCCAATTCGTATGAAAACCTGAGCATCGCCATGGACCGGATGGAAAAGGCCCTGCGCGGACGCTTCTGATTCTCCCTCCTCCCCCAAAAACGGGCCTCCCGGCTTCCCAAAGGCCGGGAGGTTCCTTCTTCCCCCCACTCACCGAAACAGAAAGCCCTGCGACCGGAATATACTCCGACCGCCGGGCTTTCTGTTTCTGATTGGGAAGTTAGAACTTGTAGGTGAAGCTCACGTTCACGCCATGTCCCGTCTTATGCTCCGAAGCGCGGATGCCGTAGTCGAGGCCGAACGAGATGTTGTCCCTCTGCACCTCAAGCCCGAGCGTGCCGTCAAAAGATACGCTGTCCATCATCCGGGCCTTGATCGTATCGGAAGCCGCGACGCCCGGCACCCGGGCCTTGGTCTTCGCCTTGAGATCACCCGCAGCGGGCACTACGGAAAGGTCGGCCCTCGGCTTCACCTTCCAGCCGGACGACGTTTCAAAGTCGCGGCTGAAGCTCACGCCGATCGGGAATGTCCAGATCTCCTGCGTATCGCGTCCCACGCGGAACACATCGTGATCGTCGATCCGAGATGTGAACCCATCCGTCCGCAGATTGTAGTATCGTACCCCGACATGCGGCGTCACATCGGCCCAATACGTTTCGAACCGGTATTCGCCGCGCAGACCCGCCGTCAGCACGCCCGTATCCACATCGCCCCTGAGCTGTCCGAGCTGCATGGTTGTGGGCAGATCCTGCTTCACCTCGTTCTTGTTGGCGGAATAACCGAGATCGCCCACGATATTGAATTGATCCCGCGACCAGCTCCCGTACAGGTTCACGCCCCAGAAATCGAAATCATTCTTGGTCGCGTTGAAATCCCCACGGGAACGGGCCGTACCGCTTCCGGCGTTCAGGGCCATGCCGACCCGGAAAACGCCGAACGCATAGTCGCCGCCAAAGACGATGCCGCCGAAATCGGCATTGTAGCCGCCATCAAGAGAGCCAGCGCCAAAGTTGCGGGCGTGTTCCGCTCCATACAGGGCATTGATCCAGAGGTTCAACCCGTCCTTGCGGACGGCCCCTTCACGCGTGGCAGTCATATGCAGAAGCGACGCGTGGTCCTGAATCGCCCGAACCGGGGCATCCGCCGCCGCGACGGCCATACCCTGCACGCCTCCGGCCACGGCGATCTGCGCCGCGCCGTCAACAGTGTGCACCGTGTCCGCCTTGGGCAGATAGTTTTCATTGACCGCCCGAGAGAGGAACCGGATGCCCATGCTGTCGCTTTCGGTGTCGTTCAGCCCCTTGCCCCAGATGGCATCCATCGTGTTGACGAGGGAAAGTCCCCGGAAAACATCGGACGAGCGCCGGGCTGTGGCCTGTATCTTCATCGAACCGTCGGTATCCTTGCCCAGCACCAGCCCAATGAGATTATCCGGCGTGGAAAGGTTGTCTCCGTTCCAGCCCTGCACGCTGCTGACCGAGAATCCGGACGTAATCGCGTATTCGCCCTGCGTGATGTTGTCGATAAGCAGCTTGGCGCCCGCATCCACATTCAGCGTCCCGCCCTGGGACGTCAACGCCGCGGCGCCATTGAGACCGCTTCCGTCAACAAGCAGCAAGGAACCGTCCGTGAAAGTCGCCGTATTCGGAGTCAATACCGGAGCGCTGGTCTTGGTTCCGTCCACCATCACCGCACCTAGCGTACCATTCAACGTCTGCGGCTTCCGGATAGCCAGCGCGGCGGTTACGCCGTTCTGCCCCCACTGGAGGCTGGATCTGCCGAACGCGTCCAGCGCCCAACCGGTATCCGTGTCACCCAACACGAGCAGGGAGTTCTGCCCCGCCGTGAGCAACCCGTCTATTTCATTGTTCACAAAGGTGAAGACACCGTGCGAGGCATCAGTCAATGCATCGTTGCCCTTCCACGCGGGATCAAGGAATACCCTGCCGCCCTGCAACTGAACCTGACGGGCGACCACTCTACCGGCGCTTCCTTGATCGCCGATGTTGATCTGGACATCGGAAGATGTGGTCAAGACGTCCGCCGCCAGCGTTCCCGCAACCTTGATATCTCCCTTGGAGGCTGTGACGGACGAAGAATCCACCGCGCCGGAGACATTCAGCCCGCCTCCGGAAAGCTCGACAGAAGCGGAAGTCAGCCTGCCGGAAACATTCGTCTGCCCATCGGCCTGACGTATCGTCGATTGGAGATGTGCCCCCTCGGCAATGTTGATCGTGCCGCCGTTGTTGTTCATCCCGGCAACGTCCGCCGTGCCGGTGGTTTCATTGGCTTCACCCGTGATGACGTGCGTTCCCGCACGGACATTGACGGTGCTCGCCGCGGCGATTTCTATATTTCCCGAGAGCGTGCCTCCGGAATCCATGACCGGCGTGCCGAGATTCAGCACACCGGATGCCCCTTCCCCAGTACCTCCTACATGAACATTGACGGGATTTCCCCCTGCCGTGACTAAAGGCGTATCGGAGGAACCTCCAACCAACGTCAGATAATGGCCGCCCACTACGGAGATATTCCGACCGGAGGAACCGAGATCGATGTTCTTCCCACCAATGCTGCCGCTTATCGAGTCCGTCTTGTCGTCCGTCGCACTCGCGCCGACAACGAAATCCTTGCCCGAATCCGAACTTGTGCCGGTAGTAATGGTCACATTGCCAAGAACAATGTTGTTGGCGTGGTTGTTGTTCAATTCGTCAACGGAGACCTTTCCCGTGCGATCTTCATCGGGCTTCGGTTCAGGAGCGGGGGGAGTCGGGTCGGGATCTACAGGGGGAACCGGATCTGGGTCGGGATCCACAGGGGGAACCGGATCTGGATCAGGATCCACATACCCCGTTCCGATGAATGTAATCTCCTTCGCAGAGGTGGAGCCAGCCCCCTCACCCGCTTCTACGTTATTCGCTCCCAACGAGTCAGCCGCCGCCTGAGCGTACGTAAGATTGTACAGAGCGTCGTTGAACGCTATCAATCCCGAGTCAAAACTCCAGTTGTCTCCGCTCAGCTTCACGGCACCGGGATCCTTGTTATCACCCTCCGCATTCAATCCGTTTGTGAAGATCTGCCCCGTTCCAGTCTCCAGGATGCCACCAGCAAGGATCAGCTTGCCGCCAGCGACATTGTTTCCTTCACCTTGGGCAGCAAAGGAAAACTCAGGCATCTTCAATCTGCCGCCCGTAATGGTCACCGTATTCTTGATGAGCCACTTCTGAGCAATTTCCGTGCGCCCGTCCTCAAAGGCAGCCGTTCCCAGAAAACCATCCATTGAGGCGTTGAGGAGCAGTTCCCCGCTCCCCGTCTTCTTCAGGGTCGGCGTTGCGCTTTGAGACGACAGCGTATCATTAAAGATGACCTTGCCGTCTCCCGTGATGTCCAGACTGGAGCCGTCGCCCATGAAGATCGCGTTCGAACCCGTGGAGTCCGTATTCCCGCTGAACACGATCTCCTGACCAGCGCCGGGATTGAGGGTGACGGCACGGGTGTTGTAGATGGCCCCGCCAAGCCCGCTGGCCGTATTGCCGGTAAAGCGCGCTCCGCCGTTGAATGTGAGGGAACCCGCACTCACGACGTTGCCGTCTTTATCCGCGGAGAAATCGTTATAAACGGCGCCGCCGTCCGTCGCGCTGTTCCCAGAGAAAACGGCTCCGTCGGCAAACGTCAGCTGATGCACGTTGAATACGGCTCCGCCACCGTCGGCAGCGGCGTTTTCAATAAAGGAAGCCTTGCCCAGAGAAGCAATCCCTTCGTTATAGAGCCCTCCGCCCACTCCTGCCGTATTCTTGGAAAACGCGGATTCCGCCGCCATATTCAGCGTATTCAGATTGCAAACGGCACCCCCGATCTTGCCGGCCGTGTTCTCAACAAACGAGACAGGACCGTTGAAGCGCACGTCGCCTTCGTTGATGATCGCTCCGCCATAGCTTCCCGCGCTGTTTTGAATGAACGTCGCGGATCCCAATACCGCCTTGGCGGGCAGCTGGGGGCTCCAATCGCATACGGCTATGGCCCCACCTGTGGACTTGGAGGTATTTCCCGTAAATGTGGCGCCGTCATCGATACTCAGCTCTCCCGACTGCACTTCGATCGCGCCGCCGTTCCCTCCGGAACCCAGCAATTCAACGCTGTTGTTTTTGAAAAGGGCGTTCTTCCCGATGTGCACATACTTCACGCGGCGCGCGCCGGACGCATAATTGGGATCAGTAAGGTAGCCTCCATAATCGTCAACCACATTCAGCGCGCCGCCTCTGCGGCCCTTGTTGCCTTCGAAGACAACGTTGTCGCCGATCGTCGTAAACGATTCGCTGTAGAGGCCGCCTCCAGAACCTCCCGTACAGTTGATGAAACTGACGTTGTTTCCGATCTCCACAATGCCGTGGGCGGTCCTGACGGCACCGCCGGCGCCGTCACCTACGCTCTCCGTATTCCTGAATTGGACGCCGTCACCGATAATCAGCTTTGCGGTACTCTTCCAGTTATCGGCAAAGTACCCCATATCAAAGAAAATGGCCGGGCCAAAGGACACGGGGCCTTCGTATCTGTCGCTCGAAGACGTCTTCAAGCCGTCAAAGGTAATATTCTGGATGGAAACAGTCCCGGAATCCATTCCCTTGAACCACAGGCCCGGGTAGGCTCCGCTTATCGTGTGCCCGTTGCCGTCGATGGTCAATGAACGAGTGACGGGTGTGGTTCCCTGCAAGCGCTTGGATAAAACGATATCGCTTCCCAGCTTGATGCTGTCGATTCCGGTATCCAGAACGGCCTTTTGCAGCGTTTCAAAGCTGTCAGGATCTCCAGGAGGCAACTCGACAAGCGTTCCGGTAAACGTGATCTCCTTTGCGGAACCCGAGCCGGACGCATTGTCCGCCGCAACATTACCAGCCCCCAGCAGACCGGCCGCTGTCTGGGCGTATACAATGTTGTACTTGGCGTCATCAAACGCGATCACCCCTGAGTCAAACTTCCAATTGCTGTCGCTCAGCTTCACCGCGCCGGGGTCCTTCATATCCCCGTCCGCGTTCAAAGCGCTCGTAAATATCTGCCCCGTTCCTGTCTCAAGAGTACCGCCAGCAACCAAAAGCTTTCCGCCACTGAAGCGCAGTTCGGGTGCAACCAAGGTGCCACCCGTAAGGTTGACGGTGGCACCGGAAAAATATCCCTTTCCCGAGCCCAGAAACGCCCTGCCGCCCTGCATGTTGAATTCGCCGCTGAAACTGGAGTTGTCACCGTTCAGGGCGAGGGAACCGCCGCCTGACTTGATGAGTGTCCCTGTTCCCGTAACAGAGCCGTTTACCTGAGAATCGGCATCCTGCGCCCTGGCGGGAACATTGATCGGCGTTGGATTATAGGCAAAGGTGACCGAAGCGCCCTTCCCATTGTTCTTCTTTATTTCGATGGCCTTTGCCGCATCAATGGTCGTCGCGCCTTCAAAAACCACAGATGCGCCATCTTGGGCTGTGGACGCAACAGGACCGTTGACGACAACGCCGGTACCCTTTTCCGAAGCAATGGACGTCTGCCCCTTGAATGTTACCGAACAATCCCTGGCCGCCGTCGTGCCGGAGTGCGTAGATGCGGAAAGCTGAACCCCATTGCCGTTGCTCGCCCTCAGTGAAGCAGCATCATTAAATGTTCCCACAAAACCGGAACTCGCAGACTTGCTTCCTGACGCTCCAACAATCTGCAATGCCGTATTCTGAGCAACGATTTCAGCAGGCCCGTTAACGTCAAGAACCGTATCCGTATTACCGGATCCGATATAGCCGGGGCTCTGCACGTCTATTCCCGTGCCCGCCTGAATATGCAATTCATTGAAAACGGCATGGGCATACTTGGCCACGATACCGGTCCCGGCTGAAATGATTGAAACCGAACCGTTGGAGAGCAGCGAAGGGAACTTGTCGACAGTCGTACTCGACAGGCTTATGCCAGTACCGGAGTCAATCTTCACCTTGCCGTTCAAAGAAACCGTAGAAGACGTTCCCGCTTCGACACCTGTGTTCTGGGCGGTAATGGAGACTTCCTTCCCTTGGCTTCCCAGTTCGACATTGCCTCCGGAAAAGGCGGCGACCCCGCGTCCCAGGCTTCCCTGCACAAGAATAGCGACATCGCCTTCACTTCCCAGTGAAACAGTGGCGCTGTCGGCGTAGACGCCATATACCGTCGTGCTTGAAGTCATGTTGACGTCGACGTCACCTCTCAGCTCTGTAGAGGAACCGTTTCTTCCCCATATTCCATAAGAAGGAAAGGTACCCTCCCCTATCCCCGTTATGGAAGAGGCCTTTGCGACGTGCAACGTACCCTGATCATTCTCTATACCACGAACGGGGCTCCCTTCGACACTGACCGCCAAACTTCCCGCAAGATCAACCAGCCCCTTGGAAGCCCCGCTTAGAGAAATCCCGGTTGCCGTTGACGCCGGTGCCTTGACGCCGACCGTGAGCGCTGTCTGCTCAGAAGAGGTTATCGTTCCGCCCGAGTATTCGATGGAAATGCCCGAAGCAGCCGAGCCCGTATCGCTTTGGGACAAAACCTTGACTTCTTCGCTCTGGAAATCGACCACGCCACCATAGCGGGCATACACGCCATCAGCCGTTCCAGCGTGAGCCATCGCCTTCAGCCACGCGCTTTTTCCGCTGAAAATGATTGTTCCGGCATTTTCCGCCTTCACCCCTATAGCCTTGTATCCCGAACCATTCTCGGAGGCTTCGGTTATGGCTTCCCCGGTGATCGCGCCCGTAAGACGCATTGTGCCGCCGGTGGGCCCGTTTGCCCCATTTCTGAAGGCCACGGCCTCCATCACCTTTCCCTGTCCTGTAGCCCTGAAGAACCCCGTCCCTGTAAAGGAAAACTGAGCGCCGCTCCCCACATACACTGCCGACAGTTGATCCCGATTAGAATCAGCCGCGTCACGCCGCCACGAAGCATCGACCGTCAATGCGGCGTCCCCTTCCATAGAGATATCCAGTGCCCCCTGAGAACCGGTTGCCCCTATGGCGTAAAGCTCCTTCGAAAATTGCGGCTGATCCGTGTTGAGAACGGTTGTATTCGTGTCATAGTGCTTTGATATGGAACTATTCGGCGCAATGATGGGGTCCTCCGCGCCGGCAAACCCCGCGTTTCCCGCGACAAGCATGCCGGCCACTGCTAATGACCCGAATACGTTCATCATGCGACACTTCCGCAGGACAGCACGGTACCTGTTGACCAGGTTCCCGATGGCTCCTCTCGATAAGGTCATGATTACATCCTCCTCAGGATGAATTTGAAACTTACGGCGTTAAAGATGTAGTTATTTCCCGATGAAAAAAGCCCATGCCGAGAGGCGCGGGCTTTCACCGAGCGGAACCGAATACACTACTAGAGAGAGAGAGAGAGAGAGAGAGAGAGAGAGCCGGAACGGCAACACCGGATAATCTTCATTTTGGCCTCCCTTCCCCTATTTCGCTGACAGTTTTGAATACATTATATACCCACATATTTTTCTTTACAAGATTCGGCTCAACAAAAGTGAAGAGGTATGAAAATTTTATTAAAACAAAAACATGTCATAAAGACAAAATCAGCTTACAAAAACAAGCAATGCGCGCTAAATAAAACGATAATGCCTCTATAAAACAAAAAGGCACGAATATATGGACATTCGTGCCTTCTCCCCAAAATTTCTTTTGCCAAAAGAGTAAAAAATAAATTATTTCAATTAATTTTTTCGTATTCTGCAGGCTGGCGGAGCGTTTTATGCCTCTAGGGAAGCGACGGCTTCATCCGTAAACAACGCTGTCAGCGTCTGCCTGACAACAACCTCTCCAGCGGCTTTGTCAGGGCGCATCCGGGCCATGACTTTGAGTCCCCAGACCTGCACTTGTACGTACAGTGCCGCATCTTCCGGCGTCACCTCTGGCCGCAAGCCCGGCGCACGCTTGAGCGCGTCCTTGATCCTGCCGCGTATCTGCTCCATATAATCCGCTACCGCCATTGCGAAATCCGGCGTATCCGTCGAAATGTTGGTGACGGTGTTTACCAGAAAGCACCCTCGCGCACGCGGGTCCTCAAAACTGCCCATGGCGTGTTCCAAGATGGCGCGTACTTGTCCGGCTCCCGGCTGCGTCGCGGCCAGCAAGGCTTCAAGCGCGTCGATTGTCTCCTTGGCATACAAGTCCAGCGCCGCAAGCATGATCCCTTTTTTGCTGCCGAACCGGGCATAGAGGCTTGCCGCGTTGACTCCCGTCTCCTGGACGATGACGCTGATGGGCGTCGCCGCGTACCCACGCTCCCACAGGCAATCAATGATTTCACGCAGTAACATCGTATGATCATAGGATGGTGGCCTTCCCATTGCAAACTCCTTCATCGCTTGGCATCAAAAACCGCTTGACAGAAACGGTTATCCAAGTATTTTAATGATCGTTAAATAAAAAAGCAACAGAGGCATTTTGCCCACAGCCGCATACCCCTGGAGGTCGCTATGCATTCTCTTCGTTCCAAATGGTTCGCCGTACTTTTGGCTTGCGTTTTCATGTTCGCGGCATACGGCCACTCCCCCGCCGCCGAACTCCCGCAGACCGGCGCGCTCGCCCCGGCTGAAGCCCTGCAGCTGATGGACACGCTTGGCGACAAGCTGACCGTCATCGATGTCCGTACCGAACAGGAATACGCCCAAGGCCACGTCCCCGGAGCTCTGCTCCTTCCGATCCAGACACTGCGCGAACATATGGGCCAAGTCCCCGCCGACGGCTCCGTTCTGCTTCTCTGCCGGACCGGACGCCGGGCTGAAGCGGCCTACGACATGATCCGGGAAGCGTACCCTCAGAAGAAGAATCTATGGTTTCTCAAAGGAATACCCGTATACGGCAATGACGGCTCATTTACTTTCAAGTAAGACCTTCTGAAAAGCCCGCAACTGCCGACAAGGAGAATATGCCATGCAACAGCGCTATAACGCTATCATTATCGGATTCGGGAAAGGAGGCAAGACGCTGGCCGCCTATCTCGCGGATCAAGGACAATCCGTCGCCATCGTCGAACGCTCGGACAAAATGTACGGCGGCACCTGCATCAACATCGCCTGCATCCCCACCAAGACGCTGGTCTACGAAGCGCATAAGAGCCTGTGCCGCGGAGAGCGCAGCTTTGAGGAAAAGGCCGCCGATTATCGGCGCGCCATCGCCCGCAAGAACGAAGTGACCGGTTTCCTGCGCGGTAAAAACTACGCCATGCTCGCCGACCGGGACAATGTGGACGTCATCACGGGGACGGCCTCGTTCGTTTCTCCGCATGAAGTCGAAGTCAAAACAGCGGACAAAACCCTGCTCCTCTCCGGCGAACGCATCTTCATCAACACCGGCGGAGAAACCATCATCCCGCCCATTGAAGGCGTCCGCGAAAATCCGCGAGTCTACACCAGCACCACCATGCTGGAGCTGGAAGACCTGCCCCGCCGTCTGGTCATCCTCGGCGGCGGGTATATCGCGCTGGAATTCGCCTCGTTCTACGCGGAATTCGGTTCACAGGTCACCATACTGGAACGCGGTTCCCGCTTCCTTGCCCGCGAAGACGCCGATGTGGCCGAGAGCGTCCGCAACGCGCTGGAAAACAAGGGCGTAACGATCATAACCGGTGCATCCGCCAGTGCCGTACGCGACGCCGGGGATGAGGCCGAGGTCCGTTTCATTCTCGACGGCACGGAGCAGGCGTTGCCCGCGGATGCCATCCTGCTCGCGACGGGCCGCCGCCCGCTCACGGCGGGGCTCAACCT
>OGRQ01002959.1_pt1 | contig 11332 bp, 9 predicted proteins | sample 1553521 | NCBI WGS metagenome assembly OGRQ01 (sample SAMEA2580088, study PRJEB22360) | human gut metagenome | biome: human gut; feature: human-associated habitat; material: faeces | place: Denmark | collected 2008/2010
CAAAATCAACACCAGAGGAAGCATATTTCTATCCACGCTCTCCTTACGGAGAGCGACGCGTAATTAATGGAAGCCGATACAGGCGAACATCTTATTTCTATCCACGCTCTCCTTACGGAGAGCGACCAGGCCAAGGCGTTTAAAGTCTCGGCGTTGAGTATTTCTATCCACGCTCTCCTTACGGAGAGCGACGGGTTTTTTTATGTTTTTGATTTTGAGCTATGAAATTTCTATCCACGCTCTCCTTACGGAGAGCGACGGACGGATTGAATAACCACATTAAAACATACCGAAATTTCTATCCACGCTCTCCTTACGGAGAGCGACTCGGCACGGTGTTGGAAGCTGGATTTGTTTTTTATATTTCTATCCACGCTCTCCTTACGGAGAGCGACAGAATCACGAAGTAACATTTTAATAACCTCCCAATATTTCTATCCACGCTCTCCTTACGGAGAGCGACGCACCCAGTCAGCGTCTTTATCGCTGTAATAGAAATTTCTATCCACGCTCTCCTTACGGAGAGCGACCCATACGTCATAGGATACACCGTCAATTTCCATGCCATTTCTATCCACGCTCTCCTTACGGAGAGCGACCCGAGGGGTCAATCTGTTTCGATTCTAGACTATTATTTCTATCCACGCTCTCCTTACGGAGAGCGACCGTCATAGCTTAAACCTCCCATCAAGCCCCATAGATATTTCTATCCACGCTCTCCTTACGGAGAGCGACCGGAAGGGTCAATCTGCTTCGATTCAAGCGAGTTATTTCTATCCACGCTCTCCTTACGGAGAGCGACGCCGAAACGGTCAAAATATCGAACGCAGACACAAAATTTCTATCCACGCTCTCCTTACGGAGAGCGACAGCAAAAGTGCACAAAACAGTGGAGCACTTTTGCGCATATGAAACAAATTTTATGGAGATTGCATCTTCATGCTGACAGGCAAGGCTGTATTTTACCCTTTCTGCCCCTGTTTTTTCCATATTTTCTGGTGCGAAGGAACCGGGAATTTTATGATTGTCTTCCCCTCGCACTAAGCAAACAAGATTCCATCCTGATCAAAATCCGGGTGCAGACCCACATGCTCGACTTTGCTTTTGTAATGGTTTCCCAGTTGATAAAAGCGCAGGCTGTCCGATTCCGAATCGATCAGTTCGGTCAATTTTGCTTTGAACATCGTGTATTGCGCGGCATCCAGCAGGCACTCAAATACGGAGTTTTGCACCCGCTGGCCGTAGTCTACACAGACTTTTGCTACTTTGCGCAGCCTGCGACGACCGGCGGCTGTTTCAGTGTTGACATCATAGGTTACAAGCACCAACATAACGGCACCTCACTTCCAGAAAAACGGTGGGTACACTTCCAGGTCGCCGCGCAGAGCACGGGCCAGCAAAAGCGCCTGAACATAGGGCACCAGCCCCCAGGGCAGTTTTTCTTTCAAAAACGGATGGGTGATCTCTTCCTTCTTTTTGTTCTGCCATGCGGTCAGGAAAGCTTTGCGGCCATCATCCGTCAGCAGTACGGCACCATTTTCCTGTTTTTGCAGGTGTTTTGCCGTGATGATCTTTTGATTGATGCAGCTGATGACCAGCCGGTCTGCATAAACCGCCCGCAGTTCTTCCATCAGGTCAAGTGCCAGACTTTTGCGGCCGGGGCGCGGGCGGTGCATAAAGCCAACATAAGGGTCCAGGCCCACAGCGGTCAAGGCGGATGCACACTCCCGCGCCAGCATGCTGTAGGCAAACGAAAGCAGCGCATTCACATTGTCCAGCGGTGGACGGCGGCTGCGGCCCTCAAACACAAAATCCTGCTTTTGCTGCAGAATCAGGTCATTCAGGCAGTCAAAGTAGCGCTGGGCTGCCTCTCCTTCCAGGCCACGCAGCTGTTCCGGATCATCGCTGGTCTGTATCAGCGGCAGCGCGGCGGCCAGCTGGGTGGAGGTGCGTTTCAGTTTTTCGACCGGGACACGCTGGGGATGATCGCGGGTTGCGCGTTCCAGCACCCAGCGTGCGTTATACACTTTACCAAGGATAAAGCTCCGGGCATAGCGACAGCTCTGGGCCGGGTCATCCGACACGCGGTACTGCGTCTGACGCAGCAGCACATTGCCGCGTTCTTCCCCCACGGTGCGGGCCTGAAATCTGCCATACGGGTCAAAAAAGCAAAGGTCAATGCCCCGCCGGGCACAAGCTCCCATCAAAGCGGGGCTGGCACCCGCGTAAGTAAAGCAGACGATACCTTCCAGCGTATGCAGGGCATAGCGGTGGGTTTCCTGCTTATTGCGGGTAACAACAAGGTTTTCGCCATCCAATGTCAGGTAAGCGTCCTCATTGATGACAAACAGGGTGTTGAGCAGCTTTCTCATGGCGCGCCCTCCTCAATATGCTCCCGCAGATACGCCGCCGGGTCTGCCTGCTGATACAGCGCCGGCAGGCAAAGCTCTTTCAGTGAGCAGGCATTGCAATGCTTGCCGGGTTTGCTTTTTGGGGTATAGCCGCGCGCAAACAGGCGGTTCATCTCATCCGCCATGGTCTGCGCGGTGCTGCGCAGTTCCGGTGTCAGGGAAACATGTTCCCGCTGCCGGGTTTCTTCATAAAAGATTTCCCCTTCCGGCACCTCGCACACCAGCATTTCTTCCAGCGCCATGGCCTGTGCGCAGAGCTGCAAACGGTCGGCATCGTTTACCTTGCTGCGGCCATGCTTATATTCCACGGGCATGGGCTGCCACAGGCCGCGGCGGCCCTGCAATGACACGCCGTTTGGATCCTTGTGAAACTCTACCACATCGCAGTCGCCGGTCAGTTTTAAGCGGTGGCTGACGACCCTCATACCGCGGGCGATCAGCAAATCGCCGCGTTTTTCCGTCAGGGTAACATCATGGCAGCGGGTATGCTGCAGGCGGCCTTCGGCGGTGCGTTGGTTTTCGGACCATTGTTGTTCCAAGTACGCAAGTGCCCATTGGCGGCGGCAGAATGCAAAGTGCTGGATGCCAGACATTTGCAGATAGTCATCAGTATTCATCATACACTTCCGGTGTCAATCCGTTCAGGGTATCGCAAGTAATATTATAATCTTCCACCCGGTGTGCTTGTGCCACACTTTCTTTTAGCTCCACATGCAGACAGCGATGGACCTTTGCCGAGGAATACTGTCCGCTTTTGCAGTTATGACGCCACCAATACAGGCGAACCACCTCCATACTACCATCCGGGCGGGCAGAGGAAATATCATTTTCAAACAGTGTGCGCAGCGCTTCTTTGATGATTTCTGCATCTTCATCTGTAAAGCCGGTCTTTTCTGCCAGCTGGCAGTTAATGCTGCCAAAGGTTGTGTACACGCCAAAAGCCACACGGTGCTTCATACCCATGGTATCGCTTGACTTCTTTTCGCCAGTCGTACCGTTCACGCTCTTTGTGATCTGGATATCATCGACATCAATCGGGTCCACGCTGAAAGCCGGATGAATAGATACCGGGCCGCGCACGCCAACGGAAACACCATCGCCCTTGGATTCTTTCCCCTTAAAGGCAAACACCTGGCCAAAGCTGCGCACATCCAGCCAGGTTTCACAGGCAGCCTTTGCGTAAGCATCTTTATCTTTTTCAGCCTTTTTCACTGCTGGGCAGCCGTCTGCACGGTCTTTCAGGCTTTTGAAGCCATCATTGCAGCGGTCGTCCGACTGGACAAACACATTCTGGCCAAGGTCCATCATGCGGTTGCGGATCTTGCGTTTCAGGCACACATCCGAAATTTCACCCAATCCCTCATACGTTTCGCGCGGGCGGTTTCCGTTCAGCGGGTCACCGTTCGGGTTCGCATGGTTTACAGCAATCACAAGTGCAAAGTCGATTTTATTCTGCAGCACAGCCATCTTTTATTCCTCCTGCTTTTTTGCTTTCGCTTTATATTCTGCATTTTCGGCCTTAAAGTCCATCATCTGGTCGGCATAGCCAACCAGATACAGCTCACCAAGTCTTTTGTTCGTAAAGTTTTCTGTGCCAATCTTATGTAATAATTCTTGCATCATCGCATACCTTTGGCTATCCATTCCGTTACGGTTTTTCATTCTGTTCAGGTACGGATTTAATTTTTTATCCAAAAGAAGTGTTGTTGCTGCCGGGTGCAGAGCAAACGCGGTTCTTAAACGCTCTGCATTTGTCAAACGTTTTTCGTTCTCATTTCCTAGCTGAATCAATGCCCGTCTTTCAATCTGTTCTGCACAGGCTAAAATTCTCCCAAACAAATAGTTTCGGTCTTTAATGGTTTCATCAACATTCATCGGATAATCCACCTTCTTATTTCTATGATAGTACCCACGCACAAGGGCGCAGGCAATGTTTTGTGTTTTTTGTTGTTCCCAATAATCCAGGCCAATGCTGTTTGTTGCCCGATCTACCGCGCTGATCATCAAATCCCGCGGGAAGCGCTCCCCATTGGTAATACAGGGAATCAGTCGCTCGATTGTCGCTTGTTTCAGCTTTGCATCCACTTTTTCGCCATAGGCTGCTTTTGCAATGTCCGCCGGGGCAGGCGCACCAACAAAGACAACTTTCTTGATCTTGGGCTTTTTGCCCAGTTCCGTCGGCTCCTCTACACTGCGGTATTCCAGCTGCCATTGGAACGTATCGTGCCAATCCTTTATATTGGCAAGTAACTTAGAGCCTTGCAGTTCCTGATAGTACCGGATGGACAACCGGCCAGGTGTAGCAGAATCCAAAATCATGACCGCCGTTTGGGAATTGTCCTTCAACTGGTGCTGATACCCCAGAATAGCCCGGTTAAACTGCCGTGCAATTTCTTCTTGGGTATCCGCAGGCAACCTTTCTGTATCTTCCTCAAAATCGTCCCAATCATCGCCTGCTAGTGGATTATATTCCTGGGCAATATCGAGAGTATCCCCCAGCACATTGGGTACTGCTTCGTTCTGTGTTCCCCAAACAAGTACAGTCTGGTCCCCTGTATTTACCCCTTGCTTGCTGACCAACCATCGCAAGGCGCTGTGTGCCTTTTGGGTTGTTTCATAACCAATCGAAAGTGCCTGCGCTGCATCCGCAAAGCGCCCGCGGTAAGTATAATTCGTATTGTCATTGCTGGATATCAGCTTTGCACGGTCACCTGGGTTGCGGATCTTATACGGGCTTAATGTAGAAACCGGCATTTTGATTCCCTGAACTGTGCAATAGTCAATATCTTTTAACTGTGTTTCATAAAAGCGGATAAAGCTTTCTCGGACTGTTGTATCACGCGACAAATCAACATTGTCAACGCGGAACCGGACAAAAGATTCCGTCTGGTCACTACCGGTCAGCGTATCCAAAATAGGGGGCTTGTCTTCTTTGTTTCCCTGCCATTTTGCTGGCAGAGTTTCATTTTCATCTATAAACAAAATATTTGCCTTGACCAGGTCTGCGATCAGGCATTCTTTTTCCAGGTAGTGCAGGACTGTACACACAGCCGGGTGGGCATAAGGAGATGTACACCACGCTTGTAACTGCTTGTGGTAAAGCGGCCATCCGGATTCTTTACTACCACCAAAAGTGGGATAATCTGCCGCAATATATTGCAGTTTATCCACTAGCGGGTGCGGCACCATGCCGGATGTCCGCGCCGAAGATTCCTCTGTGCAAGGAATGATCGTTGTCCTTTGATCTTGTGCCAGCAAGCCTGCATACTGAAAGTTTCCGTCCTTGTCCAGCTCCACTTCAATGTTGACCTGCTGCGTCGTGTGAGCCACCGGCAGTAGTGGAACTTTCCCAGGCTGCTGCTTTCCAATTTCTGACACGCTATTCTGGTAGGTTTTATAGCAATAGCTAAGCCAGCTCATTCCTGTATCACCTCCCTGTACAAATCATCGCAGTCGCTGACTGTTTCACCCAGCGTAAAGGTCTTCATCTTTTGCGGGTGGATATCGCGCACAATTTCGCATTCTTCCGGGCGGCAAAAACAGATTTTTCCGTTCTGCATTACCGGGTGCCAAAAGCGTTCCTGCATCACGCCTTTCCCGTTTTCGTCCGCATAGGTAATGCCGTGCTCCATTAGGCCTAGGTCCAGGGATGAAACATCATCATAATGCCCTTTTCCCAGGCCAAAAATGCAGGGTTCAATATACCCCTGGCATTCGCGTGTTCCCAAAAAGATATCTCTTCTGCCGCCGCGTTCCAACATACGCTTTGCAATAGCGTAATGTTTGTTTTCATTGCGGTCTTTTTCCAGGTCTGGGCGATGTTCGTTCCATTCAAAATGTGCCCGCACCTGATAGCAAACATCGGAAAGGTACGTATAGATGGAAAGATCGTTTTTTCCATTGTTATACATAATGGGACGGATGCCTTTGGATTGTCTTTCAATCGGGTTCATCACGCGCAGTTCATCAATTACCCAGGTGAACGTTGGTTTCCAATAGCAGCTTTCATAAATGCCCTTCAATGCCTGGTAGGTAGGCACCGGGTAGCTGAATTTTTCGCCGCCTACGCGGGTAATTGGGTCGCTGAACAGTGCATAACGCCCATATACCTGCATGGATATTGAATTTTCGTATTGCAAAGTTTAACCCTCCTTGTTAAGCAAATTGTATCGGCATAAATCCGGGGCTTGTCTGAATTCCCTTTTCGTCATCGTAATATTCCTTGTTAAGAATTGTCACTGCCCCTTCTTTTACTGTGTACAGTGCGCCTTGATCTGCCAGGCGTATTTTTTCATTTGTTGTAATACCAACGGTAAAGCGTTGTGCGTCCCGCAGCATTTTGGGGGTAAGCGGTTTACTGGACGAAAGTCTTGTTGCCATATCCGCGCCATCTTCCCCATAGGGAACCACCACCGGCGTTGTAATGTCCTCCAAAGCATGGAAATTCCTTTCTGCCGTGGCAAACGCCTGCCGGAGCAAGTAATTGGGGAACTTTTGTTTTCCTGTTGTCTCTTTCCAGGCTAGCACACTTTCCTGATTATCTGACAAAAGGTCAAACAAATTCACTGTTTTTGGGGGAATGTACCCCTTTAATTCAACCGGATCGCCCATCCGTTCCTGTTGTTGGGACTCTGCATAATAAAGCTGGTAGTACCTCAAAATACTTTCCGGCTCTAACAGGTCCGCATCCCTTTGTAATTGCTGCAGCAGGTGCCGTGTGGCTTCCCTGCCGTTGCGCAGTTCCGGAAGTCGATCCAGATTTTCCAGATTGTAGGTTTTAACAAGATACACCGTGCGGCATTTCCTTTCCGCATTGCGGTTGCATCGGCCGGAAGCCTGGGCCACACTGGGCAGCGCAGCCATACTTCGAATGACGCAATCAAAGCTTACATCCACGCCTGCTTCTATCAGCTGGCTGCTTACACAGATCAAACGTTCCTGACCGTGTAAGGTGCTTAATTTTTGCTTAACTTCTGCGATAACATCTGCACGGTGCTTTGCACACAGGTGCGTGGTCAGGCAGTAAAGTTGTGTATGTTCCGGCTGGCATTGTTTCAAAGCCTCAAACACCTTTTCGACCGCCGAACGGGTATTCAAGATGACCAAAATGCTGCCATTCTCGTCTTGCTTGCTCCGTACAAATTCTGCGAGTTCTCCTGCCTGAAATCCATTTTCTGTTTCGGGCACTTCAATCTTTGTCCTTCGGAACTGCGCAAAGCGCAGCTGGTAATCCGGGACCAGGTCCACCGGCGATGCAAACCGCAAAGGGTTTGCTACTTCGCTTAGCGCTGGCTGTGTTGCCGTACACAAAACAACAACGCACCCCAAATAGTACGCCAAGAAATTTGCCGCCTGGTTGAACAAGTATGTATGGCAAATGGGCAGGGACTGTATTTCGTCAAACACCAAGATAGAATTTGCCAGTGCTGCCATGCGGCGCACATTCTGCCGCCTGCTGCAAAACAGGGTTTGCAGCATCTGTACCATAGTTGTACATATCACCGGCGCTTCCTGCCAGCGTTCCAGCTGGCGGAGAATTTCGGGGTTCTCTGTATCCAGCACCGCATCCGTATGGTGCTCCAACAGATATTCACTGCCGCCTAATGCCTTTTTGAACTCCTGTACATTCTGTCCGATAATCGATCGGAACGGTGCAACATAGAAAATATGCCGGGCCGAAAGTTTTTTGGCCGCATGCACACAATATCGCAGCCCGGAAAATGTTTTTCCTCCGCCTGTTGGCACATACAAGCGGTAAATACCCCGCTTTGCACATTCGCCTGCTGTCTTGCATTGCTCCGAAATTTCTGCACGCAAGGTATCTATTTTATGTCGGGGCTGCAAATTGTTCAGGAATGTTTCAACATTGCTTTCTATCAGATCCCATGGCGGAAGCTGCTCCGGGGGAAGGCATCCTTCTTGATTATAATAGTTGCCTGAATCCAACCAGTCTGCATCGATCAGGGCTGCAAATAAAAATCTGTGTGCCAACCCCAACATGACCTGATAGATACAAAGCCGCGGCTTCTTTCCTTCCTGCGTTCGGATTTTCCGCACAAGACATTCTACCTCCTGCGCAGCTTTGGCAAACATTTGCCGTATCTCTGTTTCACTTATGCAATCCGCAAAAAAGGCCCGGCAGCTTTCTTCATATAGCTCTTGAGCCTGCTCTGAATACATATGTTTTATCCAGGGTTCTACTCCACCCAGGTCGAAAACATCCATACGTTCAGAGTGATGGGATCCGATTGCCAATGCTGCCATTTGCGCAGTCAAGCGAGAAGGTGGTGAAGCTGTTTCTCCGCCATAATTTTCCCATAGCCACCGCATTCCGGCGCTGGAATGATTGATTTTTTCGTTTGTCTGGTCTCTCAGATGCTTTTGAACGTTTCTATGAGATTTCCCAGCGTCATGGAGCCAGCCTGTAAGACGGCCCAAGTTTTCAAGTCCCAGCGGCTGGCACGCCCGTGCGCAGTACTCGGCCACGTTTTCACTGTGTTGTTTTAGGGATTGTATTTTCCAGACGCCATTGATTTGTTTGGTATGACCGAGTAACATGATAATCATCTCCTTATATTCTTACTTTGGATTATATAAAAGTTTCATTTGTAATCAATATACCATCATAAATAGGACTCTGTCAATCCTCTTTACTAAAAAATTTGCTTTTCATGATAAAATCATGTACACTACTTTATGTCAGAAAGCGACCTTAAGGCTTTCTGTGGATAGAAATGGATTTTATAATAGTTCCACATTTCTTCTTATTCCTAGCCGTCACAGCCCGACTGTGGCGGCTTCTTTGTTTCTTTTATTATAGCAGATCACTCATCCCATAATTCGGACTTTCACTCCAGTTCTGCAATCTTTGTCATACTATCCAAATTTATCCATGTAGAATTGTTAGCTATTCCCATTAGCAGATATTTTTGATAAGATATTATAGGGTTTATGAATTCACTTTCTTATATTACTTCTTCATCTTACCGAAAAATCATTTACGCAAGGAGTGAAAAGCCATGAAAAGGAAGTCATTCTCATTTTTCGCCAGTGTTATCACCGCAATAATGCTTACCGCTTGTGCTGCAGCGCCAGAAAATAAACCTGCTTCCTCCGCTGCTCTTTCCCCGACCATTGAAGCTGTTGCCACAGCTATACCATCCACTAGCAATGCCAACTGGAAGTTACCGCCGCAATATGATTTTGACGAGATGATTCCTCTCTTCTCCCGCGAAACCCACACTGCCGGTTACGCCGCTGCCCGAAATCTGTACGCTGTGCGCAAGGGCGAACGCTGGAGCCTGTTTAATGCTGCCAACTGTAATGCTTTTCTGGAAGATTTGTCAGAAAGCATCCCGTACCTGTATGGTGAGCAGGAGCTCTCCATTGGGGTAGATGATACATACGATTACCAGAAGCTGAATGCCCTGGAAGAACAGATTAACCAGGAGCTGGTTGCCCAACAAATGCCTTTTACAACCATGCTGGGCGGGCACGGCGGGTATGGCATCCAGTGGATTTTAGGTGACAGCCAGATTTACCGTTCTGCTATTGGTGTCTATACATTTAGTGGCACGCCCATCGAACAGGTGTATGCTCCTGATTTGGTTGGCATCCAGCAAGGCATTTGGGATGATGAATATGCCGGTTATCTTGTTGACAATTCTGCACCTTTTGCCGTTGCGGATAAAAACGGTACAATTTTAACCGATTTCGACTACCAGGATGCCTGCATGGCCGGTGAATCTTTAATCGCGGTAAAGGATGCAGCCGGTAACTGGGGATATTGCGACCAAAGCGGTGCTTTAGTAATCCCCTGCATTTATCAGCCGCAGATGAGTTTGTCCATCATGAACGAAACTGTTGAATATCCTTACGCAGACTTATCCGGCATGGTAGTTGTGAAAAATCAATCCGGACAAAAGCTAGTTCTGGATGTTTACGGCAATGAGATAATTTCCGCTGGGCAATATGAAGATTTAGCCCCCGCGCGCGATGGCTGCGTATGGGCAAAACAGAATGGCCTTTGGGGCTTGCTGCAAGTACAGGATTATACCGAAAACAATGCCAACATTATTCTGCCGGATGGATGCGTTGCACCAGATGTAACGCTTAGCCGAATTGATAGCCTTTGTACCTACACCACTGCTGATCATGGGCTGGTTATGCGTAAAGGTCCCGGTACAAATTATGAAAAAATGGATAATATCCCCTACGGTACCATCGTATGGGAATGCGGCTATAGCAGCAATGTGCCTGACTGGGTTGTTGTGTATTACAGTGGGATTTATGGTTGGGTCAGTGATGAATACTTGGCTACCACTATTTATTCCACCAGTAAATAATAAATAAAAAAGCAGGTGTTCATGTAGAAACGATATCGTCCTCCACGTGAATACCTGCTTTTTATAGCTTCTTTTATTATATCTGTTCTGTGCCGCTATTTGTCTCTATATGAAATAAATAGCCGCTATATGCATTTGAATGAAGTGTTCTGTTTGTTTGCTTTTTTACCTAAAAGAATCGCGTAGGAGGCTCTCTTAACTAAAGAGCCGACCTCTCACACCACCGTGCGTACCGACCGGTACATGACGGTTCAACCGTATAAGTGCAAGGACTCGTAGTAGCGCCTGAGGATACTAAAATATCCTGCTTCTGCGAGTCTTTCGTTTGCAATGGAACCTTTTAATACAGGACTACCGGCGATACGCCAATAACCCAGTCTGGAATTGCCCCACTGGTACTATTCCAAAATTCTTCGTTTGAGTTTCATTACTCATCGATATAATCTTTATCGAACCACTCGCCTAGCGAGTGGTTTTAGACATACAAAAAAGCACCTTAGCTTACGCTATGGTGCTCTTCCTGGTGACCCGTGCGGGAATCGAACCCACGTTAACGGCGTGAGAGGCCGCTGTCTT
>OGRQ01002961.1_pt1 | contig 11324 bp, 10 predicted proteins | sample 1553521 | NCBI WGS metagenome assembly OGRQ01 (sample SAMEA2580088, study PRJEB22360) | human gut metagenome | biome: human gut; feature: human-associated habitat; material: faeces | place: Denmark | collected 2008/2010
CGCATAATCCCGATCCTCCATGCTCAGCAGGATCATAATGCCGTCCCGGTCCTCTCCCATGCCCATCTCATAGTTATGATAGATGGTATAATCTGCGGTATATACGCTCTCCGTGCTGTAATCCGTATAATCATCAACCGTTATCATATAGACGCCGCACTGATATTCTTCGGAAACCTGCTGTGCACGCTGCTCCAGATCTTCCCACTGACTGTCTGTCAGGATCCCGGCATCATCCGTTACATAATTTAACTGTGCATTGCTCTCTGCAAAAACTGTCATCGGAGCCAGAAGAAGACAAAGGGCCAGCAGCACAGAAACAAATCCGTTCGGTTTTTTCTTCATCTCTTTCTCCCCCTTACGACAGCATCAAAATGATCGTCAGCACAACCGTCATCGGTGCTGCGATAGCTGCAAACAATCCCCAGAACTTTCCTTTGCTCGTCGGAAGGTCGCCGACCATCTTGCCGGTCTGACCGTTCATCGCAAACAAAAAATCCTGTCCGTTCCATTTCGTATGCAGCATCCAGACCGGAAGCAGTGCATAATGTACCTTGCCGCGCTTTAAATCGATCTGCTTGTGCTCAAGAGTACAGGAGTCATATCCGGTTACCGTTCCCCGAAGGGCATCCTCCAGTGTGCTGGCACAGCGCGTATCCGCACGCTTCTGGCTGTCCTTGACACTCACATCATATTTGTCTGCAAGAAAGCCCGGCAGATATGCAGTGGAAAACTCCTTTAACCCGCTGTAATCATAGGGTTCGATGGAATCCATATGATCATCCGGCATTTTGGATGACGCATCCACCGGAATTTTCTCAAAGCCGATGGAGCCGGCACGGGATACCTCATAATGACGGGTTTCCGTAATCTCTTCGTCACCCTTTTCGTATACCTTCGATGTCGTAGCCTTATAGGATGCTTCTCCGGAGGCTTTGCCGTCGAACATCCAGAACGGAACATAAACGCCCTGGATCTCTTCGATGTGGTTGTCGTCCTTAAAGGATTTCGGCAGATAAGGTCTTCCCTTATAGTGCATTTTCAGTTTTTCGATCGCTTCTTTTTTGCTGACCTTAAACGGGATCACATAATCCGGCTTCAATACACCGGAAAACTGTCCGGGCACAACAGTCGGATTCCCGCAGTAGGGACAGGAGGTTGCAGCAGTCGTCTCGTCGCAGATCAGCTCCGCGCCGCAGGAGGGACAGTTGTAGCTCTTCATGCCTGCTGCATCCTTGCCCCAGTTATCACTGATATCCGAAGTATCCCAGCCCTCTTCGGCCGCCTTTGCCTGCTGTTGCTTTTTCTGTTCCGTCTCTTTTTCTGCCTTTTTCTGGGCTTCGACAGATTTTTCTTCCTTCTTGGCATACATCGCTTCGATTTCTGCGACTTCATACTCCGTACCGCAGTAATCACATTTCAGCTTGCCAAGGCTTTCCGAATAATGCAGCGGTCCGGTACAGGCCGGACACTGATAATTGGTAATTTGTTCCGCCATAACAGCTCATCCCCTCTCAGAATCGTAATCATCCCTGTATCTCTTTGGATCAGTTCTGTACATCTCCTGCATCAAAGGGGTCTCCGCACTCCGGGCAGAATTTCGGTGGATTCTCCGGATCTGCCGGTTCCCATCCGCACCTGCTGCAACGATACTGCATCTTCTTCTCCGGCTTCTTCGCTCCGCAGTTCATACAGAACTTTCCTTCATTCAAAGTGCCACAGCTGCAAGTCCAGCTTCCGGTCTGCTGCTGTGCAGACTGTTCCTGTGCAGCCATCTGTCTTGCCTGTTCTTCCTGCTGACGTTTCTCTGCCCCCTGGTTATAAAGACCCTGCAGATTCGCCCCACCATTCATACCGGACGCCATATTCATACCCATGAAGCCCATCATTGCTCCATTCGGATTACCTGCCGCACTCTTCATTGCCTCTGCCTGCGCCATGCCAAGCGTTGCAGCCATCATACTCGGATCTGTATACATAGCAGTATTCTGTGCCTGCTTGATCGCTTCTGCATCCTCATCCTTGATCGTGACCGGATTGAATGCAACCGATACAACTGAGATTCCCCTGAGTTCTGACCATTTCTTCGTCAGGATCTCATTCATCGCATCACTGATTTCCATCGAATGTGCCGGGATCTGACTTGGGCGGATCTCCAGCTCTGCAATCTTCGCAAATGCCGGCTGCAGGGCATTCACGAATTCCGTCTTTAACTGTGGAACAATCTGGTCTTTCTCATAGCAGTCCGTCACATTTCCGCCAAGACTTGTATAGAATAACAGCGGATCTGTGATACGGAACGAATAGATTCCGTTACAGCGGATCTCGATATCTTTATCAAGATTGATTCTTTTGTCTACCACACGGAACCATACCGGATTCGCCGTGCCGAATTTATTGTCCGTAATTTCTTTGGTATTAAAATAATACACTCTCTGATCTTTCGCCGTATCTCCGCCGAACGTAAATCGTTTCCCGATTGTCTGAAAGGTCGTCTTGATTCCTTCTCCAAGACTGCCGCAGAAAACACTTGGTTCCGAAGACATATCATATGTGTATTCTCCCGGTTCCGCACATACTTCCACAATCTTCCCCTGATCCACGATCATCATACACTGCCCGTCCGCCACGGCAATTCCAGATCCGTTCGTGATCACATTATCGTGTCCTTTTGTGTTCGATGAACGCCTGTCTGTACGTTTCTTTCCACGTACCATCAATGTGTCATTGTCTAATGAATCGCAGTAGAAGAATTCTTTCCACTGGTCTGCCAGTGTTCCACCTGCTGCGCCCGTTGCTGCTTTGATAAGTCCCATATATTTTTCCTCCTTTATCTATCTCTTTTTCACAAGCTTTACTACCGTCTCGATATGATCGCAGAACGGGAAGTTATCCACCGGCTGGATCTTCACTGCCTGATATCCGTTTCCCGTCAGATATTTCAGATCTCTTGCCAGTGTCTCCGGATTACAGGACACATAGACAACCCTCTTGGGCCCGAGCTTTATTACAGAAGAAAGGAACTTCTCATCACTTCCGGCTCTCGGCGGATCCATGAATACCACATCTGCTTTTTGGTTCTTCGAAGCCATATCTACCATGAATCTTCCCGCATCACCTGCATAGATCTCGGCATTCTTGATGCCATTTTCTTTTGCGTTGATTCTCGCATCTTTCACCGCATCTCTGTTCAGCTCTACTCCTATGACTCTCTTTGCATTCTTGGCTGCAATCAGACCAATTGTACCAGTTCCGCAGTACGCATCGATCACCGTCTCTTTTCCGGTCAGTTCCGCATAGTCCATGGCTGTATTATAAAGGATCTCCGTCTGTACAGGATTCACCTGATAGAACGATTTTGGAGAAATACGGAACGTACATCCACATAATCTGTCTTTAATAAATCCCGGTCCGTAGATCGGCTTTTCCTTTTCTCCCAGCACCATACTGGTCTGCTTGTTATTCACATTCAGTACTACGGTCGTAATCTCAGGATGTACTTTTCTCAAAGCCTTCACAAAGTTATTCTTTGATGGAAGAATTGGCGACCCCAACACCAGAACGACCATAATCTCACCAGTCTCAAAGCCTCTGCGGATCAATACATGTCTCAAAAGTCCATATCCTGTATCTTCATTATATGTCTTAATCTTAAAAGACGGCAGAAGTTCACGGATTGTACGGATGATCTCCTGACTTTTCTTATCTTCGATCAGACATTCTTCCACTGCGATCACACGGTGCGTTCCTTCTGCATAGATGCCGGATATCACATTTCCTTTTCTGTCATGATCGAATACCGCATGTACTTTATTTCTATAAAAATATGGATGCTCCATACCGATGATCGGACTGACTTTGCAAAAGCCGCCCAATAATTTTTCTTCCTGCTTCTGTTTTCTTTTCAGCTGTTCTTTGTATGGTATCTTCTGGAACTGGCAGCCGCCACATTTTTTATCGATTTTACATGCAGAAGTCTGATTCTGTGTCTGCTTTTTATTTTTCTGTACTTTACTCTTCTGACCTGATTGCCCAGCGCATTTTCGTGCATTTCGCACGGCTGTTGCGGAAGCATTCTTCTTTGGACGGTCGGATAACGTCTTTTGCGATCTCACTGTACAGGCCCTCCTTTTTCCATTGTTTGAATGATTTCTTTACCAGACGGTCTTCCCCCGAATGGAAGGTAAGGATTGCCACTTTTCCTCCCGGTTTTAGCACACTCGGCAGCTTATCCAGGAAATCATACAATACTTCAAATTCATGATTCACATCAATACGAAGTGCCTGGAATACCCGCTGGCTCGACTTACGTATTGCTTCTTTTCTTTCTTTTTCCGGAATAAATGCAAGTGCCTCTCCGATCACCTGGTGCAATCCCGTTGTTGTTTCAATCTTTCCGCCTTTTCGGATCTTTTCCGTAACTGCTTCTGCAATCTCTTCTGCATAAGGTTCATCTGCATTTTCAACCAGCATCCCTGCAAGTTCTTCTTTTGAAATGTCATGCAGCCGTTCTGCCGCACTGATTCCTTTCTCCGGATTCATCCGCAGATCCAGAGGACCTTCTGCTTTAAACGTGAATCCCCGGTCCGGGTTATCGATCTGCATGGATGACACACCAAGATCTGCCAGTACAAAATCAAATTTTCCGGCTTCTTTTGCTACTTTGTCAATATTGGCAAAGTTCTCAAGCTTTACTGTCAGGATGTCTGATCCAAATCCTTTTTCCTCCAGACGTTTCTTTGTCTTTGCTGATTCGATCGGATCTACATCCAGTCCGTAGATATGACCCTCTCCCTGCAGTTTTTCCAGCATCTTTGAGGTATGCCCTCCATATCCAAGCGTTGCATCCAGTCCCTGCTGTCCCGGCTGGATATCAAAGAAGTCCAGGATCTCCTGTACACAGATGGAAATGTGCATTCCTGCCGGTGTTCCGCCTTTTTGGATCACCTTTGAAATAGTATCTGCATACTTTTCCGGATTCAGTTCTTTATATTTTTCTTTATAATTTCTCGGATGTGTTCCGGAATATCGGACTCTCCGTTTATGTTTCTTCTCTTGATTTTCCTGATTCTCCATAATCTCTCTCCCATTTTATCAGTTGTTCCGGTACATCTACATCCCGGAGTTCTGCTTCTTCTGTCTCACAGAGCACCACATCTTCTTTATGTGCACAGATGATCTGTTTTCCGCCTTTATCACCGGAAAGTCTGCACAACTCCCGGAAAAAGCACGAATCCCATAATACGGGATTCCCGGTTCTTCCTTTCCATCCGGCACATACAATCTTTCCCGGATGCATCTTCCCCATCTCAAGCATACGGGCAAATGTCCCGGCTGTCAATCCCGGCTGGTCACATACGATGAACATAGCCCCCTTTAACCCCGGATTCTCATCTAATGCTCTCTTTAATCCTAACTTCAGCGAATGTGCGATTCCAAGATCCGGCTCCGTATTCTGTACCACCAGCATCCCCTGTGTTTTTGCCGCATTCTCTATCTCTTCAAATCTTGTTACCACTACCTGTGTACACAATGGAAATGCACGCATTTTACGAAGGGTATGTTCGAACATCTGCCCTCCATCCAGTTTCTCCAGCAGCTTATTGTTCCCGTACCGGCTTGACTTTCCGGCTGCCAGGAGAATCATCGCATAATCTTTATCTGACAGACGTGCTTCTACTGTCTTTACCACGGAACTGCCAATCTCATTTGCCTTATCCGAGATCAGATAACACAATTTCTTGTCCTTTCTCGGATCCACATCTCCAATCTTCAGACCCTTTTTTACCTGCACGCCTTCCTGTAACATCCCCCGGATCACACCGTCCAACTGAGAATAGACCGGTTTTCCTCCGGTCAGAGCTAGAAGTTGTCCTTTTCGGACAACATCCCCGATCTGTGCTTTCGGCTCCATCCGTCCGGCTGCTGACGCCCTGATCAGACGTTCCAGCGCATAGCCGCCCACATATCCCGGAATGCCGGTATTGGGAATCGGCTGTCCGTCATAGATGATATCCGCAAGTGTTAATCCACGCATTGTCTCTATGACAGCATGGACATCTTTTCCCGCTATAAACCCCGGTCCGAGACCGATCACATATGGTGCATCTGCCCGGCTGGTTCCCGTATTTCTTTTTGCAAGAATTGCATCCACAAGTACATCCGGTCTGAATTTTCTCCGGATCTCTGCCTCCGGGTCTACGATTACGGCAATCTTATCCGCTGCCAGTACCCTCCTGGCTTCCTGATAATTTTCCACAAGAATTCCTTCTATTCCTTCTACTTCTATCCTGCCTTCGTATACCGCCCGTGACATTGCAACTTCACGTCTGACGGTAAGCGGCACTGCAATCTCCGTCATGATCACCCGGAATCCTGCCCTGTGAAGTGCCACTCCTACACCCGTAGCCAGATCTCCGGCTCCTCTGATTAATACTTTTTTTCTGTTTTTATACATTTCTGACATAGTTACCATCTTTCTTTCAACGGAATCAGGTCCGATACCACATGCACTCTGTGGATCTGCCCCGGGCATTCCATACTATCTGCATGCCTGTCTGACAACTGCTTTACGATCTCTTCCGCAAGTTCCACTGCTATTTTTTTCTGCTCCTTAGTATCTGCCTGATTCAGTATCACCTGATATTCCATATCATCCGTCACGTATTTTCGTCCCGCACTCTGACTTACCGCAAGTGTGACAATATCTTCCGGACACAGAATATCTTCTTCTGTCTTTCCGAGAATCTTCCCGGTTTCTTTCACCCGGAAACAACCTTCTTTCAGCTTCTTTCCAACCGCACTCATCCCATATACATTCAAAACAATATCTGTCTGCTCACAGATCACCGGCTCATGTTCCGCAGGGGTTTTAACCGGCAGACGCTTCGCTCCGTCTGCCTCTAGAAGCAGTACGCCTGGTTCACGGCTGATCTCTTTTAGATATTCTTCTTGAAAAGATGCAAGCTTCCCATCCGTTGTCTCTCTTCCCATCCATACAACACCATATTTTATCATAATCTGACGGAACATTTCCAGCGAAGGTTTTCCCAGAAAATATCCGGCATCACATTTTTGTATATGAGTTGTTGTAGAAACCGCACATGGAATTCCGGCATTCCGGCATTCATCCATAAGCCTGCGGATCACTGTCGTCTTTCCGCCTCCGCCGACAACGGATACCGTCTTATGAAAATTTTCTTTAAAAATTCCAATAGCCTGGCATAAACTGCCAGGCTCTTTCCATTCACCATTTATATAACTTATTATCATATAAGGATTATTTCTCCTCTTTTTTCTTTGCTTTTGGAAGGGTTAAATTTAACACAATTGCTACAATCGTTGCAAGAACAACCGGAGATTTTCCGAAAATTGTTGTCACCCATTCCGGGAACTGTGCCAGTGAAGCATTTGCCTGTGTCACACCCATTCCTACTGCTACTGCAAGTCCTACAACTGTTGTATTACGGAAATCCATTGGCTCTGTCGTGATCAGTTTGATTCCCGTCATTGTAATCGAAGCAAATACAGAGATTGTCGCACCGCCGAGTACACAATACGGAATTGTTGTAAGCAGAGAAGAAAACTTCGGAATCAATCCTGCTGCCAGTAATATCGCTGCTGCCAGCCCCATTACCACACGGCTGACGACCTTTGTTGTTGATACGATACCTACATTCTGGCTGTATGTCGCAGTCGGAAGTCCTCCAAAGAATGCACAGAAAATGTTACTGATTCCATAGCCTACAATTCCACCTGTCAGTTCTTCATCTGTCGGCATACGGTCCATAGATCCTGTTGTTGTTGCCGAAAAATCACCAATTGCCTGTACTGCATTGATCGCAAACAGAATTCCGATTGCAACACATGCAGATGGTTCAAACTTGATTCCAAAATGCATTGGTTTCGGAAGCTGGAAGAGCGATGCCGATGACACAGATGAAAAATCTACCATTCCAAAGAACAACGCTACGATATATCCTGCAATAATTCCGATCAGGATGGATGCCAGTTTCCATACCCCTTTTCCGTAATGATTCAATGCTGTTACAATGATCAATGTAATAATCGCAACCACCCAATTCTGCCATGATCCATAAGTCTTGCTGCTCGCACCTCCGGCCATATAGTTAATTGCTGTCGGATACAGAGAAAGACCGATAGAAAATACGACCGTTCCTGTAATCAGCGGGGGGAAGAATTTGCGGATTCTCTTAATATTCAATCCCACCAGAAGTGCAACCACACCTCCGATAATCTGTGCACCCAGAATTGTTGCAATGTCAAAATCAGACGCAATTGCCTGCATACTTGGAACATACGCAAAGCTGATTCCCATCATAACCGGAAGTGCCGAACCGACCCGGAAATTCTTTGTTTTTATAAATGGAAACAATTGCAGTAATGTCGTCAGTGCCGACATCACCAGTGCTGCCTGTATTAAGATCACGGAATCTTCCTGTGAAATTCCGGCCACTCCCGCAACAATGATCGATGGTGTTACACATCCGACGATCATCGCAAGTACATGCTGGATTGCAAGTGGCAAAGCCTGTCCGATAGATGGTTTCCCATAAAAATCAAATAATGCTTTGTCCATCTGTTTTGCTTCTTTTGTACTCATATATATCCTCCTGTAAATTTCTTTCGAACGCATGGCGATTCATATTATTTTCAACTTAAATATTATATATTTTTTCTTCTTTTTTGTGTAGTCCTGCAGTTATTGAATGTTTTAATAAAATCTTATAAGCTACAGTTATTATAACTATTACATTCCGTTATGTATACATTAAATTTTATCATGGTAAAGTGCTGAATTTCATGGTACAATGACAGATAGAGACTAAAGACAAACGGAGGAATGAACAATGGGAATTTTGTCTAATATTGAACCAAAAGAAGTATTCCATTACTTCGAAGAATTAAGTATGGTACCTAGAAGTACCTTCCACACAAAAAAAATCAGTGATTTTTGTGTGGAATTTGCAAAAGCTCACAATCTGGAATATATCCAGGATGAAGTGAACAACGTAATCATCAAAAAACCTGGTACTGCCGGATACGAGAACAGTGATCCGGTTATCATCCAGGGCCATCTGGACATGGTCGCTACAAAGACAACCGACAGTGATCATGATTTTGAAAATGATCCTTTAGACCTTTTTGTAGATGGTGATCTGATTGGGGCAAAGAACACCACTCTCGGTGGCGATGATGGCATCGCCGTTGCTTACGCTATGGCAATCCTTGCCAGCACAGACATTCCACACCCGCCGATCGAAGCTGTATTCACAATTGATGAAGAGATTGGTATGGGCGGTGCACATCACCTGGATACATCTGTATTAAAAGGAAAGATCTGTCTGAACATTGATTCTGAAATTGAAGGTGTTATGACTGTCGGATGTGCCGGCGGCTACATTTACGATACCTTCATCCCGATCGAATGGAGTGAAGAAAACGGAACAAAGATGACGATCTCCATTTCTGGTCTGCAGGGTGGACATTCTGGCGCAGAAATCCAGAACCAGCTTGGAAATGCACACAAGATCATGGGACGCGTCCTGTATGCTCTTGCAAAAGATTACGACTTCAACATTGTAAGCACAAACGGCGGAAATGCAGCAAACGTAATCGCACAATATAATACGACTGAGATTATTGCTGACCCTGCACAGGCTCAGGCTATCGCAGATGCTGTTACCGGACTGGAACAGACGATCTCCTCTGAGTTTGCCGGACAGGAACCAACTTTATCTCTGAACGCTGTTTCCGAAGGCGAGACTGCCTTAAAAGCATTTGACGCAGATACTACCGCACATGTAATCGGATTCCTGTATGGAGCAATCGATGGTGTACAATGCTATGACCGTGCGTTCCCTACAGCTGTAGAATCTTCTCTGAATACAGGTATCGTTGAAACCACAGAAGATACGGTAAAGATCAAATTCCAGGTTCGCAGCTCCGTTGCTACCAAGTTAGATGATATGCGAAACAAACTGGATCTTGCAACAGATCTTGCAGGTGCTTCCCGCGAAATCTCCGGTGAATATCCGGCATGGAGCTACAATGCAGATTCCGTGATCCGTCCGAAAGCAATTGAACTTTATAAAGAAATGTTCGGCAAAGAGCCTACCGTTGAGACAACTCACGGAGGATTGGAATGTGGAATCTTATTCGGAAAGAAGAATGATCTTGATATCATTTCTTTCGGACCGGAACTGACAGGTGTACATACTTATAATGAACGCGTACATATCGAATCTACAAAGCGTATGTGGGATTATCTGAAAGAACTTTTAAAAATCTGTAAATAATCCATATCTATCCAGCGTTTTTTATGAATGCAACGTAATATTAAAAGACAGCTTTTCAAACTTTCAAATCTGAAAAAGCTGTCTTTTCTCATTTTTATTTTATTCTTATTTCACAAGAAATACATCTGCATTTGTCACCCCGAGCGCCGTTGCCTCTGCGTGATTATTTACATAGATGTCAATGTGGTTTCCCTGAATTGCACCGCCGCAATCCTCAGCTGTAAATATATGACCTCCGATGATCACTTTCGTTCCGTAAGGAATAACTCTTGGATCAACCGCAATCGTCTGACCTTCTACCACCGGCGTTCCTGTTGCTGTAATTCCGTCTGCTTTATTACAGCAGATTTCACATGCACAGTAATATGTAATCTGGAAATTACCAAGATTCTGTCCATACATTTCGTTCGTCGCATTGACATTACTGATTCCGCCTCCGGCAAGTGTACAATTATCATTGATAATACGTGTTGCCCATACTGCATTTTTAGTATTTACTTTGCTTTCAATAATCCCAAGTTTCGTGCTGGCTGCTTCAATAGTCTTTCCATCACCTGCATACATCACTACGTGGTATATATGGCCTTCTTTTGCATAAAAGATCAGGTCACCCGGCTGTGCATCCTCTACAGGAATCTTCGTTCCACACTGGCTCTGGTCCTCTGCCACTCTTGGGAGATCATATCCATATTGTTTGTAGATCTGCTGTACAAATCCGGAGCAGTCTGCCCCGTCTGTCAGACTTGTACCTCCCCATACATATGGATTACCGATAAACTGGGAAGCAAATTGCAGGATGGACTCTCTGATCTCACCGCTTGGCGTTCCTTCTTTCACAGAAGCCAATGTATAATATAAAGCAGCATTTTCTTCTGGTTTTACTGTTTCTTCCGCCGTTTTATATTGTTCTTCCCCTGTTGTCGTGATCTGCTGTTTTATCTCATCGCTGTTATCGAGATTCTTCTTGTATAGATTAATATACATTATTTTTGATTATACGCTTCC
>OGRQ01002974.1_pt1 | contig 11284 bp, 6 predicted proteins | sample 1553521 | NCBI WGS metagenome assembly OGRQ01 (sample SAMEA2580088, study PRJEB22360) | human gut metagenome | biome: human gut; feature: human-associated habitat; material: faeces | place: Denmark | collected 2008/2010
GCTCGACAGCTCCCCTAGTAGGGGAGCCTCTGGCGAAACCGTTCACTTTGCGGGGACTGCCAAGGCCTCTCCTACCAGGAGAGGTGGCACGCCGCAGGCGTGACGGAGAGGTTGTACAAAGGGAAGCCTGCCCATAACCAAAAACGCCCCCGGCACGATGCGGAACGTGCCGGGGGCTTTTGCAATAAGGAGGCAAGCGGAGCTTTGCGGTAAACTCCGCCTCCGGGGATGGTTAGTCTTTCACCAGTTCGCTGTGGTCTGCCTCCACCAGCAGCAGGGTGGGCTCTTCGGCCCCACGGTGGGTGAGGTAGAACACCTCGCTGCCGCTGCCCTGTGCCAGCAGGTCGTTGATGGCAAAGCTGCTGGTCTGGCCATTGGTGACGAACTGGATGGTCTGTGCGCCGTGGTCCTGCAGGTAGCGCAGGGTGTCCAGGTCGCCGGTAAGAGTGGCCGTGTCGTAGGCACCGGTGTAGGTGCGCAGGGTGCCGTTCTGGCTCACGGTAAAGGGCTGGTCCATGCCCTCGGCGTCCACCACCCGCAGCTCAAGGGCGCTGTTGGTGTTGAAAGGCTGGCCCTCGGTGGCACCGCAGTCGGGGCAGGTGTGGGTGCCGTCTCCTTTGTCCACCCAGTGGTGGCCGGTGGCGGGGATGACCTCCGTCTCGACGTGGCCGCACTCCGTGCAGGTATGCTGCTTTTGGCCTGCAGCGGTGCAGGTGGCCTCCTTAACCGTAGTCCACTCGCCGTAGGTGTGGGCCGCAGTCACATGGTCTCTGTCACAGATATGGTTGGCGTCACCGTTGTCCTTCCAGTCATGGCCCAGAGCGGGGATAGTCTCCGTCCACTCGTCGATATGCTCCGGGGCAGTGGCATGCCTATCGCTCTCATAGGTGCATCCGTACTTCACCCAGCCCTCTTCCGTGCAGGTGGCATCCTTGCGGTCGATCTCGTTTTTGGTGCAAACATTTTTGCCATGGACGATCTTATGCTGTACACCCCGCTTATAATACCACAGCTCCGTATTATCGCCAATGGTGTTTACAAGGCCGCCGGCTGCGGGGTTATTTCTTGTGCCTACCGCAGCCTCAGCACCTTTCACATTGATATACTTATCATCCGGCGATCCCCATGGTTTCATTTTAAGCAGCACATTGTCACCGATGTTGACCTCGGTACCGGAAATCGCACCATATTCTCCAAATATTTCAATGTAATCGCCGATCTTGACTTTTCCGTTTGTTCCGCCGTCAATGTTCACTACAACTTTTCTGTTCGAATCTCCGCGAATATCCCCGCCGCCGATACCGGAGCCTCCTCCTTCATATCGGATTGAATTGCCCTCATCCTTGGCATCAATGGTAACATTGTCCTTTATATTGACCTCCACATCTCCATCCTTACTTCCGATCGCAGTGGAATTTCCTCTTATGCTCTCCATCCGGATGGTCGAATGGCCCTGAATGGTGACCTTGGTATCTTTTGCGCCATTGCCAATGGCAGAGCCGCAGAACCCGGTTGCCGTGACATGGACATCTTCCTGCTCTGCGGTAGCCCCGGCCGTACCAATGGTCACCTCTGCTTCGGTGTCCTTGCCATTATCTCCGGCAGCAGCGCCGATGGCGGCCCCATGGCCAGTGTCACTCCTTGCAGCGACCGTTGCATGGTCACAGATCACGATGCCCTTTGCCGAGCCACCGTAATAGCTGCCCCACCCAGCACTGCCGCCGCCGATGGCAGCGCCATTGCAGGCGGTTGCCGTCACCTTGGAATGCCCCCGGATGATGATGTTTTTTGCATTTCCTGCATAGCCGCCGCCAATGCCTGCGCCACCCCCGCCGCTTTCTGCGTCAACCGTTGCATAGCCCTGGATGATGATGTTTTCTGCATCTCCAGGTTTTTCCGCTCCATAGTAGCCGCCGCCGCCAATGCCTGCACCCCAGTCGCCGCCTGCTGCGTGAACCGTTGCATAGCCCTCGATGGTGATGTTTTTTGTGCCTTCGGCAGCACTTCCCCCGATGCCTGCCGCTCCGTTCCCATCTGCACCTTTTGCGGTCAGCCTGCCGGAGGTGTCTGATTCTGATTTGGGGGTGGTGATTTTCTTTCCCTCGTCATTGGTCTCGTCTGTGATGATCAGCGTTCCCTCTCCCTGCTTGCGCAGTCCTGCCTGATACCTTGCCGGATCATAGGTTCCAGAACTATCCAAAACATTCTGGCCGTCCAGCTCAATTTTTGTCCTTCCGCTGCCGGAGACATCCATTGCAGCTTTATTAACTTTCTTCTCCACCTTAATGTTCACATTGCTGAGCCGGATCTTGAGCTCCTTGGTCGCATCGTCCACCCAGTTATTGATGACCTTGATGACATTCGCGGTGGGGTTTTTGGCGCTGCCCTCTGCCGGGGTATTAGTAGTGGCAGGGGGGTCAGCCAGAGTGGCCTCCGGGGTCTTTGCCGCAGGGGTGGCAGCGGCGCTGAGGGTGAGCTTGGTGGCCTGCTGTTCCGGCTCCGGGTCTGCCGCCGGGTCGAGCTCGAACACCACATCCTTCTTGGAGTTCGCCGTGGGGTCGTCTGTAGGATTTGCCGCGGGATTGTCCGTGGGATTGTCTGCGGGGTCCTTGCCCTCCTCAGAGTCCTCCTCTTCCTCGCTCAGGTTAAAGGCATCGTCCGGGTCAGGCTGGCTCTCCCCAGCAGCAGGCCCGGCTGCGGCCGCAGTACCGGCTGCTTCCAGCTCCAGCGTAGCGGCACCGGCGGCAGGGGCTACCGCAGGCTTTGCCTGGGTACCCTCAGCACGTTTTTCCTCCTTCAGGGTGGCATCTTTTTCGCTGGTGCCATCCTTGATCACGATTTCGCCGCTCTCATCTTTGTAGGTGGTTCCTCCCTGAGTCACTTGTACATACTCGCCGTTCTCATCCGTTTTGGTCTCCACGTTGATGTCACCGTTGCCGATATAGTAAATATCCGCAAAGGCCGGAGCTGCAATGGACGTGACGATGGACATAATCGCTGCCGTAGACAGCACACGCAAAGCCAAATCTTTTCGCTGCATAAAAAATCCTCCCCGTTATACATTCAAAGCCTGTCCCGCAGCAAAAAGGATACCTCGTTCGCCTCCGCATGGCGGGCATCCCGGGGTGTCGTTCCCGCTTTTTGCACCAATTCGGCGCAGGTCTTTTCACTATTTTACCCCCCCCCCCTATACCCTTTTCAATAGCAATAATCTACAAAGTTTCGCCATTTTATTTGTTTACTTTTTGTCGGGCCGGAAATGCAAAAACACCCTTCCCCCGCCGGGAGAACAAAAAACACGGCCCGCCTTTTACGGCAGACCGTGTGTGCTAAGGCCCTATGCAGTTTTGTCAGAAAAAACTCACCTGGCTGCTTTCCGGCTCACCCGGCATGGAGTGCATCGTTTTTCGCCAGAAGATACACGCAATACTGGTTCATGCTGATACCCTCCCGCTGCGAATGCTCTGCCAGCGAGCGGTGCAGGCTGCGGGGCAGGCGCAGCTTGAACTGCCCGGAGTATGCCTCCAGACTGTCCGGCGCAGGGATGGCAAGCCCATCCTCCAGCGCAGCTTCCAGCCAGACCTTTTTTGCGTCCAATGCGTTCTTTACCGCTTCCTCTTCGGTTTCGCCGCAGGTGATGCAGCCCGGCAGGTCGGGATAGGAGGCCACAAAGCCGCCCTCCGCATCATCCCGCACGATTTCCAGCCGGTAGGACATTGCAAGATAATCATTCAGCGTTTTCATCGTTTTTCGCCTCACTCTCTACGATCTGCCGCACCATCTCAACGTAGACTTTTTTGATGGGTTCGTGTTTAGGGATCGTGATCGGGTAGCATCCCGCCTTGCGGAAGGTGTAGTGGCTGCTGCCGCTCCGGGGTGCGCTCATCTCATAGCCATAGCTTTCCAATACCCTGCGCAGTTCATCAAACCGGAGGTCTTTGCTCAAAGAGCATATCCTTGCTAATAGCTTCTCCCACTTTGACATTCCGATTCCCCCATCTTTATTATATGTGGTGTCGCATATGGTGTCAACATTTTTTTAGAAAAAGCTCACCTGACTGCTTTCCGGCAGGTCACCCAGAGCGCCCACCTGACGCAGGCGGTCGATGATACTGCTGCCAACGCCGGAGGCCTGCTGCAGCTCCTCGATGGAGAGGTACTCCTGCCCATGGAGGGTGGCGTTTTCCAGCGCATCGGCGGCGGCACCGCCCAGACCTTTCAGGGAGCAGAAGGGCAGGCGCACCTTGCCGTCCTCCACCACATACTTGGAGCCCCGGCTCTTGCCCAGTTCGATGGGCAGGAACTCGTAGCCCCGCACCAGCATCTCGTTGACCAGCTGGAGCGAGACGAGCACATCTTCATCCTTGGCGTTCTTCTCTTCCTTGAGGCGGCGCTTCACCTCGTTCATGTGGGCGCGGGCCACTGCCGCACCGCCCACAGCGGCTTCATAGTCGATGTCATCGCCGCGGACGGTGAAGTACACCGCATAGAACGCCTGCGGGTGGTAGAGCTTGAACCACATGAGCCGGATGGCCGACATCAGGTAGGCCACCGCATGGGCTTTCGGGAACATATATTTTATCTTGCGGCAGCTCTCGATGTACCAGTCCGGCACATCGTGCTCCCGCATGGCCTCTTCCCAGCCGGGCGCAAAGCCGCCCTTGGCCACCTTGCCCTTACGGACGGCCTCCATGATATCGAAGGCCATCTTGGGCTCGAGGCCCTTGCGGAGCAGGTAGAGCATGATACTGTCACGGCAGCCGATGACCTCCGCGATGGTACAGGTGCCGCTGCGGATGAGCTCGTCGGCGTTGCCCGTCCAGACGTCGGTGCCGTGGGACAGGCCCGAGATCTGGATCAGCTCGGAGAAATTCTTGGGACGGGCCTCCACCAGCATTCCGCGCACGAAGTTGGTACCCATCTCGGGGATGCCGAAGGTGCCGGTCTGGCTGTCGATCTGCTCCGGCGTCACACCCAGCTCTTCCGGGCTGGTGAGCAGGCTGTAGACCTTGGGGTCGTTCATGGGGATGCTGTCCACAGGGATGCCGGTGTACTCCTCGAAATACTTGTAGAAGGTGGGCATATCGTGGCCCAGCTCGTCCAGCTTGAGCAGGGTGTCGTGGAGGTACTTGAACTCGAAGTGGGTGGTCAGCAGACCGCCCGCCACATCGTCCGCCGGGTGCTGGATGGGGCAGAAATCGTAGATCTCATAGGTGTCCGGCACAACGACCATGCCGCCGGGATGCTGGCCGGTGGTACGCTTGACGCCGGTACAGCCCAGGGTCAGGCGGTTCTCCTCCGCGTGGTTGACTGTTCTCCCCCGATCGTCCAGATACTTTTTGACGTAACCGTAGGCCGTCTTGTCCTGAATACCGGAGACGGTGCCGGCCTTGAACACGTTGGCCTTGCCGAACAGCTCTTCCGTGTAGCGGTGGACGTTGGACTGGTACTCGCCCGAGAAGTTCAGGTCAATATCAGGCTCCTTGTCGCCGTAGAAACCAAGGAAGGTCTCGAAAGGGATGTCGTGGCCGTCCACCAGCATCCGGGTGCCGCAGTGGGGGCAGTTCTTGTCGGGCAGGTCGAAGCCGTCGTCCACGCTGCCGTCGGTGATGAACTCGCTGTACTTGCACTTGGGGCAGCGGTAGTGAGGCGGCAGACTGTTGACCTCCGAGATGCCGGAGAAGTGGGCCACAGCTGACGAGCCGACCGAACCACGACTGCCCACCTGATAGCCGCCCGCGTTGGAATAGGCCACCAGTTTGACCGCGATGACGTACAGGACGGCGTAGCCGTGGCCGCAGATGGAGTCCAGCTCTTTTTGCAGGCGCTTCTCCACGATCTCGGGCAGAGGGTCGCCATAGTCCCGCTTGGCGTGTTCCCAGGTCGCATCCCGGAGCTGCTGTTCTGCGCCCTCGATGCTGGGCGGGTAGGTGCCGCGCGGGATGGCGCGGACATTGCCGTCGATGCTGGCCGCTATCTTGCGGGGATTGGTCACGACGATCTCGTAGGCCTTTTCCCTGGGCAGGTAGCTGAACTGGTTCAGCATATCCTCGGTGGTGCGGTAGAACAGGGGCGGCTGGTTGTCCGCGTCCTTGAAGCCGTTGCCCGCCTGCAGGACAGAGCGGTAGATGGCGTCCTCCGGCTCGGTGAAATGGACGTCGCCGGTGGCGATGACGGGCTTGTGCAGGTCTTCGCCCAGCTTGATGACGGTGCGGTTGAAGTCCTTGATGACCTCTTCGCTCTCCACCTTTCCATCCCGCACCATATAGGCGTTGTTGCCCAGAGGCTGTACCTCCAAAACATCGTAGTACGATGCAATTTTCTTCAGTTCTTCGTAGGAGCGGCCCTCCACGATCGCCCTGTAAAGTTCTCCTGCTTCACAGGCAGAAGTGAGGATAAGGCCGTCCCGGTACTTGTTCAGAAGGCTGCGGGGAACGCGGGGCTTCTTGAAGAAGTAGTTGACATGGGCCTCGCTGACGATCTTATAGAGGTTTTTCAGGCCCATCTGGTTACGCACGAGGATGATGAGGTGATAATACTTCTTTTTCAGCACCTCGCGGTTCCCGCCGAGGCCGGTGTTGATGCCGCTGACGGCAGTCACCTGCTTTTCCTCCAGATCTTTCAGCATGACGCAGAAGATGCGGCCCAGTGCGGCAGAGTCCTCGCAGGCGCGGTGGGCCTCGTAGGCGGGCAGCTCCAAATGCTTGTTGATGGTCCCCTGCTTGTAGTTGTGGAGGCCGGGGTACATAGCCTGAGCCATGGTCAGGGTGTCGATATAGGTCGGCTCAAACTCGATTCCGCCCCGCTTGGCGGCGGCGCGGAGGAACCGGATGTCGAAGGAGTGGGCATTGTGAGCCACGAGGATGCGGCCATCTACAAAGTCGAGGAAGGCTTTCAGCGCCTCGGCCTCGCCGGGGGCGTCAGCCACCATCTCGTTGGTGATGCCGGTCAGCTCGGTGATCTTGGAGGTGATGGGCTTTCCGGGTTTTACGAAGGTGTCGAATTCTTCCACCACCTCTCCGTTCCGCACGATGACCGCGCCGATCTCTGTCAGATATTCCACGCCGGGGTCGAGACCCGTCGTCTCAGTGTCGAAGACGCAGAACTCGCCGTTCAGCGGCTCGTCTTTCACGCCGTAGACGCAGGGTATCATGTCATCGACAAAGTAGGCCTCACAGCCGTAGATGAGCTTGAAGTCCGGGTCTGTCTTGTGGATGGCGTCCGCCGCCAGCATGGCCTCGGGGTAGCCCTGACAGACGCCGTGGTCGGTGATGGCGATGGCCGGGTGGCCCATCCGGTGGGCCAGCTTGACGATGCCGCCGGGGTCGCAGAAGGCGTCCATGCTGGACAGCTTGGTATGCAGATGCAGCTCCACCCGCTTGACGGGGGCGTTGTCCTCCCGCTTTTTGCGCTCGACAAAGAGGACGTCGTAGGGCCAGACGATATAGTCGTGTTCGTACTTATCGTAGGAGCAGTCGCCGCGCACCACGACCGTCGTCCCCTTGGGGATGGACTCCCACTTGGAGCAGTCCTCCCCTTCCTGCGCACGGATCTTCAGGTTGATGGAGCCGGTGTAATCGGTGATGGAAACAGTGTATATCTTGCGGAAGCTGCCCTTCACCTCGGTGAAGAAGACGTCGCCCCAGATCATGCACTTGCCGCCCTCGCCGCCCAGATCCTTGAGGGGGGTGAGGTTTTTCGGGGTGAACATCTTGCCGTGGAAGATGGTGACGGGCTTGTCCGTGAGGTCGAGGCCCTCCACCTTGATGGAGGGAGCAGTGTTCTTTTTCTCAAACTTGACGACAGGCGGCGCAATTTTCCGTTCGAGCTTTTCTTCCATCTGGCGCTGTTCGGCCTCGCCCACGCTGCTTTCCAGCGTCACTCTGGGCTTTACGCCGGTGTGGGCAGCAATGCGCTCCGCCAGCAGGCGCTCGAACTGCATCTCCTGCAAAAACTTCGTGCCGTGGCAGACGCCGATGGTGATGTTCTGACCGGTGATGGTGATGCGGCAGCGGTCGAGGAAGCCGTTGATAGGGACGCCGTCCCGCTTCATCTCCTCCATCAGCTCCCGCAGACCGGCTTCATCCAGCGTCGCATAGCCGAAAAGATTGTTGATGCGGAGCTCGAAGCCCTCGTAATCCGGTGCCAGCGAGGCCAGCAGCCGGGCGCACAGCCCCTTGTCCAGCGGGGCAGAACTGCGCAGCGTAAAGATGACCTGCCGCTCCTGCCGCAGCATCTGGGCGTGCTCGACGACCACGCGGCCAAAACAGGCCGCAAAGTCCGGGTCCGCCATAAACTGCGGCCATAGCTGGGAAACAAGTGGTGTCACAGTGGTACTCCTTTTCTATCAGATAACAGCACAAACTGCCGCGCCCCGGAAAAGGGCGTGGCAGCAGGTCGTTCTTGAGCTTACAGCTTATCGATCTCCTCCATGAACTGGTCGAGGATATTATCCCCCGTCAGCTTCCTGACGGGTTCGCCGTGGACGAACAGCACTGCCTCGCCCTTGCCGCCGGCAATGCCGATGTCCGCCTCACGGGCCTCGCCGGGGCCGTTGACGACACAGCCCATGACAGCCACCTTGATGGACTTTTTGCAGCCCTGAAGCCGACGCTCCACCTCATTTGCGATTTCGGTGCAGGGGTACTGGGTGCGGCCGCAGGTCGGGCAGGTGATGACCTCCGGGCCGGCCACCGGGAAGCCGACAGCGCGCAGGATATTGTAGCCTGCTTCCACTTCCTTCTCAGGGTCAGCAGCCAGCGAGACACGAATGGTGTCGCCGATCCCCTCCAGCAGCATCCCGCCGATGCCCATGCCGCTCTTGAGCAGACCCATCTGGTAAGTGCCGGCCTCCGTGACACCCACATGGAGCGGGTAGTCGGTCACAGCGCTGAGCTGGCGGTATGCCTCCATCATGCGGGGGACGTTGGAGTTCTTGATGGAGATGACAATGTTGTTGAAGTCGAACTTTTCCAGCAGGTGGACATGGTACAGAGCGCTCTCCACCATCGCTTCCGGCACAGGTGCGCCGTACTTGGCGAGGATGTGCTTTTCCAGACTGCCGCCGTTGACGCCGATGCGGATGGGGATATTTTTCTGCTGGCAGGCATCCACGACCGCCTTCACGCGGTCATCGTCGCCGATGTTGCCCGGGTTGATGCGGATCTTATCCACCCCCACATCGGCACAGGCGATGGCAGCCTTGTAGTCGAAGTGGATGTCCGCCACGATGGGGATATTCACGGCGTTCTTGACAGCCTCGATGCACTTGGCGTCTGCCGCGCTGGGACAGGTCACGCGCAAGATCTGACAGCCTGCCGCCTCACAGCGCTTTGCCTGCGCCACATTGCCCTCGATGTCCTCCACCGGGACGTTCAGCATGGTCTGTACAGCAATGGGATTCTTGCCGCCGATGGTCACATTGCCGATCTTCACTTCACGTTTCAGCTGCCGCATGGTTTTACCTCTTTCAAACTGCTCCGGTCACGAGCCGGACGATGTCATTGTACGTTGCAAAGAGCATCAGGCCGAACAGCAGCGCAAAGGCTGCGACGGTCAGGCTGCCCTGGATCTTTTCCGGCACTGCATGGCCGGTGACTGCCTCGATGAGCAGGAAGACGATCTTTCCGCCGTCCAGCGCCGGGAACGGCAGCAGATTCAAGACGCCGAGGTTGATGGTGATGAGTCCCAGCATCTCAGCCACATCCTCCCAGCCGTAGCTTGCGGCCTGACCGATGGCGGTCACGATGCCCACCGGGCCGGACAGGTCGTTGATGCTCTCGCGGCCCCGCAGAAGGTCGGCCAGCGAGGTATAGATGATGCGTCCATAGTAGATAACGCTGTTGGCCGACTCTTTCAGGACGTTCAGCGGTGTTTTTTTGAGGCCGTAGACTGTAAAGCCCAGTGTCATGTGGGTCTGGCCCTGCTCATCCTGCCAGGTGTCGAACTGGACGTCCGGCAGCTCCACGAGCCTGCCGTCCCGGCGGACGGTGAAGTCCGCGCGGTAGCTCTCGGTGCGCATGAGCTCGTAGAGCATATCGTTGGCCACGAAGCAGTGCCGCCCGTTGACGGCCACGATCTCGTCGCCGGCCTGCAGGCCGGTCTGGCCGCAGAGGGCGTTGTCCTCCACGGCATAGATGACCTTGCTGGTGATGGGCTCACTGCGCAGCGAGATGAGGAGCAGCAGCACCACGAAGCCCAGCACGAAGTTCATCACCGCGCCTGCCGCCATCACCAGCATCCGCTGCCAGACAGCCGCCTCGTTCAGCGGCTTGCCTGTCCGCTGCGCCAGCACCTCCGGCGGGATGTCCGGGCCGTCATCGTCCCCGCTTCCACCCTCGGCCTGCTCGCTCTCGGGGCTCTCCTCCCCTTCCAGCGCCACAAAGCCGCCTACGGGCAGGAGCCGCAGGGTATACTGTGTGCCTTTGCGGTAGGTCTTGATGAGGGTCGGACCCATGCCAATGGAAAACTCGTTGACCTGGACCCCGCAGAGCTTTGCCACTGCAAAATGGCCGAACTCGTGGATCGCGATGACTGCGCCGAAGATGAGCAGCGCGGCAGCAAAGGTGATGAAAACTGACATTATTTCTCCTATATTACAGGTGTGCTCTCACGAATGCGCGGGCCATACGGTCACACTCATACACATCCGCGAGGCTGTAGTCGCCGCCGAAGCTGTCGCTGTCCACGACAGCCTCCACCAGACGGCCGATGTCGAGGAAGCCGATCTTATCCTCGAGGAAGAGCTTGACGGCCTCCTCGTTGGCACCGTTGGCGGCGCAGGGGCCGAGACCGCCCTTTCGGATGGCCTTCTTGCAGGCGGCGAGGCAGCGGAACGTCTCCTCGTCGGCCACATCGAAGGTCAGCAGCTTGAGGGTGGTGAAGTCCAGCTCCGGCACGACGCCCGGCACACGGGCCGGATAGGTCAGCGCATACTGGATGGGGATGCGCATATCCGGCACACCCAGCTGGGCGATGATGGAGTTGTCGCTGTACTGCACCGCCGAGTGGACGATGCTCTGACGCTGGACGACGATTTGAATCTTCTCCGGAGGCAGACCGAACAGCCACACAGCCTCGATGAGCTCGAGGCCCTTGTTCATCAGGGTGGCGCTGTCGATGGTGATCTTTGCGCCCATGTTCCAGTTGGGATGCTTGAGGGCATCGGCCTTGGTCTTGCCCCGCAGCTCTTCGGTCTTCATGCCGAAGAAGGGGCCGCCGGAAGCCGTCAGCAGGATCTTGGTCAGGCTCTTGGCGCTCTCCTTATCCTGCAGGCACTGGAAGA
>OGRQ01002982.1_pt1 | contig 11267 bp, 10 predicted proteins | sample 1553521 | NCBI WGS metagenome assembly OGRQ01 (sample SAMEA2580088, study PRJEB22360) | human gut metagenome | biome: human gut; feature: human-associated habitat; material: faeces | place: Denmark | collected 2008/2010
GGCTACTCCGGCGGCCGGGGCCGTGCCGAAAGCCGACGCTTCCGGCAAGCTCAACGCATGGGTAGACGTGCCCACGCCGTGGAGCCCCGGCGACATCAAGATGTGGTTCGGGGAGCTCGACGCCACCGGGAAATATCCGCTCATCAACGGAGAGGCAAATACCAGCTGGCATATCTGCGACGGCACGGACGGCACCCCGGACATGCGCGACCGCGTGCCCGTTGGGGCGAGCGAAACGAAGGCAAAGGGCACAAAGGGCGGAAGCGAGACGCACGGCCATACCGTCTCAGTGACCGTCGAGAACCATGCCGCAGCAAGTATTACCGGGAGCGTCGCAAGCGCGTACAGCGGGGTTTCTTCGTCAACAGCCAGCGCGAGTACCAGCGGAACAGTCGGTTCGACGACGCTTTCGACGTCTCAGATGCCCAGCCACAATCATAAGCTGGAAGAGAGCAGCGGTACGATACCTTCTGGCAGTCTCGGAGCATACGGTGTGCTGATACCGAATACTTCAGCAAGGGGCACCCATGCTACGGGTAGTTCCGGATCGCATACGCACGGTTTCAGCGGCGGTTCGCACAGTCACAGCATTTCAGAGAGTTCGCATACGCACAGCGCCGGGACGCTCAAGACCCCGGCCCTGTCGCATACAGCTTCCAGTGATGCCGCTGACGCTTCGACGCTCCAACCGTATGTTGCCCTGCATTTTCTGATGTATGTCGGATAAGGAGACGAGATGAAACAGCATGTAACCGTAATCCCCAGCGATGATCTGATCGCCGTCGATGGCGTCCCCCTGTGGTTCGGTTTCGTGGCCCCGGCCAACCTGCACGCCCTCCAGTGGCATGACGGCGCGGGTGAAATGGAATGGACGGACGACTTGAACCACCCGCTGACCACGCAGGATTACGACGCGGACGTGGCTCCGTTCGTGACGCTGTGGGAAGCGGAAAAGGCCCGGCTCGACGCCGAGGCGAACCGACCCCCGACGCTGGATGAGGCGAAGGCCGCGAAGCTCTCCGAAAGCAAGGCCGCCTTTGCAGCCGCCGAAGCCGACGGCTTTGTGGTGTCCTCCCTCGGCTTCCGGGCCGACGCCACCCGCCGGAGCATTGGCGACATCGAGGGCCTGATTGACCTCGTGTCCTCGGGCGTGCTCACGGCCCCGGTGACGTTCCGGGATTACGACAACGCCTACCACAGCCTGACCCTTGATCAGCTCAACACGCTGAGGCTTGAAGCGAAGGGAAGAGGCCCATTGCTTTACGCCCGGAAATGGGAACTGGAGGACGCCGTGGACGCCGCCGAAACCGTGGAGGCCGTGCAAGCGATTGATGCGGGGGCTGGCTGGCCGGGAGTCGAGGCATGACCTACGGAAAGCGAACGTTGATCGCCGTTGACCAGCTTCTCAATACGCTCCTCGGCGGCTGGCCGGACGAAACGCTTTCTTCCCGTTGTTGGCGATGGAGCCGGGACGGGGTCCGAGCATGGCCCCGGCGCGTGGTGGACAGGCTGTCCTTCTGGCAGAGGGAGCACTGCAAGAGCAGTTACGAGAGCGAGAGGGAGGGGAGGCAGTCGCCGCCGGAGTTGAGGAGGCAGGAATGAGCAAGATTGGGGAATGCAAATCAGGCAGGACGTGGAATGGATTCCGCGTTGAAGGCGGGAAGGCGGGCGAGTGCGTGAAGTTCGAGCGTATCCGGCGCATCACCGGGTACCTTGTCGGCACGGTGGAGCGTTTCAATGACGCGAAGCGAGCAGAGGTCATGGATCGAGTGAAGCACACCGTCTAAACAAAAAAATTCCCCCCCGGTGGTGTGCCCTGATGAAGGCATATCACGGCGCGAACCGAGAGGGGCGTTTCGCATTCGCACAGCATACCGATGCTCACTTTTTTGAGGTGTTGGGAAGACGCTTTTTGCCGTCTGCACCAAGCTGTTTAGTACAGGATATTCGTTACATATTAAAATAATTAGATAATATAGATTCACCGAAGGAAGAGAGCCTCTCTTGCCGGGAAGGCACGGACGGTATCAAGACAAAAAAACGGTTCCACACGCGGCGTAGCCGGATGCGGAACCGTTTTTTCGCGCGGAATGCACAAGAAACCACTCCAACGGGGGCATTCGTTCTCAGGCCGGCATGGAAGACAATCTGTGCCGGAAAAGCCTGCGAGCACAGATCCGATAACGTCGAAAGTCTTTGGAAAGGGAGAGACGCGAGCCGCGCTGACAGATTTTGGGAAAGGGGCTTTGCTGAAGAAAGCCCCTTTCCCGGTGTCTCTAACTTTTCAAGTGTACCCGCTCTAGTTCGCGGCGGCGGGAGCGATGGCGAAGCCCTTGGTGGTCCCGCCGGTCGAAGACGGCGTACCGGCGATCTTGGAGAGGAAGGTATCGCCGAGGGTTTCGATGTGATCGCTGATATTATCGAAATAATTCAAGTGAATCTGCTCTTCGCCGATGATCGTTTCAAACAGTTTGGCGGTCAGGATATCGCCGTTGTCCACACAGACTTTGCGAAGCTCGTTGTACACGAAGATGGTGTCGTCTTCACTGTCGCTGTCGCTGCTGTAAATCGCTTTGACTTCCTGTCCCTTGATCACCTTCCCGGCAACTTCGGAAGTAGGCTCGCCGCCGAGTTCTTTGATGCGCTCGGCGAACATTTCGCAGTGGCGCATTTCATCGATGGCGATGAGTTTCATATTCGCGGCAAGTTCGCCATAGTCCATGTCGTCCAGGTTGTAATGCTGGTTCATGTATTGATGAATCGCATGTAGTTCCATGCTCCGCGCCTTGTTCAGCGCTTCAACGACGTTGGCCTTGCGGGTTTCACGATCAGACATGGCAAATCTCTCCTTACAAATGTTTGTACCAATATACGTCACCCGGAAACGCCTGTCTATATAACATGGGGAATACAGGAAGCGCCGCTCCGGCTGAAACGGGTATTTTATGCGCAAGCGGCACGCGGCACAGTGAATCCCGCCGTACAGCACCCGGCACCAAGGTGACCGGGCCGCAACGGTTAGGCAAACCGGCGGGCATGTTCTGGACGAAAGCGCTACGGGCGTGCTACAGGCAGGAAGTACTCTTTTTCCCCCGGAGAAACATATGTTGGATTATCCCGAATATACTCTAGGCATTCAAGCCCGTTACGGCGAAGCGGGGACCGACGGCAAGATACGCCTCGGCGCGTTGGCGAACTGGTTTCAGGAGGCGGCCGGACACAATGCCTCGGCCCTCGGTTTCGGCGACGAGCGGCTTTTCGCGGAAGGGAAGGCGTGGATACTCACCCGGATGACCTTTCGTATCAAGGATCTGCCCTCGCCCGGCGACAAGGTGAACATCCGCACGTGGCCCGCGAAGCTCGAACATCTGGGGCACAGAGGATATGAAGTGTACAACGCTTCCGGTGAACTGATCGTCGCCGCCGTGAGCGCGTGGACGGTGCTGGCTCTCACCACCCGCCGCCTGACGGCCCTGCCCGAAGAGCTTGCCGCCGTCTATCCCGTGAACACGATTCCTTGCATCCCCTTCCCGTCCCGTACCATCCCACGGTTGCGCGAGGGGATAGGCAGCGCCGACGTGCTGGTACGGCGCGACGACCTCGACATCAACGGACATGTCAATAACTCAAAGTATCTTGGCTGGTTGCTTGAGTGTCTGCCGTGGTCCCCCGGTGAAAGCCTCATCCCGTCCCTGCTCGACGTGACATTCCGCGCCGAATGCTTCCCCGGCGATGCGCTCACCTCACAATGCGTCCCCCTGCCCGACGAAACCGACGCCACCGCGCCTGACGGGTTCCCGCAAGCGCCGCATGGCCTGCTGCATGTGATCCGCCGCACCGACTCGGGCGATGACGTCTGCCGCGCCGTGACGCGCTGGACGCAAAAAGTCCGGCTGCCTTAATGATGTGTTCCAGCATGGCCGCCCCCGATAACCTGACCAACTCCGAAAGGCCGTTTCAGACGGCCTTTTTACTGCGCTTTGAAGTGGATTTCCGGTTCTCAAGCACATTTCACATGAAACGGCTTAGAGCCTTTCGAAATGAGAATCCCCTGACCCAAACGCAATCCTTTGACAGTATAACATATTATAAATTATGAATAAAAATCTATCATTCGACTGGACGATTCTTGGAATGGTATATCATTCAAAAGGTAATCCGCGCCAGTCCCCATTCGGCCCCTTCCGCAACCGCAAGCAAGGTATCGTTTCCGTTCCATACCAATACCGACCCAATGCCGACCATTTACCGCTTGCACAAAACCGACCAATTCCGCACTGTGGGGAAATGTACGGGCATACAGTGGCATCCGAGACATTTTTCCGCATCCAACATGGGCTCCATACAGTGCCTTTCAGCATATACCGCGCACAGGTCCATGTATCCATCCGTTTTCACCCAATATGAACTTAATGACCCGTTGTGAAAAAAAGAATATCAGTCCATCATAAAGCGCGACACATTTTTTGCTTGCACACTCGATTCCGAGAGGATACCTCTCAATAAGTTGAAACAACGGCATAAATGGCTTGATGTGACGCCATACGCCGATTCTGGACGATCTTATGCGGAGAGACCTTTTCCATCGCGCACATCTGTCATCTTCCGGTTTTATCTGCATATCACCGTGTACTTTATACTCTTTTTCCTATTTCAATTTTTTGAGGGCAAAAGCAACAAAAATGGTCTGAGTGGTCTATTTACGGTTGACAGAATCTTTCAATGGTCATATTGGCCTTACCAATTCAGTGAGGAAAGCATCATGCCCAAAACAGACTCTTCCGCCGGGCGTCCGCGCCGGAGCTATCAGAAGCTCACGGAACGCCTCCGGCAATTCATGGCGGAAGGCCATTTCCGCGACGGGGACAAACTGCCCCCGGAACGGGCCCTTGCCGAGTCCTTCGGCGTTTCCCGCAGCAGCGTCCGCGAAGCCATCCGTGCTCTTGCCGAAAAAGGGCTCCTCGAAAGCAGGCAAGGGGATGGGACGTATGTCCGCGTGCCCGACATAGAGCCGCTCAAGGAGGCCATCCTTGAAGCCGTGGATTCCGAGGGCCTGATGTTCGACGAAGTGACGGAATACCGCCGCATCGTGGAGCCGGGCATTGCGGAAATCGCCGCTGTGCGCCATACATCCGAACAGCTTGACCGCCTCAAGATCATCGCCTGCGATCAGCAACGCCGCCTGCTCGTCGGCGAGAACGACGGCGATCTCGACGCCAGATTCCACCTCGCCCTCGCCGAATGCACGGGCAACAAACTGCTTATAGACACCGTCGCCCGGCTGAACCGCATCTACGCCAAGGGGCGCACCCCGGAGCTGCGGGACACGCCGTGGCGCCAGTTCTCGGTTTCCTCCCACCTGCGCATCATCGACGCGCTTGAGCGGCGGTCCCCGGAAGACAGCCGCAAAGCCCTCGAAGAGCATATCGATACGGTTATCCACAAACACCTTTTCGCCACCGTGAGGGACTGACATGCTGATTTCACTGGTTGTTTACTGTTTGCTCGGGGCTATTGCGGGCGTTCTGGCCGGGCTTCTCGGCGTGGGCGGGGGCATCGTCATCGTGCCCATGCTCGTCTTTGCGTTCGGCTGGCAAAACTTCCCTCCGGACGTGCTCATGCTCATGGCACTCGGGACGTCGATGGGCAGCATCATGTTTACGTCGATTTCCAGCTCGCTGGCCCACAGCCGCAACAAGGGCGTCCAGTGGGATGCCGTGCGGAACATCACCCCCGGCATCCTGATCGGCACCTTCTGCGGGTCGTTCCTGGCTTCCCACGTTCCGGCGCGGTTCCTTCAGCTCTTTTTCGTAGCCTTCCTCTTCTTCGTGATCACCCAGATGCTCAGCGGCAAAAAGCCCAAACCGTCCCGCCACCTGCCCGGTCTCGGAGGCATGAGCGTCGCGGGCGGGATCATCGGCGTGGTTTCAAGCCTCGTGGGCATCGGCGGCGGCACGCTTTCCGTGCCCTTCCTGCTCTGGAACAATCTGGACATGCGCAAGGCCATCGGCACCTCGGCGGCCATCGGCTTCCCCATCGCCCTTGCCGGATGTTTCGGCTACATCGTGAACGGCTGGAACGCCGCGAACCTGCCGCCCTATTCCTTCGGCTACATTTACCTTCCGGGGCTGTTCGGCATCGTCATCGTCAGCATGTTCACCGCTCCGCTGGGCGCGCGCCTCGCCCAGACCCTTCCGGTCCCCAAACTTAAGAAATGCTTCGCCCTCCTGCTTATCGTCGTCGGCATCAGGATGCTGCTCAAGGCGCTGTAAACAGACGGCACCAAAAGGCGGGGAACAACCCCGCCTTTTTATGGGCAACACCCTCTCTTTTCCGGCCCCCCTCAGACACCCGGCGTCAGGGGCCAGAGGATGAACACGGCGACCGTCCAGAAAGCATGGGAAAGGATGCAGGGGACGAGGCTGCCGGTTTTCCAGTAGAGCCAGCCCCAGAACAGGCCCGCCGTCAGGGCGGCCATGACCAACATGAGGTTCCCTGAAAAAACGTGGACCCCCGCGTAAACGCACACCGCAAGGAGCCATCCGGCCTTTCCGCCGAAGCGGTGCATGAACCAGCGCTGGATGAAGCCGCGCCAGAAAACCTCCTCGGCGGGGCTGGTGATGAAAAGCAGTACCAGCGCCATGGCGAGCGGCGAACCTTCATGGCGGATATCGTAGATGGCCGACACCTGATGCGGCGCAAAGCGGAACAGCCAGCCGGAAAGCGTATTGCCGAGCGCAAAGATCGCATAGAGGAGCGCCGCCGAAACGAGGCCGATGAGCACGGCCCGCCCGGTCCACTCCGTCCGTTTCATCGGAACGCCCGCGAACCAAAACGAGAGCAGAGCCAGTACCGAGGCCGCCGTGCCCATGCCGATCCAGAAATTGACCCAGTGCAGGCCGAAATTCACCCACCAAAAGAACGCGGCCAGTGCCAGCGTGCCGCACACCTGTCCCGCTGTGGGAATGCGCGGCGTCATGCGAATATCCCCCTGATCAGGCCCTGCGCCAGTTCAAGGCCGCGCGGCAGCAGTATTCCGGCGATGAGCAGCAGTCCGAAGAGGAAATGGTGCCTCGCGGATACGCCGTCCAGCGATACGAGTTCGGATTCGGGCAGAGGCCGGGTTCCGAGCTTCCGCAGCGTACGCCACAATCCCGGCGCGAGCACGAAAGGCAACAATCCTGAAAGCGGCAAGACGCCGAATGCGGCGAGAAGCAGCAGGACGCCGTACGCGCCTGCGCACAGGGCCGCGTACAGGTACAGGGCTTTCCTGCGGCCCAGCAACATGGCGAGAGTCGTGCTCCCGGCCTCGCGGTCGTGCGCGATGTCGCGGATGTCGTTGGCGTGCATGATGCTGGTGACGAGGCACGCAATAGGCAGGGAGGCGAGAAAGGGCCGCCAGTCAAGGGAGCCTCCCTGGATGTAGTAGGCGGGAAGCGCCATGAGCGGCCCCATGAGCAGGAACACCATAATCGGGCCGCAGGCATGGTATTTGTAAGGCCAGAAGCCGCTGGTGTAGCCGTAGCCGCCCGCAATCCCCACGAGGCCGAAGGCGAGGATCGGCCAGCCGCAGGCGAACCCGAGCACGATGGCCACGGCAAAGGCCACGCACAAGGCGATGAGGCCGCCCCGCCGCATGGCTTCGGGGACCGTTTCAGCCTGCAAGTCAAACGCCGTTATCATTTCTCCGTTCACGACCGCGGCAACGCCATTGATGGCGGCGTGTACGGGAGACGTAATCAAAAAAAACAAAAGAAACGCGGTACTGACGATGCGCACGCTATGCTCCTTGATATTCTGGCTCTGGGATTGAAACACTCCCAGCCTTGTTTTTGCAACACTGAACACACAAAAAGATTTCCTCGGACGGAACTTTCTCAAGATGCGTTCGGCCCAATGGAAAACGTCTTTAGAGTGCTGTCTGTGCGACAATTTTTTGGCAAGATACGCTGATTCCCGCCAACTTGCAACGCCGGGACTTTCTAACGCTCCCGGGCAATCAGTCCGTCAGAAGTGTCCCCAGCGCCAGTCTGGCGGCATCAAGCCTGCGCGGGGTGGGCAACTGCATATCCAGCTTCAATTCAAGGCTTGATGGAGGAATCAACTTGGCATTGCCTTTTTGCGCACTCAAGAACGGCACCAGTTTCTCGGGTGCGATGGCGTTCTGCTTCTCATCCCAGAGGACACGGAGCCGATCCTCGTATACGTCCGCCTTCAAGGCTTGAGCGCCGCTCAGGAATTGCTTCAGTGCCAGTACCGCCATAAAGATTTCCAGTGGTTGCGGTAAAATGCCAAAGCGGTCTCGAAGCTCGAGTTCAAGTTCCTGGCGGGCCTGAGCGTCCGGAGCAGCGGATAGCCGCTTATACCAACGCAGGCGTTCCCGTCCATCCGTAATATAGTCCTCGGGGATATGGGCGGTAAGCCCCAAATTGAGTTCCGTTTCAATCTGTAATGATACGCCGCCGTTTTTGATCTTATTGACGGCTTGTTCGAGCATTTCAAGATACAGTTCAAGCCCCACACGTCCCATATGACCGGACTGAACCTCACCAAGAATGTTTCCGGCGCCACGCAACCGCAAATCTTCCATCGCGACTTGGAAGCCCGCGCCCAAGTAATCCATATCAAGGATAATGCGCAAACGTTCTTTTGTTGCAGCCGGCAGCCGCTCCAGATCAGAAACAACGAAACAGGCAAAAGCCTGCCGATCGGACCGCCCCACCCTGCCCCGCAGCTGGTACAACTGCCCCAGACCGAAAAGATGTGCCTGATCGACGATCAACGTATTGGCCCGAGGGAAGTCCAGCCCCGATTCAACAATGGCGGTACAAACCAGAATGTCCAACTCGCCATGCCAAAATGCGTGCATGGTTTCTTCAAGCTTCTTTTCCGGCAGCTGCCCATGCGCCATGCCGATACGCGCATTCGGAGCCAGTTCCTTGACGAACTCAACGACCCGCTCCAGCCCCTGCACCCGGTTATGGACCCAAAAAACCTGCCCCTCACGGGCCAGTTCCCGTTCAATCACCTGCCGAAGTGTTGCCTTATCCCGCTCCAGCAGCGCCGTAGAAACGGGTTTACGCTCAGGAGGGGCCGTCTCGATGACCGAAAGTTCGCGGACTCCGGACATGGATAGCTGAAGCGTCCGGGGAATCGGAGTGGCCGTCAATGTGAGCGCATCAACGTTCTTTTTGATTTTCTTAAGTTTCTCTTTGTGCCGAACGCCGAAACGCTGCTCCTCATCAAGGATAAGCAAGCCAAGATTCGGGAGAACCACATCGTCCGAAAGGAGCCGATGCGTACCGATGAGGATGTCGATCTGTCCGGAAGCCGCCGCTTTGAGCACTTCTTTCTGCTTGGCCGAAGAAACGAAGCGACTCAGCAGCCCGACATTGAGCGCAAAGCCCGAAAGCCGGGAGCGGAAGGTCTGGTAATGCTGCTCGGCAAGAACTGTCGTGGGACACAACAGTGCGACCTGACGCCCTTCCGAGGCGGCTCTGAACGCCGCCCGCAGAGCAACCTCCGTTTTGCCGAACCCCACGTCTCCGCACACAAGCCGATCCATAGGCTCGGGTTTTTCCATATCAGCCAGGACGTCCTGTATGGCTTTCGCCTGATCAGGCGTTTCCTCGAAGCCGAAGGACGCTTCAAATTCACGGTACAACTCCCCAAGAGGAGGATACCGGAACCCCTTGGCCACTTTACGCCACGCATACATTTCAATCAGGTCTTCGGCGATTTTTTCGATAGCCTTGCGGGCTTTTTCCTTGCCGGATTGCCAGGCTCCGCCGCCCAGACGATCCAGCGACGGCTGCGCTTCTCCTCCGCCCTTAAAGCGTTGGATGAGGGAAAGGCGATCCACAGGAACGTAAAGCCGATCATCTCCGGAATAATGCAGCAGCAGGAAATCGTTGGCAGTGCTGCCCGTTTCCATGCGTAACAGCCCACCAAAGCGGGCAATGCCGTAATCCCGATGGACCAGCAAGTCGCCGGGCTTCAACTCGTCATACCGATCAAGCCCCTTGAAGGCTCCTGTAGGAACGCGGCGGCTTTTCTCCGCATGTGGCTGGAGGAGATCTTCCCCGAGTATGAGGCTCTCATCCCAAATCAGTTCAGCACCGACCCGAAATGGCGCCACCAAAGCGAACAGGCCATGCTGTTCCCCGGAATACCGCAGCAAAGGGGACAAGCCATCCTGAGAGGCCAGATTCAAAAATTTCGTACGGCTCTTTTCGGAAGCAAAGCACAAAATCGTCTGCCGCTTGTCGTTCTGCCACCGTTTCAGTGCTTGAACGAGCGTCTGCCAAGGGCGATCCTGCTCCGCAGTCGAAGGAAACAGCTCCTCGAACGAAGAAAGGCTCCGTTCCGGCAGATCATGGATTCCTTTGGCGATGCCCATCACCAGCGGTTCCGCGTGAACACAGGCGAACCGCTCGCAAGCGCTTTCCACATCGCTTGCTTCGCGCATGGCCAAACGCTGCGGCTGAGGACGGCCCTCCACATCCTGCGCTTCGAAGGCTTCCGTCCAAAGACGTTCCGCTGAGGACAACATATCACGAAGATCGGTGAGCCCCGGCAGAACCCATACGGTATCGGCAGGGAGCCATGCTTCCAGATTGGTCGCCGTATCATAGCAGCAACCCGGCAATAAGCGGAAATCGCCCTGTTCCTGTAAGCGGGTCAACCCGAACCGTTCATTTTCGGTCAGCATGTTTTTCTGGAACAGGCTTTTCCAGCGTGCCTGCATCTTCGCTTGGTCAGCGGGCGACTGTCGAACGGGTGACACGGGAAGAACACGTACTTCAGAAAGATTTGCCTTCGAACGCTGGCTCACGGGATCGAAAAGGCGGATCTCCTCTATGAGATCCCCAAAAAAATCAAGACGTATGGGCTTATCATAGCCGGGAGGCATGATGTCGAGAATATCACCACGTCTGGCGATCTCGCCCGGATTCGAGACCATGGAAACACGCTCATAGCCCCATTCAACCGCCTGTTCGAGTATCATATCCAACGAAACGTCTTCACCCCGTATGAGGGTAACCTCCCGGTTCTCGAAGAAATCCAGAGGCACCAACTTGGGGAGCAGGTTATCGGCGGTCAGGATAAGCCCTTTGGCCTGTCCACTGCGCAAGGCGTACAGAGCGGCCAAGCGTTCCGTCCAGCCCTCACGGTTGGCCGAGCGAGGCGAAAACGGCGGCAGAGACGCCCAGCCGCCCTTATCAAAGGCATCCGGCAAAAAGTCGCCGCTGGACAACTCGGGAGAG
>OGRQ01002990.1_pt1 | contig 11242 bp, 9 predicted proteins | sample 1553521 | NCBI WGS metagenome assembly OGRQ01 (sample SAMEA2580088, study PRJEB22360) | human gut metagenome | biome: human gut; feature: human-associated habitat; material: faeces | place: Denmark | collected 2008/2010
CGAACCAAATATTAAATATGCGAAAGACATGGAGCAGAAATTCAAGGGTGATTATGTAAGATTTTCCGGATTTAACCAGATGACAGATGGATTAATATTAAAGAAAGAAGGTCATTTACTGGAACCTTATGAGGGGACAACAATAACCTGTAAAAAAGAGATTGATTATGAGAAGCTTGAAAAACAGGTTTTGGAAGCAGATGAAAATGGTATCCGGTATACACTTCATTCGGAAGGAGATGGAGCATTCCATGAAATTTTAAATATTTATGAAAAGTGCAGAAAAAAGAATGGAAAGCTTGAAAATCGTCATGGAATTACTGATTTGGAACTGACAGATCCGGAAGATGAAAAGAGAATGGCTGCATTGGGAGTATTCGGTGAAATCTATGCACAAGTATATGCATTAGATACCTATGAAGGATATGTGAATGCATATGAAAAAGTAATAGGTGAAAGGCAAAAAAGATATTTAAACTATAGGTCACTCATAAAAAATGGTGTCAGACTTTGTGGAGCAACAGATTTACCATTATTGATTCCAAGCATACCGGAATCTATATATTACGGATGTGCCAATTATGGCAGTGATCATAATAAAAGGATCAATCCGGAAAATGGTTTGACTGTGCAGGAAATGTTAGATGCATGGACAATTAACAGCCAATACGCAATGGAAAGAGAAAAAGAGTTTGGCAGTATTGAAATGGGAAAAAAAGCAGATCTGGTAATTTTTGACAGAAATATTTTTAAAACACCGATGGAAGAAATGCTCTTAGTGCAAGTTGAAAAGACAATGGTAAATGGAAAAATAGTGTATACAAAAGAGGAGGATTTATAATGCCAGAAAAAACAAATAAAGCAGGATTAAATGGAAGTAAGATAGCAGTGTTGCTGATTTTAGGATTTGTAAATGCAATAATGTATTGTTTCCCATATGTCAGATATGTATTTTATGACCAGCAGATCGCAGCAATGAAGATTACGAACGAACAGTCTGGTATATTGATGTCAGCATATTCACTAGCTATGCTTTCAGCAATGATCCCGGGAGGAATTCTTGCAGATAAGCTGCCGGTAAAGAAAGCAATGCTTGCTTCGATATTCGGATCATTTGTCCTTATCTTAATTTATATATTTACGATGGACTTTAAAATAGCCTGTGTGATTTGGTTTTTATGTGGTCTGACCACGAACTTTGTGTTCTGGTGTTCCATCACAAAAGGTGTTGGAATGGTCGGAACAGACGAAACACAGGGAACCTGCTATGGTATTTATTATGCGGCATCAGGACTGATTTCAGCATTAGTGAATGCAATCTGCCTTTGGGCAAGTAAATTTGGAGCAGATGAAACTCATGCGTTTGTGATTGCAATGTGGGTTATGGCAGTTGGTACAATATTAGCATTTTTAATGCTTTTGCTATTTTTTAAAGAAAAAGATGTTGCAAGTAAGAACCCGGACGATGTATTTCAGATAAAGCATATTGGTGTTGTATTAAAAAACCCGACAACCTGGATGTTCTCGATTATGGTGTTATGCTCTTATGGAATTTATACAAGTTTATCTTATTTTTCACCATACCTTACAGATGTGTTAGGCGTTCCACTTGTAAATTCATCCATTATCAGTATTGTCAGAAGTAATTTAATGAATCTGCTTTGTCCATTGGGCGGTTATATTATAGATAAAATTTTTAAATCTGCAAATAAGTGGTATATTACGGCATTTGCTATAATGGCAGCAATATATGCATTTGTAATGATAATGCCAAATACAGTAAGTTCAGGATTTGCAACATTTGTATCATTACTTCCGGCTGCAATCGCAATGATGTTATATGGTGTTATCTGGTCAGGATTAAAAGAATGTAAATTTAACTCAGCATTTATTGGCACAGTAATTGGAATTGGTTCCGTATTAGGATATGCACCGGATTTCTTTTATTTCCCGATATTCGGAAAATGGATGGATTTATATGGAAACGATGCATATAGAATGATCTTTGGATTTTTAATGGGATCAGCGATTGTCGGTATTATTATGGCAGTATTAATCAGAATCAGAATAAAAAAAGCAAACTAAAAACAAATTAAAGATAGGAGAACAAAATTATGAAGATTGAAGAATTTGATGTACAGGCAATGGTAAATGATATTCAGAAAGAAAATGGAACAATTTCTGAAGTGTATTTTGTGGCATGTGGAGGATCTTTGATTGATTTATATTCGAGCAATTATTTTGTAAACAAAGAATCAGCATCCATGATCGGGGAATGGATCCCAAGTAAAGAATTTGTTTTGACACCACCTAAACGTTTAGGAAAACATTCGTTGGTATTCATCTGCTCACATGGCGGAAATACAAAAGAAACAGTAGAAGCAGCAGATACAGCAACTGAGGCAGGAGCATTTGTAATTACATATACATCGGATGAAACAAGCAAATGTGCAAGTGATAAATATCATGCAATTGTGTATAAATGGGTGGATGAAACTTTACAGAAGGATAAACCAATGTGTATTACATATGCCATTTTGAACGAACTTATTCATCGTCAGGAGCCGGAATACAAATTGTATGATGTCATGAAAGACGGTATTATTAAATGTGATGGAATTATTCGTAAAGCAATGAAAAAATATCAGAATAAAGCATGGAATTTTGCCGAGCACTATTACAATGCACCATTTTTATATATTATGTCTTCTGGGGCTGCATATGCACAGTGTTATGGATTTGCAATTTGCTCTTTACAGGAAATGCAGTGGATGGATTGCTGTTATTTGAACTCTGCGGAATATTTCCATGGACCATTTGAAGTCACGGATGAAGATCATTTATATATTCTGATGATGTCCGTTGGAAAAACAAGAGAAATTGATCTCAGAGCAAAAGCATTTCTTGATAAATATGCTAAAAAATATGAAATTATTGATGCAGCAGAATGTGGACTTGATGGAATTGATAATGCATGCGTAGATTACTTTAATGCTCCGTTATTTTATGAGATGAGCGTTTTATATAGAACAGCAATTCAGAACAAGACAGGTCATCCGCTCGATATGAGAAGATATATGGGTGTTGTAGAGTATTAATATACAAGATGGAGGATTTGAGATGGAATATAATGTCAGTGTTGTTGGATTTGGTGACAATGTAGTCGATATCTATACGCATTCAAACAAACAGTATCCGGGTGGAAATTGTGTAAACTTTGCGGTGTATGCAAAAATGTTTGGAGCAAAGAGATCTGCATATATGGGATATTTTGGCACAGATGTAAATGCAGATCATGTAATTGAAGCTTTGCATAATGAAAAGATAGAGACCGTTAAGTGCAAGAAAATATCTGGCGAAAATGGATATTCCAGATGTAAATTAGAAAATGGCGACAGAGTATTTCTTGACTATAATGAAGGTGGTGTGAGAAGCCGGCATATTTATGAATTAGATGAATTTGATATAGAATATCTGAAACAGTTCGATCTGGTTCATTGCGGCAATTATTGTTATATGGAAAGCCAGCTTCCAAAAATCAAAGAGGCGAATATTCCATTATCATTTGATTTTTCTGATGATTCTACGGAAGAGTATTATATGCAGATCGCACCGCTTGTGACATATGCATTTTGCTCATATGACGGAACAGATGAAGAGGTAAAAAAACATTTGAAAAAAGTTTCAGATCTCGGACCGGAAATTGTATGCGCTTCCCGCGGTGCAAAGGGTTGTATGCTATACTGTAATGGAAAGTATTATGAGCAGAAGGCTGTTCCGATTGAAAAAGTTGTAGATACAATGGGAGCAGGAGATTCCTTAATTACAACATTTATGGTTGGTTACACAGATGCTAGAAAAAAAGGCATTAGTCAGGATGAAGCAATAGTATCAAGTATTGCAGAGGCAGCAAAATTTGCAGCAGAGATTTGTCAGATAGATGGAGCTTTTGGGTATGGAAGAGAAATTCTAATGGACAAATTGAAAAATTAATATGGAAAAGGTATCTTCGAAGAATACTTAACTAAATGTAGTAATTAGTTGACATGGCATCAGAAATTATCTACAATGAAATAGTAAAAACTAATTAGGAGGATTTAGTTATGATTCAACAGAGAAACATTGCAGTATGTATTATTTTATCCATCGTTACATGTGGTATTTATGGTATTTATTGGTTTATTGTTCTTTCTAATGATACCAATACAGTATCCAATGCGGAGAATGCCACATCCGGAGGAGTTGCTTTTGTTTTAAGCCTGATTACCTGTAACATTTACGGTTTATACTGGGCTTACAAGCAGGGAGAGAAGATCGACAAGGCAAAAACTGACAGAGGCATCCCATCAAGCAATAGCGGAGTTATATATTTAATTTTATGCTTTGTTGGATTAGGAATTGTTGCAGAAGCATTAATGCAGAATGAATTGAATAGCCTTGCATAAGGGTTAGAAAAATAATAAATCCCTGATAGTCTGGCAGAACGTCAGATTGTCAGGGATTTATTATTATGCCGTTTGTTGGAAGTTCAGGGAGCGTATGTGTGAACAGGCGTAAAATATAAATGCCAAAGACAACGATACCGAGCAGACAAGTGATGAACGTCAGATAAGGCGGCTTTTTTTCGAATATATATTTATAAATCCAAAGATAAAGAAAGTATGGAATCAGAAGAAAGATGCAGGGGTTCATCTGAAAAGCAGTTGAAAAATGGGCTGTGAGAAAACTGCTCCCAGCCCGCGTGAGACCACAGGCAGGACATGGAAAGCCAAATAAAATAGCAATTGGACAGACAGAGTGAAAGAGATATTGAGTAACGCTCATGTATATAATAATACAAAGGATTGCAATGCGATTATGGTACAGATCGGATAAAAAATTTTTAATTCCTTTTAAAATGAACATATGATCTCCAAAATATAAAAAACGATAGACAAATTATAAGTAGTACTCTGATTCATCATAAATGAGGGGCAAAATACCTCTTGACCTTCCTATCATAAATATAACATGAATGGATATTTAAGGCAAAATTGTATGTGATTTTATACATCAGGAAACTAAACGAATAAAATCAGTTTCTTTAAAATATGTGCAAATTGAATAAAAAAATTGGTAATGGAAAATAATAGTAGTAAAAATAGATAGTGTAGTTTTTTAAGAGACGTGAAACCGGAAAAATTAGTTCCTTATCTCCGGAATTTTACGAAAAAAATGATGAAAAATAACGGAAAATGACGGAATTTGAAACAATGACGGAAAATTGACAAATGAAGAAAATGATGTCATAATGCGTTTCTGAAATAGGAAGTAATTGTTTTTGATAAGAAAGGATGTTTAAAATGATTGAAAGAAAAATCAGATTGACTGACACAGAAGAGGTTAAAGATTTCGTAAGAGCTGCCGGAAAATGTGATTTTGATATTGATGTCTGTTATAATAGAGCAGTAATTGATGCAAAGTCGTTACTTGGCATGCTGTATCTGGGAATCTGCAAAGATCTTATTGTAAAATATGGTGAACAGGATGAACGTTTTGAACATGTAATGAATAAATATGCGGTTGCATAAATTTCCACTGTTATTAAATTTCGTTCATAAGTGATGTGTTCCGGAATAAGAAAAGGACTATGTGGACAAAGGTATATTTGAAATCTTTGTCTGCATGGTCTTTTTCTTTTTTTCTATCAGAAAATCAGTTATAATGGACAGTATGAGCAAAGAGAAAAAAGGGAAAGAGACAGAAAATCAAATAGAAGAAAAAAGAAGCCAGATCAAGATCTCAGTGCGTAATCTTGTGGAATTTATTTTCCGGGAGGGAGATATTGACAACCGGCATGGTCAGTCTGTTTCACCGGAAGCAATGTTAGCAGGAAGCAGAATGCATCGCAGGATCCAGAAGCGGATGGGCAGCGATTATCATGCAGAAGTGCCGCTGAAATTAGTGATCGAGGAAGAAAATTATGACCTTGTATTAGAGGGAAGAGCGGATGGAATCCAGATCACTTCGGAATCAGAACGCGAGATTGATTATTCCAGTAATTTCAATTCCATGACAATTGAGGAGGATATGAAGGTTGTCATTGATGAGATCAAGGGGGTATATCTGAAGTTAGAGCAGTTAGCAGAACCGGTCAGGGTCCATAAGGCACAGGCAATGTGTTATGCGTATATTTTTGCATTGCAGCATGGAATAGAACATATCGGCATTCAGATGACCTATGTAAATCTTGATACGGAGGAGATCAAATATTTTCACGAAGATTTTGCATTTTCAGCTTTAGAAGAATGGTTTGATGAGCTGATCAGGGCTTATAAGAAATGGTCAGATTTTCAGTATGCATGGCGGATCCTGCGGCAGGAATCCATACAGAAACTGCAGTTTCCATTTCCTTACCGGAAAGGGCAGAAGGAGCTCGCTGCCGGAGTGTACCGCACGATAAAACGGAAAAAGAATCTGTTTATCCAGGCGCCGACCGGAGTTGGAAAGACGATTTCCACTGTTTTTCCGGCGGTGAAAGCGGTGGGAGAAAATCTTGGAGACCGCATCTTTTATCTGACGGCAAAGACGATCACAGGAACGGTGGCACGGGAAGCGTTTGAATTATTGCGCAAGGGCGGATATCAGGCAAAGATTATCCAGATCACGGCAAAAGAAAAACTTTGTATGTGTGATGAGATGGAGTGTAATCCGGTACACTGTCCATATGCAAAAGGACATTATGACAGGGTAAACGATGCTGTTTTTCAGTTGCTTTTGCAGGAAGATGTCTTTTCCAGGGAAGTGTTGTTAGAGCAGGCAGAAAAGTATCAGGTCTGTCCGTTTGAAATGAGTCTGGACGTGGCATCCTGGGTGGATGATATTATCTGTGATTATAATTATGTGTTTGACCCAAATGTGTACCTGAAACGTTTTTTTGCAGAGGGAATCCGGGGAGATTATATTTTCCTTGTGGATGAGGCTCATAATCTGGTGGAGCGCAGCAGAGAGATGTACAGTGCGGAGATTTATAAGGAAGATTTTCTGGCGGTAAAGAAGATCGTGAAGCGTTACCGACCGGGACTTGAGCAGCAATTTAACCACTGTAACCGTATTTTGCTGGAATATAAAAGAGAGTGCGAAAAGTATAAGGTTTATGACAACATTGGAAATCTGATGTTTTACCTAATGAAGCTTGCGTCAGAACTGGATGAGTTTTTACAGCGCAGCACAGAGTTCCCGGAGCGGAAAGAAGTCAGTGAGTTTTATTTTGGTTTGCGCAATTTTATTAATATTTATGAGCGTGTGGATGAGCATTATGTGATTTACACAGAGCATATGGAAGATGAGCGCTTTAAGATGAAACTTTATTGCGTTGATCCATCGCTGAATCTGCAGGAATGCATCGACAGAGGCAATTCGGCCATCTTTTTTTCGGCTACTTTTTTGCCAATCCAATATTATAAAAATCTGTTATCCACGAAGAAAGATAACTATGCGGTTTATGCGGAGACAGCCTTTTCGGAGGAGCAGAGTCTGTTACTTATGGGAAGCGACGTCAGCAGCCGGTATACAAGGAGAAACCAAAGTGAGTTTGAACGGATCGCACAATATATCCAGAAGACCGGGCTTGCAAAAAAAGGAAATTATATGGTTTTCTTCCCGTCTTATAAAATGATGCAGCAGGTCTATGAGGTATTTCAGGAGCTGGATGGAGGTACCGTGGAGGCTATCATTCAGGAGCCGGGAATGAATGAGGAAAAAAGAGAGGCATTTCTGGCTGAATTTTCGGCAGAGAGGGAAAAAACACTGATCGCATTTTGTGTGATGGGTGGAATTTTTGGTGAGGGGATCGATCTGAAAAAGGAACAGCTGATCGGTGCGGTCATTGTCGGAACAGGACTTCCACAGATCAGTAACGAGCGGGAAATACTGATGGATTATTATGAAAAAAGAATGGGCGAAGGCTTCGATTATGCCTACCGTTATCCGGGTATGAATAAGGTATTGCAGGCTGCAGGGCGCGTGATCCGGACGATAGATGACGTGGGTGTGATCGAACTTTTGGATGAGCGTTTTTTACAGAGCGATTACCGGAATCTTTTCCCAAAAGAGTGGGAGAAACGTCTGGTGTGTACGGTTGACAGTGTAGATTCTTATTTGGAAAAATTCTGGAAAGAAAAACAATAGAATTTAAAAGGGCATATCAATATCAGGTTCCGAAAAACAGCATGGATATTGATATGCCTTTTTGTTTTATTTCAGACAGAATTGATATAGTGTTTTAGCGGTAATTACCCATGTAGAACAATGCAATGGTACCAGGACCGGAATGTGCACCGATGGTTGGTCCGATATGATTGATCAAAAAGTTTTCAATGCCAAGTCTCTTTTTAATAAGTTCTGCGACAAACTGGGCATCCTCTAAGGAATCTCCGTGCGAAATGAACACGATGTCGTTTTTGTCACGCCATGCACCAATCTGTTTTTCCATACTGTCAACGAGGGCAATCAATGATTTCTTGCGTCCGCGGACTTTGGAAAGCGGGATGAGGTGTCCTTCGTTATCCACATGGAGGATCGGTTTTAAGTTGATCATGCTTCCGACTACGGCAGCGGTTTTGGATACACGTCCGCCGCGATAGAGATGGAAAAGATCATCTACGGTAAAGTTATGTACGACATGCAGTTTATTTTCTTCTAACCATGCAGCAATCGCGTCAATACTTTTTCCTTCTTCTTTCATCATGACTGCCTTGTGTACAAAAAGTCCCTCTCCCATGCTGGCGCAGAGAGAGTCGATCACGATGATTTTGTTGTCGGGATACTTTTCGGCAAGGTTCATAGCAGCCAGACGGCAGCTGTTATAAGTACCACTCAGACCGGAAGAAAATGCAATGTGCAGGATGTCGACATCCTGTGTTTTGATAATATTTTCAAAAAGATTTTCTGCTTCCTCAGGATTTGCCTGTGAGGTCGTTGGAAGAGAACCATTGCGCATCATGGCATAGAATTCTTTTTCCGGAAGGGAATGTTCCCAGGTGTAAGTCTGGTTTTCAATCGTATATGGAAGAGACATCATGCCGAGATGATGTTCGTTGACATAACTTGCAGGAAGATCCGTCGTGGTGTCTGTTGTTATAATAAAGTCTTTCATAAAGCCGTTCATAAAGCCTCCTTGTTTTGCGATTATCTGATACCATTATATAAGATTCTATGGAGAAAGAAAAGAAAATCATGCAAATTCTAAAATATTTATAAATTTCCAAAAGATAGTTTACTTTTTGAAAAAAAGAAAGTATGATAATCACATCTTTTTTATCAAATAAGTGTTAGTTATCGAGGAATATCCCTGCAGATTTTTAGGAGGCAGGAATTTTGAGCAAGCAGAAGATAATTGGCATTTTTGGCTGTGAACAGACGGATTTATGTATCTATCTGGCCAGCATCTTAGAGAATATGAAGAACAGTGTTCTCGTCATTGACAATTCATTTGAGCAGAAAATGCGATTTTGCATCCCAAGACCAAATGAAAAAATGAATACGATCACTTATAAAAATGTGGATTACACAGCACTTTGTGAGCGCAGTCTGTGGAAAACAGAAGGTTATGACTATGTCATTGTAAATTTAGGCAGTTGGCCGGATGAGAAAAGTGTCACGGATTGTGATGAATTGATCTGTGCGTTAAATTGTGAGAAGTGCGAGATTGAAAAGTACCGGGAATTTATTTTACATATCGAGCATCCGGTCAGTGTTTTATTCCGGGATTTTTGCAAAAGTTATATGAGCGCAGGAGGAATCCGAAAACTTTTTGTAGATGAGAACTGTTTTGTACTGGAACAGTTGTTTTTGCCATTTTCTGAGGCTGATGAGTGCAGCAGACTGATGATGCAGTTTGAGGGATATCGGAATTTTGCAAATTTATCAAAGGAGTTTGAAAAGGTATTATTCCACTTGTGCAGGAATATTTCAGAGCAGGATTATAAAGAGGTTTTGATGGGCGTCCGCCGTGCAAAAAGGGGGGAATGCTTTTGAAAATCGTATTCTGGAGTGAAGAAGCGGCGTGTGGAACAACATCGAATATGATCGCAACAGCAAGTATGATCGCTGCGATGCATAACTGCCGCATAGCAATGCTGTCAGCGGAAAAGAATGTGCATGATCTTGTCGGAAATTTTGCCAGACCGGACTCTGCGACTGTGAATGAAGAATGTTCGTATTATGTATTAGAAGGATTGGATTATCTGTTGATGGCAGGGAAATACGGCAGTCTTACGGAACATCATTTGGAGGAGGCTTTACAGCCGGTTGTGGATGGAAAACTTTTCTGCCTTCCGCAGGGGAAGCGTATGCTCTGTGATTTTTATCCGAAGGAGACAAGAAATGTTTTAAACCAGGTGATCCGTTTGCTGGATGAAAGTATGGATTTTTCGTTTATTGACTGTGGAAGTGAAAGAAATGACTGGACAAAAGAGCAGATGAAGCAGGCAGATCTTATTGTTGTCAATTTCAGTCAGACATCCCAGGGGTTAGATCATTTTTTTTCAGAGCATGCAGATGTTTCGGAGAAGGTGGTGTATCTGATCGGAAGTTATCAGAAAGATGCTGTCTATAATAAGAAAAATATCCACAGAATCTATCGGATTGCACCGGAGAAACTTGGTGTAGTTCCCTATAATCCTGAGTTTGAGATGGCATGCCGGGAGGGAAAATTAGACAGGTATATCCGTGGCAGGAGACTGTTACTTCCGACAGATATGAGGGAAAATTTTTTCACAGAGTTAGAGCATACCGTACAGATGATCCTGGAGCGGTCTGATAAGAGGGGAGGCGGGCAGGATGTCAGTGGAAGAGACAGGCAGTCTGGAATTGTTTGAAGGAAAACAGCAGGAAATTACAAGACAGGAACTTGTGGAGCGGGTGAGTGAACATGTGAACCGCATTCTGCGCAGAAATCTGTATGAATTAAAACTGGACGAAAGACAGACATTTCGGCTTTTAAGGCAGAAGGAGGAACTCCGCAGATATTTAAAAGAAGCCGGAACCGGAAATTTACAGGTAAAAGAGTATTTGATTTCTTTTATTCAGGAATTTCTGTTAAACGGAATGAAGATGGATGAAGAGATGATAAAGCATACATTTTTCTTTTCGGAAAAAGGCAGCAGGCAGGCGGCGGTCAGATTTGATATTCTGCTGTTTCTGTATAAAGAACAGTATGGCAGCGGAGCAATGGAAAAACTGATCGAGGAACACGGCTTAT
>OGRQ01002993.1_pt1 | contig 11233 bp, 10 predicted proteins | sample 1553521 | NCBI WGS metagenome assembly OGRQ01 (sample SAMEA2580088, study PRJEB22360) | human gut metagenome | biome: human gut; feature: human-associated habitat; material: faeces | place: Denmark | collected 2008/2010
CCGACCTTCTGATTCGTAGTCAGACACTCTATCCAGCTGAGCTACCGGCGCATATTCTCTTGGCGTTCTCGCCGGAGAACGTGTTTTATTATAGCGCCGGCGGTGGGGAAAGTCAAGCGGTTTTTCAAAAAAACTCAAAAAAATCTGCAAATGGGCATCTTTACCGAAAATTCGCAGCTAAACGCGCGGCTTTTCGGCCGTTTGTCGTTGCCGGGAGCGCGACAGAGAATTGACAAATACTTTGCAACATTTTATAATATTCATAGATTTTGGATTACGAACGATGGTGTTTGCAATCGCAGCCGCCATCGACTTTTTTATTCTCTTTCGTGTCCACAGTGTACGCACAAATGCGCGTGCACAGTACAGAACATTAAACGGATAAACCAGAATCGACCCTAATTTGTATTCCATTAAGAAACGGAGTGGCACTAAACCATGGCGAAGTACATCGTCAAGCGCGTGGCAATGGGCATTTTCAGCGTGTTCATCGTCGCGACCCTTACCTTTTTCATCATGAACCTGGTCCCCGGCGGCCCGTTCGTGGCGGAAAAGTCCATCAGTAAAGCAGCCCAGCAGGCTCTGGCCGAAAAATACGGCCTGGACAAGCCCCTGGGTGTGCAGTACCTCAACTACATGAACAGCCTTGTCCACGGCGATATGGGCCTGAGCCTGAAACAGCGCGGCCGTACCGTCAACCAGATCATCTTCTCCAAGCTGCCTGTGTCTGCCCGCACCGCCGGTCTGGCCGTTCTGGTCGCCCTGTGCGTCGGCATTCCGCTGGGCTGTCTGTCTGCGTATAACCGAGGGAAATGGGCTGACAACCTTATTATTGTCTTCGCCACCTGCGGCATCGCTATCCCGAGCTTTATTTCCAGCGTCGTGCTGCTTTACACCTTCGGCATGAATCTGAAAATTTTGCCCACCGTCGGTTTGAATGAGCCGGCGGCCTACATCATGCCCGTGACGGCGCTGGCTATTTACCCCACCGCCTACATCACCCGCCTGATGCGTTCCAGTCTGCTGGACGTCATGGGTCAGGATTACATGCGCACCGCCCGCGCCAAGGGCGTTTCCAGCGTGAAGATCCTGTTCAAGCACGCCCTGCGCAACGCCATCCTGCCTGTTGTCACCTATGTCGGCCCCATGCTGGCAGGTCTGATGACCGGTTCCTTCGTCGTCGAGAAGATCTTCTCCATCCCCGGCCTGGGCCGTGACTTCGTGTCTGCCATCACCAACCGTGACTACATGATGATCATGGGCACCACGATTCTGCTGGCGGCCCTCGTCATTGTTGCCAACGTCATCGTTGACATCCTGTACAAGATCATCGACCCGCGCATCAAGCTGAAGTAAGGAGGAGCAGACAAAATGGAAAATCTGAAAAAGAATCCGTTGAGCCTGCAACTCAACGTGGAAGATTTCGCCCCCGCATCCAACGACGAGAAGAAGAGCCTTGTCATCATGCGTGAGAGCGTCAACTTCTGGAAGGACGGCATGCGCCGCCTGAAGAAAAACAAGATCGCCATGGTCAGCCTGGTGGTCATCCTGCTGATTGCCTTCATGGCCTACATTCTGCCCAGCCTCTGGCCGTACAGCTACGAGCAGCAGATCAAGGGCAGCAACAACCTGGCTCCGTTTGAGTATTCTGCCGCGGAGCAGAAGCTCATCGACCAGGGCGAGAACGTATTCCCCCACATTCTGGGCACCGACCGTATGGGCCGTGACTTTGCCGTGCGTGTCATGATGGGCACCCGCGTCTCCCTGTCCGTCGGCCTGCTGGCCTCTGTGCTGGTCCTGCTCATCGGTGCGACCTACGGCGCTATCTCCGCATTTGCGGGCGGCTGGGTCGATAACATCATGATGCGCATTACCGATATTCTCTACACCATCCCCGACATCCTGCTCATTATCCTGCTGGCTATGGCCATCAAGGAACCGCTGGAAGCGCTGGCGACCAAGCCCGGCTTCGGCTGGATGCAGACCCTCGGCCCCAATATGGTGTCCATCTTCATCATCTTCGCGCTGCTGTATTGGGTCGGCATGGCGCGTATCGTCCGCTCCCAGGTCCTGACGCTGAAAGAGAGCGAGTATGTCACCGCTGCCCGCGCACTGGGCGCATCCGGCGGCCGCATCATCAAAAAGCACCTGCTGACCAACTGCATGGGTACCCTGATCGTCACCACCACCCTGCAGATCCCGTCCTCCATCTTCACCGAGAGCTACCTGAGTTTCCTCGGCCTGGGCGTTGCCGCGCCTATGCCGTCCTTGGGCTCTCTGGCAACCGACGCCGTCAAGGGCATGAACACCTACCCGGTACTGCTGATTGCCCCCGCGCTGATGATCAGCGTTATGATTCTGGTCTTTAACCTGTTCGGCGATGGCCTGCGCGATGCATTTGACCCGAAACTGAAGAGCTGAGAGGGGAGGAGAAGCAAACATGAGCGAGAAAATTCTTGAAATCAAGGACGAACGCCTGTCCTTCTTCACCCTCGCGGGCGAAGTCAAAGCGCTGAACGGCGTGTCCTTCAGCATGAACCAGGGCGACGTGCTGGGCATCGTCGGCGAGTCCGGCTCCGGCAAGTCTGTCACGGCGTATTCCATCATGGGCCTGACCGCTTACCCCGGACGTCTGGTCGGCGGCACGGTGTGGTTCAACGGCCACCAGATCGACAAAATGACCGAGAAGGAGTTCCGCAAGATCCGCGGCAACGAGGTCTCCATCATCTTCCAGGACCCTATGACAAGTCTGAACCCGGTGTACACCATCGGCAACCAGATCGTCGAGGTCATCCTGCTGCACACCAAAAAGACCAAGCAGGAAGCCTGGGCCCGCGCTAAGGAACTGCTGGAGCTGGTCGGCATCAACGAGCCGGACCGCCGCCTGAAGCAGTACCCCCACGAGCTGTCCGGCGGTATGCGCCAGCGTGTTATGATCGCCATTGCGCTGGCCTGCGAGCCGAAGCTGCTGATCGCTGACGAGCCGACCACCGCGCTGGACGTCACGATCCAGGCGCAGATCCTTGAGCTGATGAACGACCTGCGCCACAAGCTGGGTATGTCCATCATCATGATCACCCATGACCTGGGTGTTGTCGCCCAGATGTGCGAGAAGATCGCCGTCATGTACGCCGGTCACATCGTCGAGTACGGCACCACCGACGAGATTTTCTACAACCCCCAGCACGAGTACACCAAGGGCCTGATCAACTCCATCCCCAAGCTGAACGCCGAGGAAAAGGAACGCTTGGTGCCCATCGAGGGCCAGCCGGTCGACCTGCTGAATCCGCCTGCGGGCTGCCCCTTCGCGCCGCGCTGCAAGAGCTGCATGAAGGTCTGCCTGAATAAAATGCCGCCCAAAACCGAATTGAGCGACACCCATTACACCTATTGCTGGCTACGCCAGAAAGAAGAATTTGAGAAAGGGGGCAAAGCCGAATGAGCGAGAATCTTGTTGAAGTAAAGCATTTGCAGCAGTACTTCCCGGCCGGCGGCGTGGGCAAGAACAAGCAGTATGTGCAGGCTGTCGATGACGTCAGCTTTGCCATCCGCAAGGGCGAGACCCTGGGTCTGGTCGGCGAATCCGGCTGCGGCAAGACCACCACCGGCCGCACCCTGCTGCGTTTGTATGAACCGACGGACGGCACCATCATCTATGACGGCAAGGTGCTGTTTGACAAGGAAAAGAAGATCGCGGTGGATATGCTGCCCTACCGCCGCCGTATGCAGATCGTGTTCCAGGACCCCTACGCGAGCCTGGACCCCCGCATGACGATCGGTGATATCGTCGGTGAGGGCATCGACATCCACCACCTGTGCGCCAACGCCAAGGAGCGTCACGACAAGATTATCTCCCTGCTGGAGCGTGTCGGCCTGAACAGTGAGCACGCCAACCGCTACCCGCACGAGTTCTCCGGCGGTCAGCGTCAGCGTGTCGGCATCGCCCGTGCGCTGGCTGTGGACCCTGAGTTCATCGTCTGCGACGAGCCTGTCTCCGCGCTGGATGTCTCAATTCAGGCACAGGTCGTCAATATGTTTGAGGATCTGCAGCAGGAGATGGGGCTGACCTACCTCTTTATTGCGCACGACCTGAGCGTTGTCAAGCACATTTCCAACCGCATCGGCGTTATGTATCTGGGCAAGCTGGTCGAGCTGGCCGACAGCTTTGAGCTGATCGCCCACAGCGTCCACCCCTACACCCGCAGCCTGATCTCGGCCATTCCGGTGGCTGACCCCGTGATGGCCCGCCAGAGCCACCGCATTGTGCTGCAGGGCGATGTGCCCAGTCCGCTGAACCCGCCGAGCGGCTGCCGTTTCCGCACCCGCTGCCCCTACGCCGATGAGCGCTGCGCTGCCGAGGTGCCGGAGTTCAAGGAGGTCAGCAGCGGCCATTGGGCAGCCTGCCACCATCTGGATAAGGTAAAATAAGTAGGGGGGTCGGCGTCCTCGACGCCCCTGCAACCTGCTGGACGGCGGCCGTGAGGGCCTTTGGACGATTCTGTCCGCCGACTGACTTCACTCGGCCTGGAATTTATACATATGCAAGGCGGTCAGCCGTGACCGCCTTGCGTTTTAAGCAAAACTGTATGTGACAGAGGGACATCTATCTGCGACACACAGAATTGTCCGCGATGGGGATACAAACGGATTTTCTATCAAAACAGTTACAAAAATTACAGAACACTTGCAAATGCCGCTTTAGAGTGGTAAAGTATAAATATTCACTCCGTTGGGGGCGCTGCCCCCGAGGGGGATTGGGTATAAAGTATAATGAATTTGGAGGGTATTTCACATGAAGATGAAGAACGTTGCTGCCGTGGCTATGGCCGGCTGCATGGCTGCTTCTCTCGCTGCCTGCGGCGGCTCTGCCAGCACCGCAGCCTGACACCTTCGTCTGCAACGGCCCCTACATGATTACCGATTGGATCCCCTCCGAGCGTATTGTTCTGTCCAAGAACCCGAACTACAACGGCGGCTGGGACACCAGCAAGATCGTTTCCGACACCATCACCCTGCTCCTGCTCGAGGACTCCAGCGCTGCTTACGCCGCCTACAACAGCGGTGAGGCACAGCTCATCAAGGACGTCCCCACCGATGAGATCCCCAGCCTGACCAAGGCTGAGGACGGCGGCGACTTCTACGTTGACACCATCCTGGGCACCTACTACATCTCCCTGAACGACCAGCGTGAGCCGTTCACGGATGCCAAGGTCCGCAAGGCTCTGAGCCTGGCCATCGACCGTGACTACGTTGCCAGCACCATCATGCAGGGCACCTACGAGCCTGCTTATAACTTTGTCGGCCCTGGTATCGTCGATGAGACTGGCATGTTCTATGACAACGCCAACGGCGGCGAGCGCTACATCAGCGACGACTATGACGCCAACCTCGAGGAGGCCAAGCAGCTGATGGCCGATGCTGGTTACCCGAACGGCGAGGGCTTCCCCACCATCGAGTACAGCGCCAACGACGCCGGCTACCACATCCCCGTTGCTGAGTACGTCCAGCAGGCCTGGGGCGAGCTGGGCATCACCGTCAACATCAACAAGGTCGAGTGGGCCAGCTTCCTGCCGATGCGCCGCGCCGGTGACTACGACGTCAGCCGTAACGGCTGGGTCATGGACTACAACGATCCTTCCAACATGATCGAGCTGTTCACCACCACCAACGGCAACAACGATGGTAAGTACAGCAACCCCGAGTTCGATGCCGCCATCGAAGCCTCCAAGGTCGCCGATAAGAGCGTCCACTTCCAGAAGCTGCACGAGGCCGAGGACATCCTGATGGAGGATGCCGGTGCGATCCCCGTTGCTTACTACACCGACTTCTGGCTGCAGAGCCCCTCTCTGAAGGGCACCTGGCACAGCCCCTACGGCTACTGGTACCTGCAGTATGGTTATGTTGAAGAGTAATTCTTTATAACGGAATAAATTTAAGGCACATCCGAAAGGATGTGCCTTTTTTTTGGCTCACGTCCCCAGCGTTGCCGCCATCACGGCCTTGATGGTATGCATTCTGTTCTCGGCCTCCTGGAACACGATGGACTGCGGGCCGTTGAATACCTCGTCGGTCACTTCCATGGCGTCGCGGCCAAATTTCTCACCCATTTCCTTGCCCACGGCGGTCTTGTGGTCGTGGTAGGCGGGCAGGCAGTGCATGAACACGGCGGTGCCCTTGGCCTTCGCCATCAGCTGCGCGTTGACTTGGTAGGGGGCCAGGGCATTGATACGCTCCTCCCACACTTCCACCGGCTCACCCATGCTGACCCACACATCGGTGTAGAGCACATCGGCCCCGGCCACAGCGTCGGTATCCTCGGAAAGTGTGATGCTGCCGCCGCTCAGGCGGGCAAATTCCCGGCATTTTGCGACCAGCTCGGGGTTCGGCCAGTAGGCTTTGGGCGCGCAGGCCACAAAATGCAGGCCCATCTTCGCGCAACCGATCATCAGGCTGTTGCCCATGTTGTAGCGGGCGTCGCCCATGTAGGCAAATTTCAGGCCCTGCAGCTTTCCGAAATGCTCACGCAGCGTCAAAAAGTCAGCCAGGATCTGGGTGGGGTGGTACTCGTTCGTCAGGCCGTTCCACACCGGAACGCTGGCGTACTTGGCGAGTTCTTCCACAATGGCCTGGCCGTAGCCGCGGTACTCGATGCCCTCAAACATACCGGAGAGCACCTGCGCCGTGTCGGCGATGGACTCCTTTTTGCCGATCTGGCTGCCGGTGGGGTCCAGGTAGGTGGTGCCCATCCCTAAGTCGTGGGCCGCGACCTCGAACGAGCAGCGGGTACGGGTGGAGGTCTTTTCAAAAATCAGCGCCACGTTTTTGCCGCGCAGCGTATCGTGGGGAATGCCCGCCTTTTTCTTGGCTTTCAGCTCTGCCGCCAGGTCCAGCAGACCGCCGATCTCAGCCGGGGTAAAGTCCAACAGCGTCAAAAAATCATGTCCTACGAGGTCCATATGGTTGCTCCTTTTGTAAATATACGTATTATCTGTATAAATATACATATGATTATACCACGTTTGCAGGCTATGTGCAAGAGCGAGTTTGTGGTATAATCTTTATAAAGGCTTCCCCCTCGGGGGAGGGAGGCAAAGAAAATGGAAAGGAGGCCGCTCCACCCATGCCCAAAATCTACTTCCACGTCGATGTCAACTCGGCCTTCCTCTCATGGTCGGCGCTTAAATCGCTGCAGGACGGCGGAACCGTCGACCTGCGCACCATCCCCGCCGTTGTGGGCGGCGACGAGGCCAAGCGCCACGGCGTTGTGCTGGCCAAAAGCGCCCCTGCAAAAAAATTCGGCATCCAGACAGGAGAGAGTCTTTTCGCCGCCCGCGCCAAGTGCCCGGGGCTGACCATCGTGCCGCCGGACTTTGACTTCTACGTCAAAAACAGCAAGGCACTGATTGCTATTTTGAACGACTACACCCCGGATGTTGAACAATACAGCATCGACGAGGCCTTCCTTGACATGACCGGCACCGAGGCGCTGTTCGGCCCGCCGCTGACCGCCGCCCACACCATCCGCCGCCGCGTGCGCCGGGAACTGGGCTTCACGGTCAATGTCGGCATCGCGCCCAACCGCCTGCTTGCCAAAATGGCCTCCGACTTTGAAAAGCCCGACAAGGTCCATACCTTATATAGATACGAGGTCGAAAAGAAGATGTGGCCGCTGCCGGTGGGCGATCTGTTCGGTGTCGGCCCCAGTGCGGCCAGGCGGCTGAACGGTTGCGGGGTCTACACCATCGGCGATTTCGCCAAGCTCGACCGCGAGACGGCGGTGGGGCTGTTCGGCACCCGGGGCGATACGCTGTGGAACTACGCCAACGGCCGCGAGTCTGACCCGGTGACGAAGCAGGGCAGCCGTGACAACAGCTACGGCAACAGCGTAACGATGCCCCGGGACTTGCCCCGGCCCGAGGACGCCGACGCCACGATGCTGGCGCTCTGTGATTCGGTGGGCCGCCGCCTGCGGGCCGACGGCAAGACCGCCCGCGTGGTGACGGTGCAGCTAGTGGATAACGCCTTTCGCCGCACCAGCCACCAGACGACACTGCCCAATCCGACGAACTCCACCGACCGGCTCTATCACGTCGCCACCGAGTTGATGCGTCAGATGTGGCCCGCGCGCCCGGTGCGGCTGGTGGGTGTCAGCGCCGAAAAAACCAGCGAGGACAACTTTGAGCAGATGGACCTGTTCACGGATGCCGCCCGCATCGACAAGCAGGAAAAGCTCGACCGCGCCGCAGACGCCCTGCGGAAAAAGTTCGGCGGTGCCGCCGTGACCCGCGCCAAACTGCTGACCCCCGAGACCCGCAAGCCCGAAGCCCTGAGCGCCGCCAAAGAGCGGGATAAAAAATGACCCATGGAGACGGTGGCTGCCTCTCATGGGTCATTTGTACTTTGTGTGAGCATGGCTTCCCCCGAGGGGGAAGCTGTCAGCGGCCCCGACCGCGGACTGATGAGTGGCAGCCGTGCCGTGCCGTCCGCTATCGGGGTGCCGCGGTACACGCGCCCCTCATCCGGCCCTGCGGGGCCACCTTCCCCCAAAGGAAAAGGCGAGTAGAACCCTCAATTCGCCTCAAACTCGCAATATTCCCCGTCGATCTCCACGACCACGGCGTTGTCCCCGGTCACCCAGTACGAATACCCCGTGCCAAAATTCGAGCACCTGTCTGTCTCAGGGAATGCGTCTCTGTCGACGCTGTCGGAGATCACGCCGTCCGGGTCGCGGTTAGCGATGAAATCAATCACCTTCGGCGACTCAAAATAACGCACGCCGTCGATCTGCACGCACCGTGCCAGGCCCAGTGCGATAGACGACTCGGCAGAATCCTTTGCTGCCCCCTCCTTGGCGGCCGCGTCCCCATTGTCTGCCTGCAGCGCAGCGGCGCTCAGCATTGGTACATCCGGTGCGGGGGCAATCTCGGCGGCTTCCTCCGGGGCGTCGTCGGAAAAGGCAGCGGCTTCGCTGGTCATGTTGGCTTTGCGGAATCCGTCACTCTGCCACACGGCCACGCCGCCCAGGAAGATGCACGCGCACGCCGCTACCGACACCAGCTGCCGCCAGTATACCGGCGGTTTGCGGCGCTTTTTCAACGGCGCGTCGGCGGCCAAAATCAGGTCATCGTCCACATGGCCGATGGCCTCAAACAATTCACGTTCTGTCACAGCGCGGCACCCCTTTCCTGTAAGTATGCGGACAGCTTGCCGCGCGTGCGGTGCAGCGTCACCCGCACCTTGCTCTCAGTCAGACCGTACCGCGCGGCAATATCTGCCGTGGCGTCGCAATACCAATAGCGGCGCAAAAATATATTGCGTGTTTCTTCCGGCAAAGTACGCAGAAAATCGCTGATGATCCGTCCGGTTTCGGCGGCGTCAAAACTGTCCTCCACGCCGCCCGGCGCGGCGACGCACTCGGCCAGCTCGTCCAGCGGGGCACAGGTCTGTCCGCTGCCACGCTTCTGGGCCGATGCCTTGTCAAAGCGATCCAGCGCCAGATTCCGCGTGATGCGCCCCAGGTACGGCGCCAGCCGCGCGGGGCGGTTGGTGGGCATACTGTTCCACGCGGCCAGCCAGGTGTCGTTCTCGCATTCTTCGGCGTCATGGGCGCTGTGCAGAATGTTGTCGGCAATTTTGCGGCAGTACGTGCCGAACTTGGCCGCCGTCTCGGCCAGTGCCTGCTCGTCCCGGGCCCAGTACAGGTCCACGATCAAAGCGTCCTCCATGGTTTTGACCTCCTTTATATATAAGGTAGGGATTTGCCCTGCAAATGTTACACAAAACGCCTGCTTTTTGCGGCAGGCGTTACATTTTTGTGGGGGTGCACGTGTGTGTGCCCGCCTTACAACATATGCTTTTTGTGCAGCACCCACGCCGCAAACACGCACAAAGCCAGCGTCAGCGCCAGCACAATGGCAAACCCGGCGGTGGTGTTGGCAAACGGCATACCGTCGGACTGGACGTTCATGCCGTACAAACCGCTGATAACGGTGGGCACGGCCATCAACAGGGTGATGCTGGTCAGGTATTTCATGGCGTTGTTCAGGCGGTTGTCCAAAATCGAGCTGAACAGCTCTCGTGTGCCCTTGATATCGTCGCGGTAGATGCTGGTCATCTCAATGGCCTGGCGAATTTCGACGATAACGTCGTCCAACAATTCGCGGTCGTCGGGGTACTGCTCCAGCCGCTTGTAGCGGGTCAGGCGGTCCAGCACCGTGGCGTTGGCGCGCAGACTGGTGGCAAAGTAGACCAGCGTGGATTCCAGCGCGTGCAGCTCCATCAGGTCGCTGTCCTTCAGCTCTCCGGCAAGATTCTTCTCAATGGCCTGGCGGCGGCGGTCGATGAGCCGCAGTTCCTGCTGATACATAGTGGCGGCGCGGTACAAAAGCTGGTAGACGAACCGCATCTTCTTCCGCGTTGAGAACCCCTTGACACGGCAGGCGGCGAAATCGCCGACCACGGCGGTATCAGCGGAGCAGACCGTGACGATCAGCTCCTGCGTCAGCAGGATGCCCAGGGGGATGGTGGTGTACACGCCCTCGCTCGCGCCATCCACCTTGATGGGGATGTCCACGATGATGACGGTGTAGCCGTCCTCCAGGCTGATACGCGCCGATTCCTCGGGGTCGGTCGCCGCGACGATATCGGTAGGTTCGATGTCCAGTGTTGCCGCTACCCGGCGCACTTCCTCATCGGTGGGGCTGGTCAGGCAGATCCACGCCCCCTCGCTCATATCATCGACCCGCGTCAGCTGCTTGTCCTGCGTGCGGTAAATCTTCATCATGGCTCGTTCCACCCATACATTATTATAGTATCAGTATAAAGCTTTTCCGCACGATGCGCAAGCAGATATTTTCCCCCGATGCACCCCGCAACCAAACCCTTTACGGCAACCACTCACCCAACGGCCCACCCGTAGGGGCGGCATATATGCCGCCCGCGCACCCTGCCCGCATCACCAACTTTCCCCCATCTGTTGCGCCGTAGGGGCCGGGCATGCCCGGCCCTCCGCCTTGCCTATACCACTCAATTTCCCCTCAAATGCCCTTCCTGAAAAAAATCCAAAAAACTTTTAAAAACCCTATTGACATTTTTGGCTGGACAGGATATAATATACAAGCTGTCACGGAGACGCGACAGCACAGCAGGACCTTGAAAATTGAACAAAACTGAAACTTGTGGAACCTTGAACGTGGGTTTGGAAACCCACGATAATCAATTCCAAATTTACAAG